>OIBI01001063.1_pt1 | contig 9363 bp, 10 predicted proteins | sample 1580951 | NCBI WGS metagenome assembly OIBI01 (sample SAMEA3882516, study PRJEB24775) | human gut metagenome | biome: human-associated habitat; feature: intestine environment; material: feces | place: Netherlands | collected 2009/2010 | reverse complement strand
GTGTTCGGCAATCATGGTGCCGGTGGCCGGACTCGAACCGGCACGCCATCGCTGGCGGTGGATTTTGAGTCCACTACGTCTACCAATTCCATCACACCGGCATGCTCATTCAGCATACGCTCAATCGCTACTAAGTATACAACACCTTTCCCTGCTTGGCAAGCGTTTTTTTGCAGGAAATTCAAAAATAAATGATAGGAAAAGGCCTAAAATTGTGGTATGATATAGAGTTAGAAAGTATCCCCCGCGCCGCGGTCGGACCGGGGGCAGAAGGGAGGCCCCCGGCCATGAGAAAACGCTTGCTGGTCTGCCTGACGGCCGTGCTGTGTACGCTGGGTCTGTCCGGCTGCATTTTCGGCGATGTGGACGAGATGTACGCCCTGCCCAAATCCTCCGAGGCCTATGTGAATCTCCAGGCCCGCATCAACCAGGAAAAGGGAAATGCAGAGTCCATCGCCCCCCTCAGCGGCGAAAACCGCCAAGCCATCCAGTTGGTGGATGTCGACCGCGACGGCGAGCAGGAGGCCGTCTCCTTCTTCCGGGACACCTCGTCCGACACCCCCCTGACCATCGTCATCTTCAAGCAGGATGAGCACGGGGACTACCAGGTCCTGGCCAAGATCCAGGGCGTGGGCAGCGACATTGAATTCATCTCCTACCCCAACCTGGGTGGGGCCGGCGGCGACATCCTCGTCAGCTGGCAGGTCAACGCCGCCACCCACACGCTGGCCGCCTACACCATCACCGGCGATCAGCCCACAGAAATTTTTAAGGCCAACAGCGGCCGCTGCCTCACCGCCGATCTGGACGGGGACGACCAGGAGGAGATCATCCTGGCCCCGGCCGCCACCGGAGAGACCCCCCTGCGCCTGGACTATTATGACAATCAAGACGGCCGCATGGAGCTGGTCTCCACCTCCCCCCTGTCTCAGGGTGCCATCGAGATCGACACCTGGTCCTCCGGCCAGCTCTCTGACGGCACCCCGGCCCTGTTCGTCACGTCGTTTTACAAAAAAGACGTCCTCATTACAGATGTCTTCTGCCTCAGCCAGGGCCACGACCTGAAAAACATCGCCCTGAACCCGGAGACCCACCAGAGCAAAGACGTCTACCACTACGCCGCCGGGGTAGAACCCACCGACATCAACGGAGACGGTGCCCTAGAAGTCCCTGTCTCCGTAGCCGTCCCCTCCTTCGGGGACAGTTCCCAGGCCACGTTTTGGTGGCTGCGCTGGGTGGCCTATGCGCCTGACGGCACCCGGACCGTCACCAAGATCACCTATCACAGCGGCGACAGCTGGTACTTAGAGATCCCGTCAGACTGGACGGGCAAATTCTCCATGCGCCGCCAGGAGAGCGCCACCATCGGCGTCTGCACCGTAACCTTTGCCCGCGGGGTCGATCAGGAGGCAACAGGCGATGAACCGGCCACCGAGGCCGGGCCGTTCCTGCAGATCACCTGCCTGACCGGCAGCGACCGCTCCCGCCAGGCCCAGCAGGGCGGACGCTTCCTCCTGTCCAGCACCAACAGCACCATCTGCACCGGTGAGTTCCTCACCAGCAGCTGGGACTGCGGCCTGGACCAGGAAAGCCTCAAGGCCCTGTTCCACGCCGACCAAGCCGGGTGGAACACCGATCAATAAACTTTTTCCCACGTGGTACCGTGAACTATCGTATATCTAGTAGGTTTTTGGGAGGACATTATGAAGAAAATTTTAGTCCTGGAGGATGAAGCGAACATCCGCAGCTTTGTGGTCATCAACCTCAACCGCGCCGGGTACGAGACCATCGAGGCCGGCTCCGGGGAGGAGGCCCTGGAGCAGCTGCGCCTGAACCCCGACGTGGGTGTGGCCCTGCTGGACATCATGCTGCCGGATATGGACGGCTTCGAGGTCTGCCGTCGCATCCGGGCGGGCAACTCGAAGATCGGCATCATCATGCTCACCGCCCGCACCCAGGAGATGGACAAGGTCACCGGCTTTATGACCGGGGCCGACGACTACGTCACCAAGCCCTTCTCCCCCGCAGAGCTCACCGCCCGCATCGACGCTCTCTACCGCCGCATCGGCGGTGACGTCAGCGACGACGGCGTCATCAGCCAGCCCCCCTTCGTCCTCAACACCCGCCGCCGCAGCCTGGAAAAGCACGGCCAGCGCATCAAGCTCACCCAGGTGGAGTATGCCATCATCAAGCTCTTCATGGAAAACCCCGGCAAAGCCTTGGCACGGGAAGAGATCCTGCACATGGTCTGGGGCGAGGGCTATCTCGGCGAACTGAAGATCGTAGACGTAAACATCCGCCGCCTGCGGGTGAAGATCGAGGACGAGCCCACCAGTCCCACCTTCATCACCACCATCTGGGGCTACGGCTACAAGTGGGAAGTGTGAGCGCCGCATGGAAAAACTCCAAGCCTGCGTCTCCCGTCTGCTGACCTGGCTGCGCCGCCTGCCCGGCTGGTTCCAGGTGCACCTTTCCCGTCTGACCCGCGTCCGGGGCATCCGCCAGCGGTGGCTCATGAACAGCGTGAGCTTTCTCGTCATGGTCCTGGCGGTGGTCGTCATCGTCTTTGGCCTCATCGTCAAAAACTATTACGACAGCAGCATCCTCTCCGACATGGAGAGCAAGGCCCGCACCGCCGTCAACTATTTCAGCAGCACCAGCAGCAACTACAACAGCGCCGACGGCGACTATCTCTCCGCCGCCCAGGATTACGTCAGCTCCTTCCAGGATGGCACCCGCCTGGAGCTGCAATACCTGGACCCGGAGGGGACCGTCATCTATTCCTCCAACGGCCTGACCATTTCCGGCTCCGTGCCCGGCACCGGGGACATCAACCAGCTCCAGCACACCCAGACTCCGCCTGGCGGGGCGTCTCCCCCCAGACCGGAGAGCGCGTCACCGCCGTCTCCGCGCCCCTGCTGTATAACGGCAAGCTGGTGGGTATCCTGCGCTACGTCACGTCCATGCGTCTGGTCGATCGCCAGGTCATCATCCTGACGCTCATTGCCGTCATTCTGTCCGTCAGCATTTTGATCCTGGTCTATCTGTCCAACATCTACTTCGTCCGCTCCATCGTCGGCCCGGTGAAAAACATCACCGGCATCGCCCGCCGCATCGCCGGGGGCAGCTACGGCATCCAAGTGGAAAAGAAGTTTGACGACGAGGTCGGCGACCTCACCGACGCCATCAACGACATGTCCCTGCGCATCAAGCAGGCCGAGAGCATGAAGCAGGAGTTTATCTCCTCCGTCTCCCACGAGCTGCGCACCCCCCTCACCGCCATCACCGGCTGGGCCGAGACCATTATGAGCGGCGAGGCCCGCGACGAAGGCGACGTGCGCAAGGGCATGAGCATCATCGCCAGCGAGGCCCGGCGCCTGTCCGGCATGGTAGAAGAGCTGCTGGAGTTCTCCCGCATCGAGGACGGTCGCTTCACCCTCTCCATCGAACCGATGGATATCAAGGCTGAACTGGAGGACGCCGTCTACACCTACCATGAGTTCCTGGCTGCCGAAGGCATCGCCGTCTACCACACCGACTGCGAAGAGGAGTTCGCCCCCATCCCCGGCGACCCCGACCGCCTGCGCCAGGTCTTCTGCAATCTCCTGGACAACGCCGCCAAGCACGGCGGAGCCGGCAAGCGCATCGACACCGCCATCTACCCGGACGACGGCGACGTTGTCATCACCGTCCGGGACTACGGCCCCGGCATCCCCCCCGACGAGCTGCCCAACGTCAAATATAAGTTTTATAAGGGCAGTTCCACCGCGCGGGGCAGCGGCATCGGCCTGGCTGTATGTGAGGAGATCATCTCCCGCCACAACGGTGAGCTGACCATCTCCAACGTCGACGACGAGGCCGGCGGCTGCCTCGTGGAGATCCGTCTGCCCACTGGAACATAAGTTCGAGAAAATTCCCCCCTGAGCCTTGCAATTTCCCCTGGGGTCTGCTACAATCGCCCCAGCAGCACCGCTCTCCCACGTTTTCAGATCGTTAGGAGAAACTATGCCAAATCAGTCAAATCAAACGCAACCGACCAGCTGCCCCGCCCCCAAGGAGGGCAGCTTCCGCACCACCATCGGCGGCCAGGCCCTCATCGAGGGCATCCTCATGCGCGGCCCGGAGAAGCAGGCCATCGTGGTGCGCAACCAAAACGGCGGCTTAGAAGTGCAGGAACAGACCCGCACGTTCACCAAAGAAAACTACCCCATCTTGGGCATCCCCTTTCTCCGCGGGATCGTCAGCTTCGTCGGCTCCCTGGTCGTGGGCATCAAGGCCCTGTCCTGGTCGGCGGAGTTTTACCCCGAGGACGAGGAAGAATCCAAGAGCAAGTTCGAGACCTGGGTCGAGACCCGCTTTGGCGAAAAGGCCCTGACCAACTGGATCACCGGCGTGGCCATGCTGGCAGGCCTGGTCTTTGCCGTGGTCCTGTTCATCGTCCTGCCCACTCTGGCCACCTCCGCCCTGCTCCACTTTTTCCCCGACGCCCCCATGTGGGTGCGAAACCTGCTGGAGGGCGTGGTGAAGCTCGTCATCTTCTTCCTCTACCTCTATCTCTGCTCCAAAATGAAAGACATCCACAGGACCTTTCAGTACCACGGCGCGGAGCACAAGACCATCTTCTGCTATGAGCGCGGCCTGGACCTCACCGTAGAGAACGCCCGCGCCATGCCCCGGCACCATCCCCGCTGCGGCACCAGTTTTCTCTTCGTGGTCATCGCCGTGGCGATCTTGGCCTCCTGCGTGGTCTTCGCCCTGCCGGGCGTCCAGGACGTCGCGACGAATCCCCTGGTGCGCATCCTGCTGCACCTGGCCCTGGTGCCCGTGGTGGTGGGCGTGACCTATGAGATCAACCATTTCGTAGGGGCCCACGACAACTGGTTCACGAAGATCCTGGCCGCACCCGGTCTTTGGATGCAGAACTTCACGACCTTCGAGCCGGACGACTCCATGCTGGAAGTGGCGATCCATGCCCTGAAGCTGGTCCTGCCCCAGGAGAAGGGGGCCGACGCCTGGTGATCCCAGGCTGTAATACCATTTGATTTCTGATTGGGGGGAACGGTGTGACCATCACCTATCATGATTTGATGCACGCTGCGCGGGCGGCCCTGCGGGCCGCCGGCGTGGACGACGAAGCCAACAAGCTGGAGGCCCAGGACCTCATCTGTGCCGCCGCCGGCAAGACCCCGGAGCAGCTCTACCGGGACTTTTCCCTGTACACCACCGACGCCATCGCTGAAACCATCGAGAAGTACATGGACCGGCGTCTGGCAGGGGAACCCATCGCCTACATCATCGGCGAGTGGGACTTCATGGGCCTGCGGTTCTTCGTCAACCCAGCCGCCCTCATCCCCAGAGTGGACACGGAGATGCTGGCCCAGCTGGCCATCAGCCGCCTGAAAGAACACCCTGGCCACACCCGCGTGCTGGACCTGTGCGCCGGGACGGGCTGCGTGGGGCTTTCCATCGCCGCCACGCTGAAAAACACCCGCGCCATCCTGGTGGACCTGTCCGACGGAGCCTTGGACCTGTGCAAGCGGAACATCCGCCGCCACAAGCTCACGGGCCGGGCCGTCTACTTAAAGGGCGACGCCCTCCAGCCCCCCAGCCACACCTTGGGGCAGTTTGACGCGCTGGTCTGCAACCCCCCTTATATCCCCACCGGGGACCTGCCGGCCCTGGACCGCTCCGTCAAGGATTACGAGCCCATGCTGGCCCTGGACGGCGGCAGCGACGGCCTGGACTTCTATCGGGCCGTGACCACCCTCTGGAAGCCCGCCCTGAAGCCCGGCGGACATCTGCTCTACGAGGTGGGCGTCGGCCAGTCCGAGGACGTGGCCTGGATGCTGGTCAATGCCGGCTATGAAAACATCCGAATCACCCGCGACACCGGCGGCATCGACCGGGTGGTCGAGGGCCAGCGGCCCTTCGAGCACCCAGAGCCAGACGCCGACCCGGAGGAAGGATAAAAAAACACATGGCAGAAAAAAAGAAACCTCTTGAGGCCGCCGCGCCCGCCTCTGACAAAAAGAAGGCGCTGGAGACCGCCATGGCCCAGATCGAAAAGGCCTACGGCAAGGGTGCCATCATGCGCCTGGGGGCCAACCCCAACGTGAAGGTCGAGAGCATCCCCACCGGTTCCCTGGCCCTGGACCTGGCCCTGGGCATCGGCGGCGTGCCCCGCGGCCGGATCATCGAAATTTACGGCCCGGAGTCCTCCGGTAAAACCACCCTGGCCCTGCACATCGTGGCAGAGGCCCAGAAGCAGGGCGGCGAGGTCGCCTTCATCGACGCCGAGCATGCCCTGGACCCCACCTATGCCCGCGCCCTGGGGGTGGACATCGACAACATGCTCATCTCCCAGCCGGACACCGGCGAGCAGGGTTTGGAGATCTGTGAAGCCCTGGTCCGCTCCGGCGCCCTGGACGTGATCGTCGTGGACTCCGTGGCCGCCCTGGTCCCCCGCGCCGAGATCGAGGGCGACATGGGCGACGCCCACGTGGGCCTGCTGGCCCGCCTGATGAGCCAGGCCCTGCGGAAGCTGGCCGGGTCTATCTCTAAGACCCACTGCGTGGTCATCTTCATCAACCAGCTCCGGGAAAAGGTCGGCGTGGTCTACGGAAACCCCGAGGTCACCACCGGCGGCCGCGCCCTGAAGTTCTACTCCTCCGTCCGCATGGAGGTCCGCCGCATCGAGGCCATCAAGGACGGCAGCGAGGTCATCGGCAACCGCACCCGCGCCAAGATCGTCAAGAACAAGGTCGCGCCCCCCTTCCGGGAGGCCGAGTTCGACATCATGTACGGCGAGGGCATCTCCAAGTACGGGGAGCTGGTGGACCTGGCCGTGAAGCTGGACATCATCCACAAGAGCGGCTCCTGGTTCTCCATGGGCGATGAGCGCATCGGCCAGGGCAAGGACGCCGCCAAGCAATACCTGAAGGACCACCCGGACATCTGCGCCCACGTGGAGGAGGAGATCCGCAAGAATTCCTTCCAGCTCATGTCCAGCCAGGCCCAGGCCGCCGCCCGCGCCGCCGGGCGTGCCCCCCAGCCCGCAGCAGAGCCCACCCCGGCGGAGGATGCCCCCGCTGTCCCCCGCAAAGCAGGCCCCGCCGCCGCAAAGCTGATCGACATCAGCGCAGACGACTTCGATGACGATGAGGATTGAGAAGCTCCTCCCCCCCACACCCCCGGCCAAGACCTGGACGGTGGCCCTGGAGGGGGGCAAGACGCTTCGGGTGACCGAAAGCACCGTCCTGGATCAGGGCTTGTTCGCCGGCCTGGAGCTGGACGAGGCAGCCCTTGACGCGCTGCGATCCGCCGCCGCTTCCGCCGCCCTGCGGTCCAGGGCGGTCAATCTGCTCTCCGTGCGGGCCATGTCCGCCGGACAGCTCAATGAAAAGCTCATGGCCAAGGGGGCCACGGAGCGCCAGGCGGCCGAGACCGTCGCCTGGGCCGTGGACATCGGCCTGGTCAACGACGCAGAATATGCCAAAGCCTTGGTCCGGCACTACCAGGCCAAGGGCTACGGTCTCTATAAGATCAAAAACGAGCTCTACCGCCGCCGGGTGCCCAAGGCCGATTGGGAGGATGCCCTGGCTGAGATGGACGACGCAGAGGACGCCATCGACGCCTTCCTGGCCAAAAAGCTTCGGGACCCGGAAGACCGCAAGGAATGTAAAAAAGCCTCCGATGCCTTAGCGCGTCGGGGCTTTTCCTGGTCTGAGATCGCCGCCGGCATCGAGCGGCGGAAATATCAAACCGACTGACGCAACATGACAGGAGAACACCATGCAGGAACATAACGTACAGGAAACGCAAGAACGCCAGGAACCCGAAGAAGTCCAGGTCCCCGTCCCCAAGGTCGGCTTCCTCTCCCTTGGCTGCGCCAAGAATCAGGTCAACTGTGAGCAGATGATCTGGAAAACCTATGAAGCCGGGTACGAGGTCGCCCTCGGTGCCGAGGGCTGTGACGTGGCCGTGGTCAACACCTGCGGCTTCCTGAAGGAAGCCAGAGACGAAGCCATGGGGGAGATCGACAAGCTCGTCCGGCAAAAGCAGGCCGGGAACCTGAAAAAGATCATCGTCACCGGCTGTATGGCCCAGTGGTGGCACGACCAGCTGGCTGAGCGCTGTCCGGAAGCAGACGGCTTCGTGGGTGTGGGCAGCTACCAGGACATCGCCAAGGTCATCGACGAGGCCCTGGAGGGGCGGCGCCCCGCCCTTTTCGGGGACATCAACGCCCCCGTGCCGGAGACGGACCGGGTCGTCTGCACCTCCGACCACTGGGCTTGGCTGCGCATCGCCGAGGGCTGTGACAACCGCTGCGCTTACTGCGTCATCCCCTTCATCCGGGGCAAGTTCCGCAGCCGCCCGGAGGAAGCGATCCTCCAGGAGGCCCAGGACCTGGTGGACGCCGGGATGAAAGAGCTCATCGTCGTGGCCCAGGATATCACCCGCTACGGCGTGGATCTGTACGGAGAGCGGCGGCTTCCGGAGCTGCTGCGGGAGCTGTGCAGGCTTCCCTTCCACTGGGTGCGGCTCCACTATCTCTACCCCGACAATCTCTCCGACGAGCTCATTGACACCATCGCCGGGGAGGCAAAGATCTGCAACTATCTGGATATCCCTATCCAGCACTGCAACGACACCGTTCTCAAGGCCATGCGCCGCCGGGAGACCAAGGCCGGGCTGGAGGAGCTGTTCCGCCGGGTGCGGGAGCGCATCCCCGGCGTGGTGCTGCGGACCAGCCTCATCACGGGACTGCCCTATGAGGACGAGGCGGCCTTCGAGGAGCTGTGCGACTTTTTGGGCGAGCAGAAGCTCCAGCGGGGGCCTTCCCCTACTCTCCGGAGGAGGGAACTCCGGCGGCCAGAATGCTGAACCGGGTGGACACCGAGGAGGCCCAGCGCCGGGCGGAGCTGGTAATGGAGATTCAAACACAGGTCATGGACGAGTTCAACGACAGCCGCATGGGCGACACCGTGGAGGTGCTGTGCGACGGCTATGACGTTCAGGCCATGAGCTATGTGGGCCGCAGCTACGCCGAGAGCCCCGGCATCGACGGGTGCATCTTCTTTACGGCGGAGCGGGATGTGGAGCCCGGAGACTATGTCATGGTGCGTATCACCGGCGCCATGGACGGCGACCTCACCGGCGAAGCGGTGGAGGAACTTTCTGAGGAGGAATAAAGCTATGCCTATGAACACTGCCAACAAGCTGACCCTTGCACGGGTGTTTATGATCCCGCTGTTTCTTGTGATCGCATACTGGGGCTTCCCCGGCAGCCGCTATGTGGCGCTGGGGGTGTACATTCTGGCCTGCCTGACGGATCTGCTGGACGGATATGTGGCCCGACACTAT
>OIBI01001031.1_pt1 | contig 9571 bp, 9 predicted proteins | sample 1580951 | NCBI WGS metagenome assembly OIBI01 (sample SAMEA3882516, study PRJEB24775) | human gut metagenome | biome: human-associated habitat; feature: intestine environment; material: feces | place: Netherlands | collected 2009/2010 | reverse complement strand
GGGCTCCCGGTCGAAGTAGTGCGAAAGCGCCTCCTCAGCCTCCTCGACCGAAAGCTCGCAGCAGACGGTATAGGTACCAAAATCGCTCGCATAATCAGACATGCCCGCATACTCCCAGTCAATGAGCGAGATCTCATCATCGGCGCCCACGAGGAAGTTCAGGTAGAAGAAGTCGTTGTGGCACAAGCAAAGCTGGCTACTTTCAGCCTGCACAAATTCATGAAGACGCTGCATGCGCGCGGCCATCTCCTCGAAGCCAGGCACATCGATGACGCCACAGCGTTCACGAAGCAGCGCCTCATAGCGCTTGGATTCCGCATAGAAATCGAACTCCCGCTCGAGTGTCGCGCCCGATTCGTGCAGGGCGCGAGCCATCTGCATGGCACGCTTGGTCTGATTGCCATCATGCGGGTCAAGCTGCGTGCAGTCGGCCACGAAGTGCGATATCTTCCATCCCGTTTTCGGGTCACCGGTGATGAAAGTACTGTCGAGGCCAAGCTCACGCGCGATATTGAGTCCGGCAAGTTCCGCGTCACGATCGATAAGATTCTCGGTTCCCACGCCGGGATGACGGTACACGTACTCCCCGTCGCCCACGCGCACGTGACACGAAAGATTCGTCAACCCCTGCTTGAGGGGATACACGTCACAGATGTCAGCTTTCCTGCACCCGAGTGCGGCCACGATGTTATCGAACGCGAGCGAATCGACGTTCTCGATAAAATGCGGATCGAACTCGCGCAGATCATCGAGTGCATCAAACTCGTGAATCATATCGGCGGAATAGGGCCGGGCAACCATGTACAGCTCGTCGATATGATCGATGAACAGGCTCTCCCACAGTTTGTCCTTCGTCGCGGGAAGGTTCCACTCGTCACGGATGATCTGGGCCATACGCTCGGAAAATGCTTCGTCGAAGAAAACGTGACCGAGCATGATCTGCGAGTCCTTGCCACCGATGGTTACCCCCACGATGCGATTCCTAGCGCCCAGATGCACGCACCACTCGTCCGTCGCGTCCTGCGCGTACTGCGTCGCATAATAGGCGCCGTAAACGTGCGACTCGAAGGGGTTCTCGACAAAGTAGTTGTCCGATGAGCAGACATAGGTGCGCCCCAACTTATCGAGCGCGGCCATGAGCGAGGAGTGATTATTGCGCTTCGCGTAGTGTTCGTTCACGACGATGCGCACACCGAAAAGCTCTTCCAGATAGAAGAAATACTCCTTCTTGTAACCGACGACAACGGTAATGTCATCGATACCCGCTTCCTTGAGCTGGCGAATCTGGCGCTCGATGAGCACCTCATCGCGCACACGCAGCAGGCCCTTGGGCTTCTCGTAAGAGATGGGAGCGAAACGCGTCGAGAGCCCTGCAGCCAGAATGACTGCGTTGTCGACACGATACGGTTCGAGCGCTACTTTGCCTTGCTCCGTCACTTGCAAGCCCTCGGGGGCCGTCTTCTCGAGATTCCCGCGCGCGATTAGCTGGCGTACGGCGGCATTCACCGTCCCCACGGAAAGCCCCGTATGCTCGGCAATCGAGCGCTGGGAGGCAAGTGGTTCCCGTATGAGACTTTGCAAGATGGAGAACTGGTTGCGTGTCAGATCTCCCGCGTTTTTCTCCTCTGTTGCCACCATATGTCCTTTCAGATTCCCCATGGGCACTTCGTTCAGATAAGGCGATGGTATCAGAATGGTGTTCAATTTTCTATTAATTATCTAATTATTGAACGTTTTTGGCTGAGGAGCGGTTCTGCCTGCACCGTATTTCACAAAATGTGAAGCATTGTGTATTCGTAACACCATTTATCCGTGATAGTGTGCCGAATACGGAATTCGTAACACCGCTACATCCGCATTGCTCTATCGTTAGCATCCACAACTTGGACAGAGAGGAGTCCTCCCGTGAAAACCAAACGCCTGCTCATCGCCCTATGCGCCTGTGTCGCACTGCTGCTTGCCCTTGCCGGCTGCTCATCTGCAGCATCTTCAGGCTCTGGCTCGACCCGCACCGTGACCGATGCCTATGGTCGTAACGTAACCATACCAGCCGATGTCCAGACCTGTGCCACGGTCGGTAGCGCCGCGCGTTTCGTCGCCTATGCTGGAGGCACCGACAAACTCGTCGCCGTGACGGAAATGGATAAGCCGGCAACCCTGGCCCGCCCCTATACCGTGGCCTGGGAACAAGTCCTTGCGGAGCTTCCCACGACTTCCAACGGCAATCATCTCATGGAGACAAGCGTAGATGGCGAAGCGCTGCTTGAGATCAAGCCTGACGTCATCATCTCGAGCCGCTCGACCCAGGAATGCGACGAGCTGCAGAGCCAACTCAACATCCCCGTCATCGGCATCAGCTATCAGGACCAGATGTTCACGGAGAACGTCTTCGAGTCCATCCAGGTCGTCGGCGATGTCCTCGGCACCACCGAGCACGCGCAGCAAGTCGTTGACAAGATGAACGGTTGGCAAGCCGACCTCGATAGCCGCACCGCGAACATCCCCGATGCGGACAAGCCGAGCTGCTATGCCGGCGCCGTGAACTACAAGGGCGCCAAGAGCTTCGGCGGCACCTATGCCCAGTATCCGCCGTTCGTCGCCGCGCACATCGACAACGTTGCCGATGGGACGGTCGAATCCGGCTCCGTCGAGGTCACCCTCGAGCAGCTTGGCGAGTGGAACCCGGATTTCATGTTCCTCAACGCCGGCAACATGGAGCTCATGAAGAAGGACTATGCTGACAACCAGGCGTTCTTCGACAATCTCACGGCCTTCCAGACAGGCAATCTCTACACCCAGCCCTCCTACAACATGAACGGCACCAATATCGAGATCGCCATCTGCGATGCCTACTTCGATGCGGCCACCGTCTATCCCGACGCCTTCGCAGACGTCGACCTCGAGAGCATGTACCGCGAGATCCTCGACACCATGCTCGGCACGAATTGCTATGACCAGCTGACGGCCGCCGGTCTCAGATTCGGCAAGATCAGCTTCTAGCTCATCCGCACGTAACCGAGACGAGGCGAAGATGAATCCCGAAGACTTGAAGATGGCACATGCCGCGCAGGCGCCATCCTCATATCGCGAGCAATATCGCGGATACACGAGGTACAAGCGCCTCGTCATCGTGGCGCTTGTCGTCATCCTCCTCGTGCTCGTCTTCGTCTCGATCATGCTCGGGACGGCAAGCCTCTCCCCTCTCGACGTGCTGGCCGCACTCTTCGGACAGGGCGACGAACACGCCCTCATCGTCGTGTGGAACCTGCGCATGCCGAGAATACTCACCGCCATCGTTGGTGGCATAGCCCTTGCCCTCGCAGGCTGCGCGTTCCAGAGCGTGCTGCGCAACCCCCTCGCTTCTGCGAGCACGCTCGGTATCTCCCAGGGAGCGGCTTTTGGCGCCTCCATCGCCATCATCGTCCTGGGCGTCGGATCGTCAAGCGTAGCCTATGAGGGCCTGGGGGCCAGCAATCCCTACCTCACCGTCATATGCGCCTTCCTCGGCGCCATCGCCTCGACCATCGCCATCCTCGCGCTCTCGCGCTTTCGCGATATGACGCCCGAGAGCATCGTGCTTGCGGGCGTGGCGCTTTCGGCGCTGTTCACGGGCGCGACGGCCCTCATCCAGTACTTCGCCGAGGATACGCAAGTCGCTGCCGTCGTCTTCTGGACTTTCGGTGACCTCGGACGCGCCTCGTATCGCGAAATCGCCATCATGGCCGTCATCGCCGCGGCCAGCTTCGTCTTCTTCTATTGCAATCGCTGGAACTGCAACGCAATGGAATCAGGCGAGGGCACGGCCCATGGCCTGGGGCTCAACGTACGGCGCACTCGTTTGCTCGGCATGATCGTCGGTGCCTTTGCCGCGTCGTCAGTCATCGCGTTTTGCGGCACCATCAACTTCATCGGCCTCGTCGCCCCGCACATCATGCGACGCTTCATCGGCAGCGATTACCGCTATCTGCTCGTTGCCTCGGCGCTTGCCGGCGCGGGCATCCTGTTGCTTTCCGACATCATCGCCCGCATGGCGCTCGTCGGTGTCGTGCTACCCATCAGCGCCATCACCTCCTTCGTGGGCGCACCCCTCTTCCTGTACCTGCTCATGAGGGGAGCGCACCGATGAGCGCGGACACGCGTACAGCCCACGGCACCGTCCTCGAGGCCAACGAGATCGCCTTCGCGTACCCTGGTTCCGGCCAGACTCTCGAGAAGGTGAGCGCGCAGATATTGCCCGGGTCGTTTCTCGCCATACTTGGCGTCAACGGCTGCGGCAAGACAACGCTGCTCTCCTGTCTCGATGACATCATTCGCCCACAACGTGGCACCGTCACGCTGGCTGGCGAGGATATCGCCAGCTACACCCGCGAAGAACGCGCGCGCAAGATCGCACTCGTCGCCCAGCACTCCCATGCGCATGGCGTCACCGTCTACGATGCGCTTTTGCTCGGCAGGAAGCCCCACATCAAGGCCGCGCCCAGCGAGGAGGACTTCGCCATCGTCGACCGCGTCATTGACGAGCTCGGACTTGGGCCGCTCGCCCTGCGTTACCTGGACGAACTCTCGGGCGGCGAGCATCAGAAGGTCGTCATCGGACGCGCGCTCGTGCAGGAAACCGATGTCCTGCTGCTCGACGAGCCGACGAACAACCTCGACATGGCCAATCAGGTCGAGGTCATGCACCTTGTCAGAAACGCTGCCCACGAACACGACATCGCATGCGCGGCCGTCATGCACGACATAAACCTCGCCCTGCGCTACTGCGACCGCTTCTGCCTGCTCAAGAATGGCAAGGTGCTCGCAAGCGGAGGTCCCGAGGTGATGACCAAAGAGACGATCGAAAGCGTCTATGGCATGTCCGTGGACCTGGTGCCCTACGAGGACGGCTTTTTCGTAGTGCCAAAGAAAAACGAATGAGACAGTTGCTCTGAGCAACTGTCTCATTAGAAAGGATCCGTGATGAGCATCGGCACGATAGGCGCCTACTTCGACGAACGCGCCGCAACCTGGAACGAGCAGGCCGAACCAGCAGGCCCCAAGCACCTCATGATTGCCCAACTCGCTGGCGTCCGCGAGGGTTCGCGCGTACTCGATGTCGGCTGCGGCACGGGCATCATGGAGCGCGCCTACCTTGAGCTCGGAGCCGCAAGCATCGTCGGACTCGACCTGTCAGAGGCGATGCTCGCCTGCGCACGCGATACCTTTGCCAATGTGCCTGACGAGCGTCTGCGCTTCGAGTGCCGCGACATCCTCGACTACGCGAGTGATGAGCCCTTCGATACCGTGGTCATTTACAACGCCTATCCGCACATCCTCGACAAAGATGCGCTCGTCGAGGCGACCGCATCCCTGCTCGTGCCCGGTGGAAGATTCCTCGTCGCGCACGGCATGAGCCGCGAAACGCTCAACGCGCATCATGCGAACGTGCCGGCAGATGTCACGAGCGACCTGCTTCCCGAACAAGAGGCCGCGCTCGATTGGCAGGATGCGTTCGATATCGACATGATGGCGGACACGCCATTCACGTACTTCTTCGGCGGTTCGAAGCGGTAACGGCACGAGACCGGGACTGGGACAGGGCCCCCTGTCCCAGAAGTCACTTTCTCCAGCGCAACAGTATGACGACGGCTATGGCCGCCAGGGCAATCGAGAGCAGCGCGGGGAATATCCACGAATCGCTCATGGGCAAAAGATCGGTGTTCATGCCGTAGAAGCTGAAGACGGCCGTGGGGATGGACAGCAGCAGCGTCGCCATGGTAAGAAAGCTCATGGAGGCGTTGACATTGTTGCTGACGACGCCCGAAAAGGCGTCCATGGCCTTGGTGATGACGTCGGTGTAGATCGAGCACATCTCGGATGCCTGCCTGTACTCGACGATCACGTCATTGAGCAGCTCCTGGTCCTCCTCGAACAGCTTCGCGAACTGCCCATTCCTGATGGCCTGCAGGGTGGGAGCGGAGCTCTTGAGCGACGTCGACATGTAGAGCAGCGATTTCTCGATGCCGAGCATGTTCATGAGTCCCTCGTTGTTCTGCTTCTTGCGCATCCTGCGCTCGAGGGCCAAGGTCTGCTTCTCCAATATGCGCAGGGCGTCGATGTAGCTTTGCGAGACTTCCAGGAGGACCTCGAGCAAAAAGCGCGTCCGCTTGCCCGTGGAGATGGAAATCGCCTTGTCGTCCTTGAACTTCTCGATGACGGCGCACGAGGCATTGGTCAGGGTCACGACGACGCCTGGATTCTCGATGAGGAGAATGGAGATGGGCTGGGTATCGAATTGCTCGAGTCCCGGGGCCGCCTGGTCATCCATGCCCTCGGCAGCCGGATAATCGACGACGACGAGGGCCTGATTGGCATCCTCGTCCTTGTCGATACGCGAAATCTCGTCGCGATCAAGCATGGCATCGATGAAATCGTCACCTATGCCCAGGTTATCGCGAAGCCACCGGATCTCGTCGTCATCGGGAATGCATACGTTGACCCAGCAGCCCGCCTCGATGCGCTCGATTCTCGCGAGCGCACCGTCAACGGTCTTTAGCAGCTCAATCATGGGATCCGTCTTCTAGTTCATCGACCGCAGGCTCTGGTTCTCGAGCCCCAGATCATCGACCCACTGACGCACCTCGTCGCTGTTTACGGCAGACGGGAAACGCATGCCGCCCATCCACTCCCCGCTCTTGGCGAGGTCTGCGAGGTTCTGGGCGCTGTCACCGATATCGGACGAGGCCGAGGTGCAAAACGGAATGACGGTCTTGCCCGCAAAGTCATTGGCCTTGACGAAACTGGCGACGGGATAGGCCGCCTGACCCCACCAGATGGGATAGCCAATGATGACCGTCTCGTAGGAATCCCAGTTATCGGGCGTGTCCTGAAGAAGGGCGACGTCTTGGAGGGCAGGGTCGGCGTGCTCCTTGGAAACGCGGCTGTTCTCGTCGGTCCAGGCAAGGTCCTCGGCGGAATAGGGCTGCTCGGGCATAATGGCAAAGACGTCCACGTCGTTTTCGTTCACGATGTCCTCGGCGACTTTTGCCGTATTGCCCGTGGCCGAGTAATAGACGACAAGCGTCTTGTTTGCCGCATCCGATGACGCGGCGCTCGACGATGTCGTGCCGCTGCCAGATGTGCCCTGACCACATGCGGTGATGCAAAGCGCCGCATTCATCATGAGCGCCACGCCGAGCACGAGGGCGAGCGCTTTCTTCATTGGCTTCATTGGGACTTCTCCTTCTTGTCAGTGGCGACGGCCTCCTTGACGGCGACCTCGTCGACAATGCCTCCATCGATCGGCTCGTCATCGATCTCATCGACTACGACGGCTTCATCGGATGCGGCAGCGTGCGATGCATCGAACGTTTGAGCGCCCGTCGTCGAGAGGGACTTGCCCATCCTACCAACGAACCAAGTCCCCACGAGGAAAACGGCCAACGCGACGCCGAGAGGCAACAGCATGCTCGCCCACTCGAAGAAGTTGGGGATATAGCCCTGCGCGATCTCGAAAGCATTGCCCGTATGGTCGTAGAGACCCGTCGAGGCAGGCAGCGGCCAGCTCGGTGAGGGCTCGTTGGAAAGCGGCACATAGAGCGTGGGGCTGGCAAATGCCGGATATAGCAACATGAGGCGATGGAAGAACATGCCGACAACGACCAGCACGCCGCCAATGAGCATGTTCTTGGTGGGATCGTTCTTGCCTCGAAGCAGCACGAAGACTGCCGCTAGGGGCAAGCCGAGCTCGAGCGCGTAGAACAGCCAAACGCTGCCCAGCGCCGCGAGCGCTCCACCATCTGCCGCACTTCCGCCGAAGCAGACAATCAGCAGGTCGATGATGGCAAGCGCCAGGTGAATGATGATCGCCACCGCGAGCAGAAAGCTCAGATCGTGCAATGCCTCGGGCTTGAACTCGTCATGTTTGAGCGCGCAGATGATAACCGCGACGGCAAGGCCGCATACGACGGCGACCACGATGAAATCGATGGGCATGATGAAGCTGTGCCACCAGACGCGCGCTTCCATGAGCGCGAAGAGCAGGCCCTCGACGAGCTGCAGCGCAAACGCACTGATGAGGCCCAAGACCATCCAGAACTTTAGCAGCTTGCTCTGTCGTGCGACGGCAATGAGGTTGATGATGGCGATGATAATGAACACCGTGAGGGCAATCATGTCCCAGGTAAGCGCAGACGTGGGATTCGGCCCCATGAGCATCGCCATGATGTGCGCCGGATGCCCCAGGTCGATGAGAATCGCTACACCTGCGCCGATGGCACCGGCAAGGGCCACAACCTGCGCGGTCTTGACATAGGGCATGAGATCATGCCGGTTGCCGAGGACGATATAGCAGGCAACAAACTGGCTACCTGCGCCAAAACCGACGAGGAAGGCGAACGGATCGCGCAAGACGGCGCTGTGAAAAACGAGGACGACGTTGCTGTCGCTGGGGCGAGCGACGGTCGAGAGGCGGATTTCGCTTCGTTCGAAGGGCGTTGCGGCAAGGACGCCCTTGTACCGGGGGAAGAACGTGCCGCATGCTGCGTCACCATTTCTGTCGCATAGTTTCTCGGAGTCGTTCCTAGGTGCTGCCCTGCGTTTCGGCACCTAGATTCTTCCTCTTTCGGTCCCGCGTCCTCGGCGACCCCTGCAAAGCGCTTTGTATTAAGGCTTCATTAAAAGTTACCCTTGACTTTCTTTTTTTCCGATGAAGTGATACAGTGTCGCATTGTTACCCTTGTCTTACATTAGGAAGTGAAAGAAGCATGGGAATTGCTGCTGCGAGAAATGCCCTTTTCTCCTTGCGCGCTTCGAAGCCGAGGCTTCATGCGGATGCGGGATTGAAGGAGGCGTCCGATTTGGCTTCTTGGCGTGTAGAAAAATCTATGGACGCTTTAGAAGCTTCCATCGGACGGAGCGAAGAACAAGGCGTCGGGCATGAGGCGACGTCTCTCTTGCCGCTTGCATTCGTAGGTGCGGGCAATACGGCTCGAATCGAAAAAGTGTGCGGGGGCGAGCAGATGCACCATCACCTGGAAAACCTCGGCTTCGTCGAAGGCGCTTGCATAAAAGTCGTGAGCGAGACGGCAGGGAATCTCATTGTCGAGGTCAAAGGGGCGCAGGTCGCCCTGGACCGCCATGTCGCGCTGAAGATAAAGATGCTTCTTTAACGTGCGGCGGGACCTCGCGTTCGATGGATTGCGAATCGACGATTTCGGAGGCGGTCGTTTCCCATGGGCATTGCAAGCTATGCTCATCGGGGATGCGAAGCGTCTTGGATGCGGTTGGTAGAGAGACTGCATGGGCGGTCTGTGCGAAAAGAAAGGAACGAAGATGGAGCAGGGACAGGCGATGACGTTGCGTGACGTGCCGGTTGGCGGGCGCGCCCGCGTGAAGAAGCTTTCGGGGGAGGGAGCCATCAAGCGTCACATCATGGATATGGGAATCACGAAGGGCGTCGAAGTCTTCGTTCGAAAGGTTGCTCCGCTCGGAGATCCGTTGGAAGTCACGGTTCGGGGATACGAGCTGTCGCTTCGGAAAAGCGAGGCGGAGAACGTGCTTGTGGAGCGTATCGCGTAGAGGGCGTATCGCA
>OIBI01001006.1_pt1 | contig 9751 bp, 8 predicted proteins | sample 1580951 | NCBI WGS metagenome assembly OIBI01 (sample SAMEA3882516, study PRJEB24775) | human gut metagenome | biome: human-associated habitat; feature: intestine environment; material: feces | place: Netherlands | collected 2009/2010 | reverse complement strand
TCGATTTTCCGGATTGAAATTCTGTGACCATCAAGAGAAACCACTCTGAGAACATCATTGTCAATCTCAAAAAGTTCTCCTGTCATCATCTTGTTCGTATCATTGTCAGCAATTGAAAAAATAGTCTGGCGAACAACTTCTTTCAAAGTAAACTCGGAAATAGTAATAAAATCTTCACGCTCAATCGCCGGAAGATAAGAAAAATCATCTCCTGACTGGGCTGCGATATTGAATTTCGCTTTTTCACAAGTAATAATCGCCTGATTGTCAGATTCTGTTTCAATAACAACATCATTGTCTGGAAGTTTACGGACAATTTCTGAAAAAATCTTTGCATTTAATGCAATAATACCTCTGGAATCAATAATTCCATCAATTGTAGTTTCAATTCCAAGTTCCATATCATTGGCAGTCAGTTTGATTACATCCGTTGTTGCATCAATCAGAATACATTCAAGAATAGGCATTGTTGTTTTAGAGGGTACTGCCTTGGAAACAATACTGACTCCTTTTACGAGATTCGATTTTTTGCATATGATTCTCATGTTGATGATTACTCCTTTCAGGTTTCAAGGTTACGGTTGGTATGTGGATAACGTTTTTTTCTCGCGTAATTTATGTATATTTATATAAATCGATTCCGCCTTCTCCGCCTTAGGGGGTGTGGATAAGTGGATAAGTACCTGCAGCCCTTTAAAATCAAGGGTTTGCGGGTTTGGATAACTATGTAGATTACAGAAAAATAACGTGTTGAAACTGTGGGGAAAAAAATTCGGCAAAAAATCCACATTTTTGTTATCCCAACGTTATTCACATAGAAATCTACAGGTTTTCTACAAAGTTATCCACAATTAACGCGAAAAACTGACAAGTTATTCACATTTTATAGAGTTATTTTCCTTATACAGGATTGATTTTCTTCTTAATTATATTCACAGTGTTGTTTAAAGCTTCATCTGTCTTCAGATCATTCTCAATTTTGCGTACACCATGGCTAATGGAAGCATGATCTTTACCACCGAGCAGGGCACCAATGGATTTTAGTGGTGTATCGGTCATATTTCTGCACAGATACATGACAATCTGGCGTGGAAGAACAATCTCAGCGTTTCGTTTTTTACCTTTTAGTTCAGCTACCGGTACATTAAAGTGTTCAGAAACCACATCCATGATCAGTTCTGGTGAAACTGCACGGGTATCATCCGGTGAGATCATATCCTTCAAGGCCTCAGCAGCCAAAGGAATGTCGATCGGTTTATTCTCCAGATTAGAAAGAGCGATCAGTTTATTCAAAGATCCTTCAAGCTCACGGATATTGGATTTAATATTATTGGCAATGTACTGCATAACCTCATCCGGAATATGATATTTCTCAAGTCCGTCGAGTTCTTCTTTCTTACGAAGAATCGCCATTCTTGTCTCATAGTCAGGAGAGGAGATGTCAGCAATCAGACCCCACTCAAAACGTGTGCGAAGTCTGGCTTCCAGTGTCTCAATGTCCTTCGGAGGCTTATCACTGGAGATGATAATCTGTTTTCCTGACACATGAAGGTGGTTAAATGTATGGAAAAATTCTTCCTGTGTACTTTCTTTTCCTATAATAAACTGAATATCGTCGATCAGAAGAACGTCATTATTACGATATTTCTCGCGGAATGTGGTCATTGCCAGTTCATTTCCGTTCTTACCTACTTTAAGAGCATCGATCAGTTCATTCGTAAAAGTTTCACTTGTGACATACAGTACTTTTTTGGAGGGATCATGTTCCAAAATGTAATGTGCCACGGAGTGCATCAAATGGGTCTTTCCAAGTCCAACACCTCCATATAAGAAGAGGGGATTGTATACTTCTCCCGGAGATTCGGCTACAGCAAGGGAAGCTGCATGGGCGAAATTATTGTTACCGCCGACAACGAAAGTATCAAAAGTATACTTCGGATTAAGCCCGGCTTTTTCCGCAGCACTTTTGCTTTTTTTCTTCTGATTTGCTTCAATGGCCATATTCTGAATCTCGTTCAGTCTGTCATCATCCTCGGAAATGAAGACAACTTCATATTCAGTTCCAGTAATCTCCGCAATACATACTTTTAATGGAAGCTGATATTTTTTTTCAATATATTCTACACTCGCATTCATATTTACTAATATAAATACGGTATTGTCTACGACATCGTAAACTTTCAATGGTTGGATCCACGTATTGAACGATACATTGGACAACTCATGTTCGACCCTGAGATGTTCGATAATTTCAGGCCATTTTTCCTTTACTGTATTCATCATATTTACTCCTAATCTGTCTGATTCGCGGATTTTCACCTATAAACCCACTCTTCTACATTGTACATCAAAAAGTTGCTTTAGGCAATCTTTTATCGCTATGCTTTGGCAACTGGCAGTTTCTCTTAATGTAGATTTGAAATATGTGGAAAACTCAATCCCAATTATCAACACTTGTAAAATGCGCATGAAATGGGGAAAAAATCTAAAAAAATATATGATTTCCACACGTTATCCACAAAAATCCACAAAGTTTTCCACAAAATGTGGATAAATATATTTTTAAAATTTGAGGAATAGCTTGACGTAGAGCGGTTTTTTTTATATAATCAAGGCTGATGTCTTATGAAAATTAGGGGGCAAGCCCCTTGGAATAAAATAAGGAGGTGGATATCCATGAAGATGACATTCCAGCCAAAGAAGAGACAGAGAGCTAAAGTACATGGCTTCAGATCTAGAATGAGCACAGCAGGTGGAAGAAAAGTACTTGCTGCAAGAAGAGCAAAAGGAAGAAAGAAATTATCAGCGTAGGCCGCATATATGTGGCCTTTTCTTCTACTCAGAAAAATTAGGAGAATAAGACAATGAAGTATTCCGAATCACTGAAAAAGAACAAAGATTTCCAATATATATATAGAAAAGGGAAATCTTACGCCAACAAATATCTGGTCATGTATGTACTGGAAAATGGGACAAGTCAGAATCGATTAGGAATATCTGTAAGCAAAAAAGTAGGAAACAGTATAGTACGGCACAGATTAACAAGATTAATCCGAGAAAGCTATAGACTGCAAGAAGAACGATTCAGATGTGGATTAGATATAATTGTTATAGCAAGAATAGGCGCCAAAGGAAAAGATTATAAAGATATTGTCGGCGCAATGCTCCATCTGGGTCATCTTCATAAGATTATAGATGAGGGGTAACGTATTATGAAGAAGATTCTGCTCACTGGTATCAGATTTTATCAGAGATATCTGTCTCCGATAAAGGGCGGTTCCACCTGTAAATTTTATCCGACTTGTTCTCAGTATGCGAAAGAGGCAATTGAGAAATACGGTGCATTAAAAGGAGGACGACTGGCGGTGTGGAGAATTCTGCGTTGTAATCCGTTTACCAGAGGAGGTTACGACCCTGTTCCTTAAAAAGATTACAACTACATATGGAGGAAAAAATTATGGTACCAAGTTTACTGACTGCCGCTAACTGGCCGATTGTCGGACAGCTTTGCTGGATTCTGGGTAAGGTAATGAACTTTATCTATAATTTCCTGGACAAATGTCTGCCAAGCGATAGCGGGCTGGTAGGTCTGTCGATTATTCTGTATACGATTTTTGTGTATACATTATTACTTCCACTTACGATTAAGCAGCAGAGAACATCCAAGATGTCTTCTGTTATGAATCCGGAGATTCAGGCTATACAGAAGAAGTATAAAAATAAGAAAGACCAGGCGTCCATGATGAAACAGCAGGAAGAGATTCAGCAGGTGTACGATAAATATGGTACATCGATGTCAGCAGGATGCCTTCCGTTACTGATTCAGATGCCGCTGTTATTTGCTTTGTACCCGGTTATCTATAATATCCAGAAATATGTTCCGGAGATCAAGACAGCTCCAAAGGCTGTAAATGTATTCCTGACACTTCCGGATCTGACTATCTCACCTATGCAGATGATCAAGAACAGCGGAAGCTATGGTTTCCCGGCAATCGTGATCATTATTACTGCGATTTTACTTCCGGTATTATCAGGTTTGACACAGTATGGAAGTATCAAGCTTTCACAGGCTATTTCAGGCCAGCAGCTGGACAAAGATAACCCGATGGCGTCTACAATGAACACGATGAATATCACAATGCCACTGTTTTCGGTATTTATGGTATTCTCACTTCCGACAGGTATCGGTCTGTACTGGATCGTCAGTGCGGTAGTACGTTGTGTTCAGCAGGTATTTATCAATAAGCACTTAAGCAAGATTTCTGTAGAAGAGATTCTGGAGCAGAATAAGGAAAAGGCTGAGGAAAAACGTGTAAAACGTGGCGAGAAGAATGAACGTATCGCAGCAATGGCTCAGATGAATACCAAGAATATGAACAATCAGAACCAGAAGAAGAGACAGAGTACATCGAACCTGAGTGAAAAAGAAAGAGAAGCCAAGGTAGAAAACGCACACAAGAAAGCTGAAAATGCGAAGAAAGGAAGTCTCGCATCAAAAGCAAACATGGTGAAGAAATTTAACGAAAATGATTAGGGGGCGCTGTCATGGAGGATTACATTACTGTATCGGCAAAGACATTGGACGATGCGATCACCGAAGCGTTAGTTCAGTTAGGTGTAACAAGTGATCGCTTAGATTATATTGTTGTTGAAAAAGGAAGCGAAGGTTTCCTTGGAATCGGAAGAAAGCAGGCAGTAATCAAAGCCCGCAGAAAACGAGAAGAAAAACCGGTTGAAGAGACAGTGGAAGAAAGTAAAGTTGAAACACCGGTAAAAGAAGAAGTAAAACCAGAGAAGAAGACAGAGAAGAAGCCGGCAAAAGAGCATTCTCATACAAAGAAAAATGTAAGAGAAGAAAAACCGGAAGTAAAATCTGAGCCAAAGAAAGAAGTAGAACTTGCAAAAGTTGAACCACAGACGATCGAGACATGTGAAAAGTTCATTTACGATGTGATGAATGCAATGGGCATGGATGATGTAAAAGTTACATCTGTTGTAGATGAAGAAGGAGCACTTTCCATCAATATGGAAGGAAGCAACATGGGTATCCTGATCGGAAAACGCGGACAGACACTTGATTCTCTGCAGTATCTTACAAATCGTGTTGCCAACAAGATGCAGGATGGCTATGTAAGAGTGAAACTCGATACAGAGGATTACAGAAGAAGAAGAAAAGAAACACTGGAAAATCTTGCAAAGAACATTGCAAGCAAAGTAAAGAGAACAAGAAAGACAGTTTCTCTTGAGCCAATGAATCCATACGAGAGAAGAATCATTCACTCTGCGCTGCAGTCTGACCCGGCAGTATCCACACACAGTGAAGGTGAAGAGCCGTACAGAAGAGTTGTGGTAACACTGGTAAGAAACAGAAATAATCGATAATTAAGAGACAGGGGTCTTTAAGCGGCCCCTGTCTTTTTTTCACTCAAATGTATATTGGAGGAAATTATGGAACAATTATATAACTCCACGATTGCCGCAATATCTACGGCAATGAGTAATTCGGGAATAGGAATTGTACGAATGAGCGGACCGGAAGCATTTCAGATCGCAGACCGGGTATATAAGGGGAAAAAAGAGAAAAAACTATGTGATCAGAAGTCACATACCATTCATTATGGATATATTGTTGATGGAGAACAGGTAATTGACGAGGTCCTGGTCATGCTGATGCGCGGGCCGCACAGCTATACCGGTGAAGACACGGTAGAGATCAACTGTCACGGCGGTGTCTATGTGGTAAAACGAATTCTCGAACTCCTGATCAAAAACGGTGCACGCCCGGCAGAGCCGGGAGAGTACACTAAGCGTGCATTCCTGAACGGAAGACTGGATCTTTCGCAGGCAGAAGCAGTTGGTGATCTGATCGCATCGCAGAACGAATATGCACTGCAGAGTTCGGTAAGCCAGTTAAAAGGAAATATCAAAGATAAGATCAGCGAAATGCGCGAAAAGATCCTGTATCATACTGCATTTATCGAGACTGCACTGGACGATCCGGAGCATATCAGTGTTGACGGCTATGGAGAAACACTGAAAAAAGTCGTCGATGAGATCATGGAAGCAATGAAAAGATTGCTAGATAGCTGTGATGATGGTAGGATTATAAAAGAGGGCGTACGCACAGTCATCCTCGGGAAACCGAATGCGGGAAAATCCTCTCTGTTAAATGTACTTCTCGGAGAAGACCGGGCAATCGTTACTGATATTGCCGGTACGACAAGAGATGTACTGGAAGAACACCTGAATCTGAAGGGCATTTCCTTAAATATTATGGATACTGCCGGTATCCGTGATACGGAAGATGTGGTGGAGAAGATCGGTGTTGACCGTGCGAAAGAATATGCGGACAAGGCAGACCTGATCCTGTATGTGATCGATGCATCCAGACCACTGGATGAAAATGATGCAGAGATCCTGCATCTGATCAAAGGCAAACGTGCGATCATCCTGTTAAATAAATCCGATTTGGATATGCAGGTGACAAAAGAACAGGAAGAACTGCCGGAAGAATTTCCGGTGATCGAGATCTCTGCAAAGAATGTACAGGGAATCGAAGAGCTGGAAGATACGTTAAAGGAGATGTTCTTCCAGGGAGAACTGACATTTAATGATGAAATCTATATTACAAATGTGAGACAGAAAACAGCGCTTCAGGATGCATATGCTGCACTGGAACGTGTGAATGACAGCATTGCCGCGGATATGCCGGAGGATTTCTATTCGATCGACCTTATGGATGCGTATGAAGCTCTCGGTAATATCACCGGCGAAACGATAGGAGAAGATTTGGTTAATGAGATATTCAGCAAATTCTGTATGGGAAAATAAAGATAAATATGATGTCGTAGTCATCGGTGCCGGCCACGCAGGTTGTGAGGCAGCACTGGCGACGGCGAGACTGGGCTTTCAGACACTGGTATTTACCGTAAGTGTGGACAGCATTGCGATGATGCCTTGTAATCCGAATATCGGCGGAAGCTCGAAAGGACATCTGGTAAGAGAGCTGGATGCCCTTGGCGGAGAGATGGGAAAGGTCATCGACTGTACATTTATCCAGTCAAAAATGTTAAATAAATCCAAGGGTCCTGCGGTACATTCGCTCCGTGCACAGGCGGATAAAGCAGTGTACAGCAGAACGATGCGCCGCGTACTGGAGGCTCAGGAGAACCTGGAGATCAAACAGGGAGAGGTTGCCAATCTCCTTGTGGAAGATGGAAAGATCACGGGAGTGCAGACATTTTCCGGTGCAACATATCACTGTAAGGCGGTTATCATCTGCAGCGGAACTTACCTGAAAGCACGATGCATTTATGGTGATGTGAGTCAGTATACAGGCCCGAACGGACTGCAGGCGGCCAATCATCTGACTGACTGTCTGAAAGAACTGGGCATTAAAATGTACCGTTTTAAGACAGGAACACCTGCCAGAGTAGACCGGAAAACAGTTGATTTCAGCAAGATGGAAGAACAGTTCGGAGATGAAAGAGTGGTACCATTTTCATTTACCACGAATCCGGACGATGTGCAGATAGACCAGGCATCCTGCTGGCTGACTTATACAAATGAGACGACACATGAGATCATTCGTGCCAATCTGGACAGATCGCCGTTATATTCCGGCATGATCGAGGGTACGGGACCGAGATATTGTCCGTCTATCGAAGATAAAGTGGTAAAATTTGCGGACAAAAAACGTCATCAGGTATTCCTGGAACCGGAAGGGCTGGAGACGGATGAGATGTACATCGGCGGAATGTCAAGTTCGCTGCCTGAAGATGTACAGTATGCAATGTACCGCAGTGTTCCGGGACTGGAGCATGTGAAGATCGTGCGGAATGCGTATGCGATCGAATATGACTGTATCGATGCGAGACAGTTAAAACCATCACTGGAATTCCGCAATATCAGCGGCTTATTCAGTGCCGGTCAGTTTAACGGAAGCTCGGGCTATGAAGAAGCTGCCGCACAGGGCCTTATAGCGGGCATAAATGCCGCCAGAAAGCTGCAGGGCAATGAATCCTTAGTGTTAGACCGCTCAGAGGCTTATATCGGCGTTCTGATCGATGATCTGGTTACAAAGGAAAGCCATGAACCGTACCGTATGATGACTTCGAGAGCAGAATATCGTCTGCTCCTTAGACAGGATAATGCGGACCAGCGTCTGACGGAAAAAGGCTATGAAGTCGGTTTGATCTCACAGGAGCGTTATGATCGTCTGAAAGAGAAAGAAAGACTGATTGAATCTGAAATCGAGAGATTAAAGAATGCCTATGTCGGAACCAGTGAAAAGGTACAGGAACTTCTGGAATCTTATGAAAGTACACCTTTGAATTCAGGAAGCAGTCTGGCAGAACTGATAAGGAGACCGGAATTATCTTACGAAGCTGTTACGGATATTGATGTGACGAGACCGGAACTTCCGAAAGATCTGGCAGCAGAAGTGATTGAGCAGGTGGATATTTCTCTGAAATATGACGGTTATATCCAACGTCAGAAACGTCAGGTAGAGCAGTTCAAGAAGATGGAGAATAAGAAAATTCCGGAAGATATGGACTATGATGCAGTGAACAGCCTTCGTATTGAGGCAGTTCAGAAGCTGAAAGAGTACAGACCGGTGTCAATCGGGCAGGCATCGCGTATCTCTGGTGTATCTCCGGCAGATATATCAGTATTGCTTGTGTATCTGAGTGGAAATCACAGATAAGAAATCATAGATAAATTAATAAATGTGATGAAAAAGTAAGAAAAGCGTGGATGAACAGCTGTAGTATAATGAAGTATATCAGTAAGAAATACACCTAACACAAAAATAAATGTATTAATATTGACATACGCTAAAAATATAATTACACAGTAAATATAATGATAAGTATATAAAATGAATAAGATGAAAAATCATACATTTTATATACTTATTAATTTTAGAGAGAAAAAAGGAGAAAAATATGGACCAGATTTTGAAAAAAAGCCTGGAAAAGATAGGGATAGAGATCACAGACGAGCAGAAAGAGCAGTTTGATACCTATCATAAGCTTCTTGAAGAGTGGAATAAGGTGATGAACCTGACCGGAATCACAGAATATGAAGAAGTTGTAGAGAAGCATTATGTAGACAGCTTGTCGATTGTAAAAGTAATGGATATGAATCATGTAGATACAGTGATCGATGTGGGTACAGGAGCTGGTTTTCCTGGATTACCGCTGAAAATTGCATTCCCACATCTGAAAGTAACATTACTGGATTCACTGAATAAGCGGATTAAGTTCCTCAATACGGTGATTGAAGAGCTGGGGCTGGAAGATATCCACACAATTCATGGAAGAGCAGAAGATTATGCCAAAGATGCAGCATATAGAGAGAAGTATGATCTGTGTGTATCCAGAGCAGTTGCAAATCTGGCGACATTGAGTGAATATTGCCTTCCTTATGTAAAAGTAGGCGGTATGTTTATACCTTATAAATCAGGTGAGATTGATGAAGAGGTAAAAGGATCGAAAAAAGCGGTGAAGGTGCTTGGAGGAGAGATAGAAGATGTAGTGAAATTCGAATTGCCGGGAACGGATATCGGAAGATCCTTTGTAAAGATCCACAAAGTGAAGAATACGGCTAAGAAGTATCCGAGAAAGGCAGGGATGCCTTCAAGGGAGCCGATTGTTTAATCGTTGGGGAAATGGCTTACCCCGGGATGGAATGAAAATGAGATAGGGATTCCTGTGCATATGAGGTCATAGGTAGCAGATCGGAAGAG
>OIBI01001003.1_pt1 | contig 9781 bp, 8 predicted proteins | sample 1580951 | NCBI WGS metagenome assembly OIBI01 (sample SAMEA3882516, study PRJEB24775) | human gut metagenome | biome: human-associated habitat; feature: intestine environment; material: feces | place: Netherlands | collected 2009/2010 | reverse complement strand
TCCGGCTCCTTGCGGGGCCAGGTGTATTGCTCTTCCAGCTCGGTCTTGTGGTAAAGGTAGTTGGGGTCGTCGAAATACTTGGCTCCCTTGGGGCAGTGGCGGACGCAGCGGTTGCACTTCATGCACTTGCCGACGATGTTGTGGGCGTCTGCCGGGTCGATGGCCTCCAGGGGACATTCCTTGGCGCAGCGGCCGCACTGGGTGCAGGTATCCTTCGTCTTGGGCTTCACGGGCAGGATGTTGATGGGGTTGCCGTGGCGGTCGCGGGGGGTGTAGTAGGGCCCCACGGGGTCGTTGCCCTTCACAAAGAGGGGCGGGCAGGCCTCTGCGCTGGGGAGTGCCTCGACCTTGTGATAGACCTGGTCGGCAAAGCCGGTGGCGATGGTCAGGTCGCTGATGTCCGGGCGACCGGCCCCCTGGGTCAGGGAGAAGGAGTGCTGGCAGGAGAAGGCGGCCCCGGCCACGGGATGAAAGCCCCCGGCGGTCAGGGTCAGGCGCAGCTCAGAGAGGGCGTCGTCATAGTTCCGGTTGCCGTAGCAGACCACGGGGACGGCGAGAGCACCATTTCCCTGGACGGACGCAACGTACTTGATGAGCAGGTTGGGCACCCGCCCGGCGTAGACCGGGGTGCCGAAGACCACCAGGTCCCCGGCGGCGAAGGCCTTGGGGGTTTTGCGGACGTGCTTGAGGGTGAAGTCGAAGGTCTGCATGGGACATTGGAGCTGCTGGGACAGGCGGCGGGCGATTTGCGTGACCACTTTTTTGGTGGTGTCGGTGGCGCTGAAATAGGCCGCCCAGACGGTGTTGATCTGCATGGGAGCGATCCCCTTTCTGTGCTTATTTTTTGTTAGGTTCAATATAGCAGACGGGTCAGAAAATGTAAAGATGCTCCGAAAAAACAGAGTGGTGCGGGAAATACGCCGAGATGTAAAATATCCCGCCTGGGCCGGTTGATTTTTCCGGGTAGATTTCATATAATATAGACCAATCATCCCTGTGTCGAAGAAGTGCATTTTCTGGAAAAAAAGAGAACACAGACCAGAAGAGAGACCAGGGGAAAGGGGCGCACTATGGATCGAACCCGTAGGGCAGGCAGCGGCCTGTCCGGCAAGAAAAAAATAGTACTCGTTGTCTGCCTGATCGTCGTGGCTTTGCTGGTCGGGTACGGCATCTTATGCGGCGCAGCGGGCCGCGACGTGATCTATCCCCACGTCACCGTGGAAACGGTGGACTTGGGCGGCATGACCAAGGAAGAGGCCCAGGCGGCCTTGGAGAAGGCCGTGCAGGAAGTTCCCCTGGACGAGACGCGGGGCGTGGTCTTCACCGTCTCCACAGACCAGGGGGAGATCCAGACCGTGGAGGTCCCCCTCTCCAGCGTGGCCATCGACTACGCGGCCACTATCGAGCGGGCCTGGGCCGTGGGGCGGGACGCCTCGTTTTTGGCGCGGGGCGGCTGGTATCTCAAGTGCCTGAACCAGGGGAGCGAAATTTTACCGGTCTACCAGAACAGCGACAACCTGGGGACCATTTTGGGGACCATTCAGGAAGAACTGGGCCGCGAGCCGGTGGCCCCCAGCTGGGAGGTCAGCGGGACGGACCTGGTCCTGGTGAAAGGCACCCCCGGCAACAAAGTGGATCAGCAGGCCATCGAGGACCAGATCTTAGCGCACCTGGGGGAGAACGACATCGTCACCCTCTCCGGGGCGCAGGCACAGTTTGACATCCGCCTGGAGCAGCTGCCCCCGGAGACCCTGGACCTGGCGAATATTTTGACCCAGATCGAGAAGCCGGTGCAGAACGCCCAGTTTGACAAGGCGCAGAAAATTTTTAAGCAGGACAGCGTGGGCGTGAGTTTTGACGCCGACGAGGCCCAGAAGACCTTTGACGCCATGGATTGGGGCGAGAAGCGCTCTCTGCCCCTGACCATCACCCAGCCCACGGTTACCGTGGCCGACCTCTCCGGTCAGCTCTATCAGGATACGCTGGGCTCCTGCACGACGAACATCGCCGGGACGGTCAACCGCGTGGAAAATATTAAGCTGGCGGCCAAATTCTTTAACGGTGCGGTCATTATGCCCGGCGAAGAGTTCTCTTACAACGGCCTGGTGGGCAGCCGGCAGGCCTCCCGCGGCTTTTTGCCCGCCCCCGCTTACGTCGGCGGCGAGAGCGTTCAGGAGACGGGCGGAGGTGTGTGTCAAGGCTCTTCCACCGTCTATCTGGCGGCGCTGCGGGCCAACTTGCAGATCACCGAGCGCTATCCCCACGGATATATCACCCGCTATGTCCCGGAAGGGATGGACGCCACGGTCTACTACGGCGCAAAGGACTTTAAGTTTAAGAACAACACGCCCTTCCCGCTGAAGGTTCTGGCCTCTGTCTCCGGGCGGTCGCTGACGGTGAACATCGTGGGCACCAAGAGCGACAACATCACCGTGGAGATGACCAGTGAGGTCGTGGGCACCACGCCCTATAAGACCGTGTATAAAACGGACGCCAGCGTCCCTGTCGGCACGACCCAGGTCAGTGTGACGCCCTACACCGGCTACACCGTAAAAGTCTACCGCAACCTCTATGAAAACGGCACCCACAAAGAGACCAAGCTGGAGAGCACCAGCGTCTACCGCAGCCGGGACAAAGTCATCCTGGTCAACCCGGCGGACGCCGCCCAGTACGGTCTGTGACCCCAGGGAAAGGAAACACTATGACGAATCAGACCCCACCGCCCAGCCAGAACATGAATTGGGCGACCCCGCCGAACCAGCCCCCGCGCTTCCCCCACCGGCGGGAGATCAAGTTTGTAGCCAAGCGCATCATGATGCACCCGGTCTGTATGCGGGTGACGCTGCTGCTGGTGTGCATCAGCGTGGCCTTTTACGGCATCCGCTACCTGGCCGGGGGCACGCTGAGCTACGGCGTGATGAACCTGGCCGATTACAGCAGCACCCAGAGCGGCATCTTCTTCAATGACCAGGGCTTCAGCATTCTTTTCCGCATGGACCTGACCCAGACGGTCCTGGCCATCCCGTTGACCTACCGGCAGATCGCTGTGTTCGTCCTCATTAACCTTCTCTGCCTGGCCCTGCTGGCCCCTCTGCGGCTTGGGGCCATGGAGCAGTATTGGAACGTGATACGGACGGGGCAGGGCAACGTCCAGGCCGTGGGCCAGTGGTACCGGCAGAGCGGCCGGATGGGCAAGGCCATTGTGGTCGAGTTTGTCATCACGGTCCTGGTCCGGGCCGTCGGCGTCGTTGCGACGCTCCCCAGCCTGTACCTATACTATCTCTTTTACACCACCACGCCCTCGCTGGATGCCTACACCAGCGCCAGCTCCATGCTCCAGATGGGGGCGGGCGCTCTGGCCATCGTGGCGGCGCTGTTCACCTTCTGGCTCCACAGCGTTCTGCTGCCCGTGCGCTATTGCCTCTGCGCCCACCCGGAGTATTCCCTGGGCCAGGCGTTCCGGCGGGGCATGGCCAGCACGAAGGGCTTCCGCGGGGCTTTCTTCGGCTTCCGGCTGAGCTACTTCCTGTGGTTCGCGGTGTCTCAGTTCACCTATGGGGTGCTGGACCTGTATGTGCTGCCCTACACGTCGATCGGCGGGATGATCTTTATCTCCGAGGCGGCCCGCTTTAAGCAGGGGCAGAAGCCGCAGGAGCCATAAATTCTGTGCAAGAAAAATCCGGCGTCCTTTTTTGGTGGGGACGTCGGATCTTTTCCTATTTACTGAAGATTTAGCGGGCCAGGCGGCGGCTGACGGTGAGGCCGAAGGCGCCGGGGCCGATGTGGCAGCCGATGCTGAAGGGGAGGGGGCGATATTGGATGTCACAGCCGGGGAAAAGCTCTGCCACTTGGGCGGTCCAGGCCTCGCCGGCGGCGGGGTCCGGGTGGCTGTCGGCGGCGCCGATGGTGATGGGCCAGCCTTTGGCGGCGTAGTCCTGGGCCAGGGCTTGGATGGCCTGGAGCATTTTCTGCTTGCATTTGGTCATGCCGCGGACCTTGGCGTAGGCGTCTAAGCGCCCTCCCTCGATCTTGAGCAGAGGCTTGAGGTTCAGGGCGGCCCCCAGGGCGGCCCCGGCGGGGGTGACGCGGCCGCTGGCCTTGAGATACTTGAGCGTCTCGACCCCCACGAAGATCATGGAGTCGGCGGCGGTCTCCTCTAAGGCCTGCTTGATCTGGGCGGCGCTCTGGCCCTGGTCAGCCAGGGCTTTCGCGTCGTAGACGGCGTCCCGGAGGGTCATGGAGATGCGGTGGTTGTCCACCACCTGGACCTTGCCGCCGAACTCCTCCGCCAGGCCAATGGCAGAGCGGCAGGAGGCGCTGAGACCGCTGGACATGGGCAGGTAGACCACCTCGTCATAGTCGGCCAGCAGGCCCTCCCAGAGGGACAGGACATCGCCGGGAGCGGGCTGGGAGGTGGAGACCTGGCCGCCCTGTTCCAAGTGCTTGTAAAAGGCTTCGGCGGTCAGATCGACCCCCTCGTAATACGTTTTGCCGTCCAGGATCACGGGCATGGGCAGAACGTGGATGCCGTGGGCCTGGCCCTCGGCGGGGAAGATGCCGCTGTTGGTGTCGGTAAGAATGGCTATGTTCATAAAAACCTCTTGTGATTTTGTGCTGTCGGTTGCCGCCGCAAGGGTGAGACGCAGTTGCATTGGCGGCCGAATTCGTCTAGAATAGAAAAAAGAACCGGGGGCCAACGCCCCCAGAAACAGGAGTATGCCATGGACCGAACCAAGCAAGCCATCTGCGAAGCCTTTTCCCAGCTTTTGGAGGAAAAGCCCATCAGCAAGATCTCTGTGCGGGAGATCGCGGCCCAGTGCGGGGTGGCCCGCAACACGTTTTACTACCACTACCGGGACATCCCCACCCTGCTCCAACAGATCCTGGAGCAGGTGATGGACGAGCTGGTCCGGCGGTATTACAGCCCCAAGTCACCCATCGACTGCATCCGGGCGCTGTTAGACTACATGAAGGCCCATCAAAAGGCCCTGCTGCACATCTACCGCTATCTGCCGCGGGAGGACTTCCAGGCCTATTTAGACCGGGGTGCCCAGCGCCTGACGGAGGGGTACTTCGACAACGCTGCCCAGGGCTTGGACGTGCCCCAGGAGGACATCGAGATCATGGCCCATTTTTACAAGTGCGCTGTGGTCGGGGCCTTGCTGGACTGGCTGGATGCCGGGATGGACTATGACATCAAGCGCATCTTTTTCCGGGTGTGCGTGCTGCTCAATGGTTCGGGCAAACGCGCCCTGCTGCGGGCCAGGCGGATGCAAGCGCCAGAACCCACGGAGGGCGAATAACGCTATTGTACCGAACGAGGGAACGCGGGACAATGGACAATTTTGAGGGAGTGCCCAATTTTTGAACAGTTACCCTGGAATTGCCCAACCGGTCTTACCGGCCTGCCGCATTGGAATCAGAACAAATCAAAACATGCAAAAAGCCCCGGAGCAAATGCTCCGGGGCTTTCGAGGGTCTGATAAACTTGTCAGGGGATGCTTATTGATTCAGCAGGTTCGTGAAGATCTGCGCGACCTGGGCGCGGGTGGCGGTGCCGGTGGGGTCCAGGGTGCCGTCGGCGTTGCCGTTGATGATCTTCTGGCCCACGGCCCACTGCAAGGCGGGGATGGCGTAGGCGGAGATCTTGTTCTGGTCGGGGAACCGGTTCAGGTTCTCCTCCAGGGTCACGTTCTCCAGGCCCTTGACCTGCTCGTAGCGGAACAGGATCGCGGCCATCTGCTCGCGGGTCACGGCGTTCATGGGACCGAAGGTCGTTTCGTCATAGCCGTTGACGATCTTGTTGGCAGCGGCCCAGGCCACAGCGTCAGAATACCACTGGCCCGCAGGCACATCCGTAAACTTGGAAGCGCCGGTCCAGCCGATACAGCACGGTGACGATCATGGCGCGGTTCATCGTCCCGTTGGGGGCGAACGTTGTGGCAGAAGTGCCGGTCATAAGACCCTGCGCATAAGCGTACTTCACGGCGTCATAGAACCAATTGCCGCTCTTCACATCCGTAAAGGGCAGGGCAACAGGCGCAGGCGTCTCCGCCTTAAAGCTACCCGTCACGGTGACGGCGGAAGCAGGCATCGTAAAGACATACTTGCCGTCCTTCCCGGTCACGGCCACGTCCTTGCCGTCCTTGTCCACGACCTTCACGGCGTCGACCACATAGCCCTTCGAGGGAGAAGCCGTCACCGTCACCGTCGTGCCCTTAGAAGCCGTCTTCTTGTCCGCAGCCACAGCACCGTTGGTGGCGGCGTTGACGTTGACTGCGTAGGTGGTGGGGGTGGAGATGGAACCACCAGAGGAAGGCTCGACGTAGGTCTGCGTGCCGCTCACCTCAAAGGTGCTGAACTTGGTGATGGTGAAGACAGCACAGCCATCTTCAATGGTAAAGGTCTTAGCGCCTCTCTTTTGGGTCGACAGGAAGTATTCCACGCTACCGTCAGAGGAGGTGTGCTTGATTTGTACGGGAGTGAAGCCAGAGGGCAGGGGAAGCTTTACGGTGATCTCTTTGCCGTTCAGGTAGCTGTTGGGAAGATCAATGGGCTTGCCCTTGTTATAGTTAGAAGAGTCAGAAGCCGTTACCTTTTTGACCGTAGCCTGAGGAGATGCGCTAAAGGTCAGGGTACTGATTGACTCACTGCCACCACTTGTAGTTGTAGTGGTAGCACCAGTTGCCTTGACGTTGACCTGCACGTCGATAACGATTTTAGCATCCTTCTCAGCTTTGTCCGAATCGGGAACATTAGCTGCGGTCAGAATGGAATCTTTGTTCACAGCTTCAGCAACACCGTCAACGTTAGCGTTGTTGATGACAGCATCGACAGAGTTCTTTACATTTTCATTTTCGATGGAATTAGCAGTTTCTGTTTTGTCTTCGACAATCACAGGGGCAGCAGAGGGTTGTTGAGTGGTCACCATGTAGGAATAACCGTCCTCGCTAGAATCAACAGTATAGTGACCGCTAGCAACGTAGGCTGAGGGGTCGGAGGTGAAGTAGCCGCCGGTGATGGTGATGTCACCACCAGTCTTAGAGATGGAGCCATTAAAGTAGCCATCGGAGATAGTTACATTACTGTGATCACTGCGAATATACAGAGTACCGTTAAAAGTACCACCGGAAATCTCTAATTTGCCAGGATCGTTGGTTGCATCACAGCCGCAGTTATCAATAGCATACTTAGAGTTAGCGGTAAAAGAACCAGCGGTAACGGTTGCAGTGCCATGGTTTTGTAAAGCTGGTAAAAGTACCGCCGTTGATCGTCAGGGTAGCATTATCATCATTTTTGATGGTGTTGATACCACCAGAGAAACTGCCACCCTTGATGGTCAGGTTCGGTTTATCTTGGTTGGTACCGCTTACATAACCGTCTCTCGGATTAGTACTGCTGTAACTGTAGTAACCATTTGCAACAAGACTAGAGAAGTGTCCAGTAGACAGCACCTTTACAGCGCCGTCAATGGTCATGTCGCCGTGGTTCAGAATATTGTAGTAACTATTACCACCGGAAGTTTCAGTAGTATTTTTTGCTTCTTGGCTACGGGTATAATTACCGTTATTCAGGATGACAGTACCATTGTTATAAATATCAGCTTTTCCGTGGGTCACATTATCAACAGTGCCCTCACCGGTAATAGTCAGATTAGCACCGCTTGCAACAGTGATTGTATCAGAAGACACATTGGTCAGCTTCTTACCGTTCAAATCCAGAGTAAGTGTTTTATCAGAAGGGATTGCAATATCCTCAGTTACATCCTTTAAGAGAGTGACTGTTTGAGTAGAAGAGGAGTTTGCTTCCACAGAGTTGATAGCACTCTGTAAAGTATTGTAATTAGCGCCGGCATTAGCAACGGCACTATTTGTACCGGCACCAACAGTATAAATAGTATTTTCACCGATGGTTGTAGAGGTTGTAGTATATCCATCAGCACAGAAGTTGGTAGCTATACCCTCAGCCTGGCAGTTTGCGGGGTTAAAATTGATGAAGGAACCACCAGAAACGGAGATGGTAGCAGAACCGTTTCTACGGTTAGCGTCATAGCAGTTTAGAACGAATTCATCTGCTTGAGCGGCGTTGGTATATTTTTGCTGAATAGAATAAGTGCCGCCATGTACAAAGAGGCTACCCTCAAAGACATAAATAGCATGCACGTTACCAACGAATGTGCCGTTTTCAATGGTCAAAGTAGCGCCGTCCTGAACGTCAACGGCGTAGCAATCGTTCGCCTTGGTCTGGAAGGTACCGTTGCCAGTGATCGTTAAATCACCATTTGCTTGGACACTGATGAAGGACCACGCAGAAGTAGCATCATTCCATATATCTTGAGTACTAGAAAAAGTATGACCGTCCATATCCAAAGTGATTTTTTTCTTAATAATGATAGGTGCAGTCAATGTAATGCTACCGCCCAGAGTAATGGTTTCATTCTCAGAAGCAGCAGAGATAGCATCTTTCAGTGCTTTCTCAGTAGTGATGCCAGCAGTGACAGCCCCAGACCCAGACCCGGAACCGGAGCTGTTACTAGGCGGAGTAGGAGTTTCACTCTCTGTCTCGCCCGCTGCGAAAGCAAACGGTGCCATCGTCAGCATCATGCACACGCACAAAACGACGGACAAAAATTTCCTTCTCATATCTTTTACCTCCTAAGATTCCATGAGAATTTTTACCATCTATCTATGTAAAAAATGCTGGAAGGAAGAGACCTTACGGGAAAGAAAATCGCTGTTTTATGCGCATAAAACAGCTGTAAGGCATACCTTACAGCATGAGCTTTCGGTAGCGGGAGAAGGGGGGAATTTTGGGATGGGGTGGTAGCTTGACCACGCGCGGCGTACCCCTCTGGCTCCACAGGGAGAGCGTAGCACAGTGCAGGGCGTTTTGCAACACTACCTGCAAAAATAGCATATTTCGAGACAAAATTTGCACGTGTTACGCAGAAAAAACTATTGGATATACCCAGTGTAGCAGGCTTTTCGGAAAAGTCAAGCCACCCGAACCGTCCTTTTGCGGATTTTTTGTATCTTTTTTTCGGCGGGGCGGGCCTTGCAGGAATCACAGCAAAATGGATTGCAGTTTCTGGTGAAATCATGTATAATGAGGGCTAATCTTTCATTTGACCGTTTCCGGCCAAAGTCGACTATTGACTTGACACCTGATTGGGCAGTATAATAGGGTGCTTTGACCGGGCCGAAACGGCCTGCCGGGCGGGGCGTTTTTTCTGTTTGACTGGCTTCTCGCCTTGCCCAGGACACAAGAAACAGAGGTTCTTGCCATGAATACGAATAAGAAGCTGAACATGACCATGCTGTGCGATTTCTATGAGCTCACCATGGGCAACGGGTACTTTAAGGCCGGGTATAAGGACCGGATCACGCACTTTGATCTGTTCTTCCGCAACGTGCCGGACAAGGGCGGCTACGCCATCGCGGCGGGGCTGGAGCAGGTGATCGAGTATATCCAGGACCTGCACTTTGACCCGGAGGACATCGAGTACCTGCGCAGCCGGAACATGTTCGACGAGGGATTTCTGGACTATCTGGCCAACTTTAAGTTCACCGGCGACATCTTCGCCGTGCCGGAGGGGACGCCCGTGTTCCCCAAGGAGCCGATCCTGACCGTCCGGGCCCCCGCGATCCAGGCCCAGCTGCTGGAGACCTACCTGCTGCTGACCATCAACCACCAGAGCCTGATCGCGACCAAGTCCAACCGCATCGTCCGGGCCGCCAGAGGCCGGACCGTGCTGGAGTTCGGCTCCCGCCGTGCCCAGGGG
>OIBI01000995.1_pt1 | contig 9864 bp, 8 predicted proteins | sample 1580951 | NCBI WGS metagenome assembly OIBI01 (sample SAMEA3882516, study PRJEB24775) | human gut metagenome | biome: human-associated habitat; feature: intestine environment; material: feces | place: Netherlands | collected 2009/2010 | reverse complement strand
GAAGTGTTATCATAAATTCTATTGTAGCAACTGTGCTTAACACAATGGATATTTGATGTTTGTGTTTCAACCAAAACACTGCTTCATAATTTTGTAGAGCGAGAAGCAAAACACCTGTAAGTACAATTCCAAATACAATAATTAAATACGGTATTTTGCCCGAAAAAGAGTTTTGATATATAATCGGCAGTAACAGCTGAAACAATGCCCATGCAAAGAAGACTTTTATCAAAAGTGTGATGTATTTCTTCAAGTACAAACATAGTACCTGCAAGGGGTGCATTAAACGCCGCTGCCATACCTGCACCGGCGCCGCAGCTAATCATACGAAGCTCGGTTGTTTTATCAGCCTTTGTAAGCCTTGCGATACCTTTTGCCGCCATACCGCCGAGCTGAACGCTTGGGCCCTCCCTGCCAAGTGAAAGACCCGAAAAAACAGAAGCCGTTCCGCCGATAAGTTTAACAAGAATTACTCGCCACCAGCTTGGGTTTATATGCCCCTTAATTTCACCGCTGACTTGGGGAATACCAGAACCGCCGCCCTGCGGCTCCCATTTGACAAGCATTGAAACAAAAAAGCCAATAAGTGCAAGGATAACAAACCAAACAGCAATTTTAACAGGGTTACCTTTTACATACGAAATTATTTTCATCAAGTAATTTTCCGCAAGGGAAAGTAAAAATCTGTATAATACGGCAATAAGGCCGGACACAATGCCGACCTCAAGACCTCGAACTAAAAGATAAAAGCTTTCTTTTCTGCGGAATTCAATTTTTCTGTAAGTAGATTTATCTTTATTTCTCATAATTTTAATATTTCTTTAATTGATCCTCGTTAACATTTTCAAGGAATTCATCGTAAGTTCCCATTCTGTCAATCACTCTGTTGCCCGAAATTTCAATAATTCTGTTTGCAACCGTCTGCACAAATTGATGGTCGTGCGAAGTGAACAAAATAGTTTCAGGGTAACGGATAAGTCCGTCGTTAAGCGCAGTGATTGATTCAAGGTCAAGGTGGTTTGTAGGCTGGTCAAGTATAAGTATGTTTGATCCGTACAACATCATTCTTGAAAGCATACATCTGACTTTCTCACCACCGGAAAGAACGCGTACACGTTTGATGCCGTCTTCACCGGGGAAGAGCATACGTCCGAGGAATCCACGAACATAAGTAGCATCCTTGATCTCGGAGTACTGTGTCAGCCAGTCTGTAATGGTAAGGTCATTATCGAACTCTGCAGTGTTGTCTTTAGGGAAATATGCCTGAGAAGTGGTAACACCCCATTTATAATTTCCTTCATCCGGTTCCATTTCACCAACTAAGATCTTGAACAGAGTAGTGATTGCCTGTTCGTTGGCACCGACGAAAGCTACCTTGTCATCATGTCCGAGTGTGAAAGAAATGTTATCCAGAACTTTTACACCGTCGATGGTCTTGGAAAGGTTCTCTACCATAAGGACCTCATTACCGATCTCGCGGTTTGGACGGAAGTCGATGTATGGGTATTTACGGCTGGACGGACGCATATCGTCAAGCTGGATCTTTTCCAGGGCACGCTTACGGGAAGTTGCCTGTTTGGACTTGGAAGCGTTGGCACTGAATCGGGAAATAAATTCCTGAAGTTCTTTGATCTTTTCTTCTTTCTTCTTGTTGGCTTCCTTCATCTGTTTGATGAGGAGCTGGCTGGACTCAAACCAGAAGTCGTAGTTTCCGGCATAGAGCTGGATCTTGCCGTAGTCGATGTCTGCTGTATGAGTACATACTTTATTTAAGAAGTAACGGTCATGGGATACAACGATGACAGTGTTGTCAAAGTTGATCAGGAATTCTTCGAGCCATTCAATAGCGGGCAGGTCAAGGTGGTTGGTAGGCTCATCCAGAAGAAGAATATCCGGATTACCAAACAGTGCCTGCGCCAGAAGAACTTTGACCTTCTGGCTTCCTGTAAGGTCAGCCATCTGGGAATAGTGGAGATCGGTTTCAATTCCAAGACCATTCAGAAGAGTAGCAGCATCAGATTCTGCTTCCCATCCGTTCATCTCTGCAAATTCGCCTTCCAGTTCGCTGGCGCGGATGCCGTCTTCATCAGTGAAGTCCGCTTTTGCATAGATAGCATCTTTTTCTTTCATGATCTCATACAGTCTCTTGTTACCCATGATAACAGTATCCAGAACTGTATATGCATCATATTTGAAGTGATCCTGCTGCAGGAAAGAGAGACGCTGGCCCGGAGTGATAACAACGTCACCGTTGGTAGGCTCTAACTGTCCGGAAAGGATTTTTAAAAAAGTAGATTTTCCTGCGCCGTTCGCACCGATCATACCGTAGCAGTTGCCCTCGGTAAATTTGATGTTTACATCTTCAAATAAAGCTTTTTTTCCGATTCGTAATGTTACATTATTTGCACTGATCATTACAATATCTCCTTTTTTGAAACTTCGTTTTACGGGATATGTGATGCTTAATACGCACCAACGCCTATATTAACATATAATCCATGAAAAAGGCAAGGACTTATAGGAAACATGTACGTTTCCCCAATCCCTGCCTTCTGTTTCCGAAAGCTCCTATAATTTTAAGCTGTTCTCTCAATGCCTGCTGTTCATATCGCTGTATACTTCACAAAACCTGGCGGCAACGGAAACCGGTTCGTTTCCCGCATAAAGATGAGAAGCATCTCCCAGCTTCAACCCCCGAAAACAAGCGATTCCCTTCTCTCGTTCTTCTGTCACTATTTCCGTCACCGATGTCGGAGCAAACGCAAAATACTGCCATGCCGAAAAAGGCGACATATTCCACAGATGCGACAACAACGCGCACGTAATCCCAAAATGGCAAAAAAACGTCACGGTCTCCGTGCATTCTCTCTCCACACTATAACTGCTGCCTTCACGAACATATCCATGCTCTGCAAGAAATCTGTCAAACTCAAGAGTTACCCTGTCATATACTTCCACCGCATCTGAATTTTGACATAGATCGGATTTTCTCCACGCATCCCTGTCCATACATTCTCCATGTTCCATCCAATACGACGGAACGATATCCCACACGATTCTCGGCACATACCGACCATTTTCTTTCTCCGCGGTAGGATAAGCCTTTTGAAGATGTACCGCCTGATTCAGATCGATCCTTGCCGGAAATTCTCTCAGCCATTCTACAGTCTGTGCGGTCTTTCCCACTTTATCCAGACAGTACTGCGCCGTGTCTTTCGCTCTTCCAAGGGGAGAAACATAACAGCTTCCGAGATTCAAGTCAGCCGCCCGTTCGGCAAGCAGTTTTGCCTCACGATGTCCTTTTTTCGTCAGCGTATCATTTATGTAATCCGGATCTCCATGTCTGATAAATAAAATCCTCACTGTCTATCTCCTGCCTTTCTTTTATGCAAAGCGTCCGTTTTAACCATCGTTTTGCAAGTCCGGTCCACATCCCCACTTCGTCTAATGCGCCATATATATGCGCCTGCTCTTCCTCTGTCCATTTATCAGGACGTTCTTTTAGTTTTTGTTCAAACCATTCTTCTGTGGCGACAGACATCCCATGTGCCCCTTCCGCAAATACATGATGCGCATAAGGTACGCCCGCCTTCCTGCATGCTTCGGCAAACAAATACCCGTTTTCCGCCGAAACGGTCTTATCTTCAAGAGTATGCCACAAAAAACACGGCGGCATCTCTTCTGTCACATGTTTTTCGACCGACAGATATTCCCGCTCTTCTTCATCAGAATCTTCTCCGAGCAAAGCTAAAAACGAATCTTCGTTTCTATACTTTCCCGAAGTGATTACCGGATAACCGAGTATCATCGCATCCGGTCTGCATGAAACTTCTTTAAGAAGAGAATTTTCTTCTTTTATATCCTGAAAATGAACTCCGAGACTTCCGCATAAGTGCCCGCCTGCCGAAAATCCGCATACAGCCACTTTCTCCGGATCGATCCGGCACTGTTTCGCATAATAACGTACGAGCCGCACCGTTCTGGCCAGATCTCTAAGCGGCTGAAGGTGCAAAGGCTCGCCTTCCGATGTCGGATTCACACTGTATGTAAGTACAAGCGCATTGTATCCGGCCCTATAAAATGTTCGTGCGACGATATCGCCTTCCGATGATGACACCTGACGATAGGCTCCGCCCGGCACAACGATCATTGCCGGACGGATCTGCCCGTCTTCATGCATATAACTTATCACATAAGGAATATCTCTTTCTTCACTTTCATACGAATATTCCTCTCTTTTCCAAATTGCCGTTCTCTTACCTATCATTTTTCCACCTCTTTTATACCGATCGGCAAAAACATTTTCAACAATATACCTTGCCGGCGCAAGGATGATTCTTATAACTTGACATCTGCCAAATACGGATTCTCCGCTTCGTAAAACTTCTCATTTTCAACTGCCTCTGCCAGCTTCATATCAATCGGCATACGGCCAAGCACCGGAACGTTCATCTCCCGAGCTGCTTCCTCTACATGACTTTCTCCGAACACTTTAATCTCTTTTCCACAGTCAGGGCATTTTACATAACTGTAGTTTTCTATGATCCCAAGTACCGGAATATTCATCTGTTCCGCCATATTCGCCGCTTTTTTCACGATCATCTGTACAAGATCCTGTGGAGATGTCACGATCACCACACCGTCTACCGGAAGCGACTGAAATACTGTCAAAGGAACGTCTCCTGTTCCCGGCGGCATATCTACAAACAGATAATCAATATCGCCCCACATAACATCTGTCCAAAACTGCTTCACAACTCCCGCAATAATCGGACCTCTCCAAATAACGGGCGCGGATTCGTCTTCCAGGAGAAGATTGACCGACATAATTCTTGTCTCATCTTTTGCAATACATGGAAGAATCCCTTCTTCCGTTCCTCTTGCTTTCTCATGTATTCCGTACATTTTCGGAATAGACGGACCTGTAATATCCGCATCTAAAATTCCGACTGTATATCCTTTTTCTCTCATCATTCTTGCGAGCGACGCCGTCACAAGCGATTTACCGACACCGCCCTTTCCGCTGACTACACCGATTACTTTTTTAATAGATGAATATTTGTTTTCCGGTTCACGGAAATCCTCTTTTTTGCTGCTGCATGAATCTGCATGTGCGCATCCTGCGCAAGATTCTTCTGTACATCCGTTTGTATTTTGCTGTTCTGGCATGATCTGCTACCTCTTTCTATAATTTACTCTTTTCTAAGTATAACACATTCGGGCAAAATCTTGTACTGATTTTGCCCGAATATCATTTCTCATTTATTAATCATTTATTCATATTCATTTAACGTCTGTTTACAACCGTTCCACTGTTATCTTGTCACATCGTTGAGCCATTTATAACTTCGATACCGTTTATATGTGATCGGTATTTTAATAATCTCATCACTCATAAGTATCACATAAACAACCGGCACACTTAGCTTAAATACAAATGCCGCAAGAAAACCGAACAATATCGAGCAGCACCACATCGTCGTCATATCGAGAATCAATCCGAATCTCGTATCGCCGCCCGAACGGAACACCCCCACGACAAGCGTTGTATTAATCGCCTGGCCGACAACAAAATAAGACATAACAAAAAACATGATCCTCAAATATTCTTTTGCCGTACCGCTCAAAGTCAGTGCCGCCGATGCCAAAGGCGAAACCGCAAGAATCACAGTTCCTCCCAATATTCCCATGATAATGCTCAATATAAGAAACCGTTTTGCATATGCTTTCGCATACTCTGTCTTTTTCTCTCCGATCGTCTTTCCAAGATAGATCGCCGCCGCGCTGGACAACCCAAACGATACAACTGTCGCAAGCTGTCTTGCCACCTGCGCCACTGAATTTGCCGCCACAGCCGCGCTTCCCATATGACCGAGTATCGCTGTGTTCGCCGCCGTTCCAAGTCCCCATAAAACTTCATTGACTACAACCGGAAGGGCATAACGCATAAAATCAGAAAATAGAATTTTATCCGTATGAAGCACATATTTGAACCTCAGCCTGATCTCCCTGTTAAATAAACGGGCATATATCGCAACAAGCACAACTTCCAGAATACGGGCGCAAAGAGTTCCAAGCGCCGCTCCTGCCACACCCATCTTCGGAAGTCCGAGCAGACCAAAAATGAAAATCGCATTCATTATGATATTGCATATAAGAGACAGAAGATAGACAACTGTTGCCACAACAACCCGTTCCACACTCCGCATAATATACAAATATGCCTGCGTAACTCCCATCATTATATAGGTAAACGCCACAATTCTCAGGTATTTAACTCCTTCCGAAACAACAACCGGATCGTTTGTAAATACCTGCATTAACAGTTCCGGTACCGCAAGAGCCGACACAGTAAAAAGCGCCGTCACACAGACCGCTGCTTTTACTGCCATTCCTAATATCTTTTCAATCGCATCCCGGTCGCCTTTTCCCCAATACTGAGCCGTGAGCACCGTCGCTCCGGAGGTCAGACCGAACAGGAACAATGTCATAATATACTGAATCTGTCCTGCCAAAGATGCGCCGGATAAAGCTTTTTCTCCAACAGCGCCTAACATAATGACGTCTGCCGCCGTCACGCCTACGTTGATCAGATTTTGAAGAGCCATAGGAACAACGAGCGCCAGCACCGTTTTGTAAAACTTTCTCCGGTCAATTTCTATATGATTTTCTCTCTTTAGCATGATATTTTCCGTAAACTACCTTTTACTTATTCTTTTGCTGCCCTGTAATGATTCTGCAGCTGTTTTTCGATCATTCTTTTCCGTTAAAGCAATACGTACACACTTTACACGGATCGATTCCGATCGATGCAATCAGATCATCCAGACGGTGGAAACGAAGAGTCGTAAAATTCTGGATCTTCCGAATCTCTTCTACCATCTTCGCATAACGGCAGCTGTCCGGATCGGCATATTCCGCAAGCACTTCTGCCGGACAGTTTTCTCCTTCTGCCTCTTGAATGATCCTGCGTGTGATCAGATCAAGATCTGATTTGGATCTTGAAAAATTCAAAAACTTACAACCGTACACAAGCGGCGGACACGCCGGACGTACGTGCACTTCTTTCGCTCCGCTCTTATAGAGAAATTCCGTCGTCTCCCGAAGCTGCGTTCCGCGCACGATAGAATCGTCGATCAAAAGCAGTTTCTTATCTTCGATCAGAGACTGCACCGGAATCAGCTTCATCTTTGCGATCAGATTTCTCTGACTCTGGCTTGTAGGCATAAATGACCTCGGCCACGTCGGCGTATATTTAATAAACGGTCTCGCATACGGTATTCCCGATTCATTAGAATATCCGATCGCATGTGCGATCCCAGAATCAGGAACTCCGGCTACAATATCAGGATGCACAGAATCTCCATCGCGCTTTGCAAGCATACTTCCACATTTATAACGCATTTCTTCTACATTGACGCCTTCGTAAGAGGAAGTCGGATAACCATAATAAACCCATAAAAAAGAACAAATCTTCATCTCTTTTCCCGGAGCTACCAACTGTTCCACGCTTTCCGGAGTAATCAGATCGATCTCTCCCGGCCCTAATTCTTTGTACGCTTCATAACCGAGATTAATATACGCTGAATTTTCAAAAGAAACACAGTACGCCTCTTCTTTCTTACCGACAACAACCGGAGTTCTTCCATATCTGTCACGCGCCGCATAAATTCCGTCTTTCGTCATAAGAAGCAGCGTAAGAGAGCCGTTTACAGTTTCCTGCGCATAACGGATTCCTTCCACAAGCGTTTCTTTCTTACAGATCAAAGATGCCACAAGCTCTGTCGCATTGATCTTACCTCCGCTCATCTCCTGAAAATGGGAATGCCCTTCTTCAAACACTTTTTCTAAAAGTTCTTCTTCATTATTGATCTTTCCAACCGTAACGATCGCAAAACTTCCGTGATGCGACTGTATAAGAAGCGGCTGCGGCTCGTAATCAGAAATACATCCGATTCCAAGATTGCCTTTCATCTCATCTACATCCCTGTCAAATTTTGTACGAAAAGGAGCATTTTCTATATTATGGATCGCACGGCAGAACTCTCCGTTTCCATACGCAGCCATTCCGCCTCTTCTCGTTCCGAGGTGAGAATGATAGTCCACGCCGTAAAATAACTCCAATACACAGTCTTTTTTTGATGCAACTCCGAAAAATCCACCCATTTTCTATGTGCCTCCTGTAAATTTATCAAATTCATTCTGCTATTTATCTTTCACCTTATAAAGGATAAGGAGTTCCCGGCGATAAGTCAATACTTTCTTTCATATGCCTGCTATTATCGTTTATTATAGATATATATAAGCAGAAGTTCTATTCCTTTATTTTTGCCGCTTTGGCATCAAAATCATTCTCCCTGCAAACGATTCCCATTTTCTCCGTCTATACAATAAGAGGATGCCTTATTTTGACATCCTCTTACCTGTTAGTCTTCCAAGGCTTCTTTCATCTCTTTCATTTTTTCCATGAAGCCTTTCTTTTTCTTCTTCTCGACTTTCCCTGTTGTCTCATCATGTTCATGAAGTGTATTTCCCGTCAATTCATCAAATCTTCGCAGCGCTTCTTTCGCCTCCGAACTTAATCTTTCCGGAGTCTGGATCTCAAGCGTCACATAATGATCTCCTCTTGCCTGTGGATTACGAAGAGACGGAACTCCTTTTCCTTTAAGGCGCACTTTTGTATCTGTTTTCGTTCCCGGTTTTACATTATAAATCACATCTCCGTCTACCGTAGGAATACGAATATCTCCTCCGAGCGCCGCTACCGCAAATGAAATCGGATGCGTAGAGAAAATATGAATATCTTGTCGTTTTAACGACGGATGCGCCGAAACATTCACTTCTACAAGAAGATCTCCCCGTGGTCCGCCGTTTACTCCCGGTTCTCCCTTGTCTCTGATACGAACGCTCTGGCCGTTATCAATTCCTGCCGGGATAGACACTTTGATCTTCTTTCGGTTTGCAATGTATCCGCTTCCTGCGCATTTTGAACATTTTTCCTTAATCACTTTACCGGAGCCTCCGCAGTTAGGACATGTCTGCACATTTTGAACTGTTCCGAAAAAAGACTGGGATGTATAGACAACCTGCCCCCGGCCCCCGCATTTCGGGCATGTTTCGGGAGATGTTCCGGGTTTTGCCCCTGTTCCATTACATGTTTCACATGGATCTTTCAAAATAAGATCTAATTCTTTTTCACATCCGAAAACCGCTTCCTCAAATGTGATTCTTATACTTTTTCTGACATTTGCGCCTCGCATCGGTCCGTTACTTCTTCCGCCTCGTCTTCCGCCGCCGAACAGGTCGCCGAAAATATCGCCGAAAATATCACTGAAATCCGCACCGCTAAAGTCAAAGCCTCCGAAACCGCCTGCGCCGCCCGCGCCGCCATCGAATGCCGCGTGACCAAACTGATCATATTTCTGTCGTTTTTCAGGATCGCTTAAAACAGCATATGCTTCTGATGCCTCTTTAAATTTCTTTTCCGCCTCGGCATCCCCCGGGTTCATATCGGGATGGTACTTCTTTGCCAGTACACGGTATGCTTTTTTGATCGCCGCCTCATCAGCATCTTTCCCGATGCCGAGCACCTCGTAATAATCTCTCTTTGACTCTGCCATAATACGAATACTCTACCTTTCCTCAAGAAAATTCTACGAAACCGCTTTTTACACGATCCCGTAGAATTTTTATTTTACATTTTGCCTGATATTTCAAGCTTTTATCTCGTTTCCTCTGATATCTTAAACTTCTTTATAATCTCCGTCTACGACATCATCTCCGTTGAATCCTTCCGGAGCCGGTCCTGCATCCTGACCTGGATTCGGTCCTGCTGCACCTGCACCTGCCGCTGCGCCTGCCTGC
>OIBI01000992.1_pt1 | contig 9878 bp, 8 predicted proteins | sample 1580951 | NCBI WGS metagenome assembly OIBI01 (sample SAMEA3882516, study PRJEB24775) | human gut metagenome | biome: human-associated habitat; feature: intestine environment; material: feces | place: Netherlands | collected 2009/2010 | reverse complement strand
CAAAAGGGGCGTGGCGTATCTGGCGGCGCGACCGTCATAACCACGCCAGCCCCAACAGCGCCCAGACCGAGAGTGCCTGCGCGGGGGCGTTGGGCGTTCAGCTGGCAGGCCCGGCGTACTACTTCGGCGCCTATTACGATAAGCCGACCATCGGCGATGCGCTGCGGCCCATAGAGCCGGAGGATATTCTGCGGGCGGATCGGATGATGTACACCGAGAGTGTGCTCGCGCTCATAATCGGGCTGGCCGTCCGATTTGCTTTGATGATGTGAGGAGAGTTTGTATGAAGTTGGTCCATGGCGGTGATTGGGCGGGCTACCGGGCAGAATTTGGCCGGGATGCGCTGGATTTCTCGGCAAATGTCAGCCCGCTGGGGCTGCCGCATGGGGTGGCTGCGGCTATCTCGGCAGCGCTGCCGACAGCGGATCGCTACCCGGACCCTCTCTGCCGGGAGCTGCGCGCCGGCCTTGCTGCCGCTGAGGGCGTGCCGATAGAGCACATCCTGTGCGGCAGCGGGGCTGCCGATCTGATCTTCCGTCTGGTGTTGGCTGTGCAGCCGCGCCGTGCTCTGCTGCCTGCCCCCACCTTTGCCGAGTATGCTGCCGCGCTGGATATGGTCGGATGCACGGTCGACCGGTTTCTGCTGGACGAGGCAAACGATTTTGCGGTGACAGAGGATTTTGTGCAGGCTGTGACCGAGGAAACGGACATGGTGTTTCTCTGCCAGCCTAACAATCCCACCGGGCAGGTGACACCGCCTGCACTGGTGGAAAGGCTCATCAGCCGCTGTGCCGACTGTGGTGCGGTACTGGTCGTGGATGAATGCTTCCTCGACTTTCTGCCTGACAGGGATGCACTGACGGCAGAACGATTTTTAAACGATGCACCGAATCTTGTGATCCTAAAGGCCTTCACCAAGCTCTACGCTATGGCGGGGGTGCGGCTGGGCTATGCGCTGTGCAGTGATACGGCTCTGCTTGCCGGTATGCAGGCGGCGGGGCAGCCGTGGGCGGTCTCCGGTCTGGCGCAGGCAGCCGGGCTGGCAGCACTGCAGGAGAGTGCCTACGCCGAGGAGGTGCGCGCGCTGATCGAGGCCGAGCGGCCCCGGCTGGCTGCCGGGCTGCGGGCATTGGGACTGTATGTTATCGAGGGCCGGGCCAACTATCTGTTGTTCCGCGCACCGGCAGACTTTGGCGAAAAGCTGCGGCAGCACGGCGCGGTGGTGCGCAGCTGCGGCAACTACCCGGGTCTGGATGATGGCTGGTATCGAACCGCTGTGCGCACGGCGGAAGAAAACACCAAGCTGCTTGCCATCATGAAGGAGGTACTTGCATGAGCCGGGCAAAGTGTATCATGGTGCAGGGCACGATGAGCGGCGCAGGCAAAAGCCTGCTCTGCACGGCGCTCTGCCGGATTCTGGCGCAGGACGGCTACAAAACGGCACCGTTCAAAAGCCAGAATATGGCGCTGAACAGCTTTGTGACCCGTGACGGTCTCGAGATGGGCCGTGCGCAGGTCGTGCAGGCGCAGGCAGCGGGCATTGAACCCGATGTGCGGATGAACCCGATCCTGCTCAAGCCCAGCAGCGATGTCGGCAGTCAGGTCATCGTCAACGGTGAGGTGCGCGGGAATATGCCCGCAGCGGAATACTTCCGCCATAAGCGCGCGCTGGTCCCTGATATACTGCGCGCCTACAACAGCCTTGCCGAGGAATATGGCATTCTTGTCATCGAGGGCGCCGGCAGCCCGGCTGAAATCAATCTGAAGGCGGATGACATTGTCAATATGGGCTTGGCAGAGCTGGTCGATGCGCCGGTGCTGCTGGCGGGGGATATCGACCGCGGCGGGGTGTTTGCCCAGCTGTACGGTACCGTTGCGCTGCTTGAGGAGCGGGAGCGAAGCCGCATCAAGGGGCTTATCATCAATAAATTCCGTGGTGATGTTGAGATCCTGCGCCCCGGCCTTGCCATGCTGGAGGACAAAACCGGGCTGCCGGTGCTGGGCGTTGTGCCGTATCTGGATGCAGATATTGAAGATGAGGACTCCCTTTCCGAACGGCTTTGCCGCAAAAAGACCGTAAAGCCGCTGGATGTGGCAATCGTGCGGCTGCCGCATATCTCCAATTTTACCGATTTTATCCCGCTGGAGCAGCACCTGCTGTTGGGTGTGCGCTATCTGCGCACCGTGCGTGAGCTGGGCGCGCCCGATCTGGTGCTTCTGCCCGGCACCAAAAATACGGTGGAGGATCTGCTCTGGCTGCGCCAGTCCGGCCTGGAGGCTGCCCTGCAAAAGCTGGCGGCCGGCGGCACGCCGGTGCTGGGGGTCTGCGGCGGGTATCAGATGCTGGGCCATACACTGTCGGATCCCGAGGGCTGCGAGGGCGGCACGCCCCGCACCATGCGCGGCCTGGGTCTGCTGCCGACAGAGACGGTATTCACCGCCGAAAAGCGCCGTGCGCAGGTGACGGCCCGCGCTGCCGCACCCTTTGCGGGGGCTGCGCTGACCGGATATGAGATCCACACCGGGCGCACTGCGGTCAACGGCGCGCCTTTCTGCACCATGGCGGACGGCACGCCCGAGGGCTGCGTGGAGGGCAATGTGTTTGGAACCTATCTCCACGGCTTGTTTGACTCGGGTGAACTGACTGAGCAACTGGCGGCCTATCTCTGCCGCCGCCGGGGCATTGCGCCGGAGCAGGCTGCGCCGCTGTCGATGGAAACCTACCGCGAGCAGCAGTTTGACCGGCTCGCGGACGGTGTGCGCCGTGCGCTGGATATGGATGCGGTATATGCCGCAATGGGACTGAAAAATCCGAAAGGAGCAAGCCTATGACGCCGCAGCATCACCTGCCCGCGGATATTGAGCGGACGAGCATGGCCATTATTACCGAAGAACTACAGGCGCGGGGCGCGGATATTCCGCCGGAGAACGCTGCCGTTGTCAAGCGGGTCATCCATACCACGGCAGATTTCGACTATGCGGAGAATCTGCAGTTCACGCCGGGAGCCGCCGCAGCCGGTGTGGCGGCAATGCATGCAGGTGCTACGATCATTACCGACACGAATATGGCGCTGGCGGGCATTACCAAGCCGGGTCTTGCCAGACTGGGGGGGAGGGCCCTCTGTTTTATGGCGGAGCCCGCCGTGGCTGAGGCCGCCAGAGCGGCCGGAACTACCCGGGCGGTGGCTGCCATGCACCTTGCTGCACACCAGTATCCCGGCGCGGTGCTGGCGGTCGGCAACGCCCCCACGGCGCTGCTTGCCATCGCAGAGGAGATCGAGACGGGTTTGCGCCCGGCGCTTGTCATCGGTGTGCCGGTCGGCTTTGTGAATGTAGTTGAAAGCAAAGAACGACTGTTGGCTGTCTGCGCGCGGTATGGTGTGCCGGCCATCGTTGCGATGGGACGCAAGGGTGGCAGCACCGTAGCAGCTGCTATCTGCAATGCGCTGCTCTATTCCGCTGCCGAGATGCTGGACCCCACCGCCCGAGGGTGGAAATAGTATCATTTACAATGAAAAAGAGCCCTGACAGTCAGGGCTCTTTTTGCTTGAGTGATGTGTCTGGCGCTGCGGTAACTATGCACTCAATGGATAAGAACACAAAAGAGCAAATGGCATTCACATGGCACGGATAAAGTTCAAATCCCGCTGTGCGGCGGAGAGGATCACCTCGTCCCGCAGCAGGGCAGCATCAGGGTGCTCTCGATGCAGCCAGTCTCGCAAAATGGTATAGTCCATCTGCCCCTAGCCAAGCGGGGTGGGGATACGCGGGCCATTGGGAACAAATAGGGCATCTTTCATGTGGATGCAGGCCAAATCTTTGCCTATGACCTCGCACCAGCCGGGCCAAAATTCGGCCTGATGCGCGGCAGTATCGGCCGTCAGTACATTGACTGGATCAAAAATAATATGGAAATGCTGGGGATCTGCCACAGTTTCCTTCAGCTTTTGCAACGCTTCAAGCGTGCCCAGCGTGTGGGTATAGACAGGCTCCAGTGCAAAGCAGCCACCGATTTGTGCAGCCTGCTCAACAATACGCAGGATGCTGTCGGTCAGCAGCGGTAGGGTAGCCGCCTTTTCCTCAGGGGAAAGATCACGGCAGGCACTCTCACTGCCAACCTGCCCGGCGCCGAGTGTGACTTGGCATTTCAGGGCTGAAAATACACTGGATACAGCGCTTCTGCGCACCTCTGCATCTGGGTTGCTGAGATCCTGATAGCAACTCAGCACCGTGATTTCAATGTTGGCGGCAGCAAAAGCGCTGCGGACATCTTCAAGCTGCTCCGGGGTGACAGCAACAAGACTTTTAATGCCCTGTATAGCCTTGGGCATGGCCAACTGCGCTGCATTGTAACCGTTGTCAGCTAACACTTTAGCGAGTTCCTGTGCAGTAAAGCAGCCGTAATCGTGGGCGCGGCAACCGTATTTCATAGCAAGACCTCCTTGAAAAAATGCCCTCCGGTTAGCCGGAGGGCATCTGTTGATAAGCGGCTTGAAGATCAGCCCTTGACGCCGCCGGCGGAAACACCGCCGACAATGTATTTTTGCAGGATCATGAAGAGGATGACGATGGGCAGGATGGACAGAACCGATGCCGCCAGGATCGAGCTCCAGTCCACGCCGGTGTTGCCGATGAAGTTCTTGATGGCAATCTGGATCGTGTACTTCTTCTGGTCAGACAAAACCAGCAGCGGCAGGATGTAGTCATTCCAGCGCCACATGAAGCTGAAGATTGTCAGCGTGATGGTGACATTGGAGCCCAGAGGCAGCATGATGTTGGAGAAGATCTTCCACTCGCTGGCACCGTCGATACGCGCGGCCTCGACCAGAGACAGCGGCAGCGACATATAGTGCTGGCGGTACATGAAGATACCGGTCGTGGTGGTGACAACAGGCAGGATGACGCCCCAGATGTTGTTGTACAGGCCCATGGCGCTGATAACGCTGAACTGGGGGACGGTCAGCGTCTCACCGGGGATCAGGGTGCCCAGCAGGAACACGCCGAACACGAGGTTGACGTACTTGATCTCAAAGCGGTAGATGGCCAGCGCATAACCGCACATGGCACTGATAAGCAGTGTGATGAGGGTGCCGACCACAGCCAGAAACAGGCTGTTCTTCACATAGCCCATGAAGCCGCCGTCCAGAACGGACTTATAATGCTCCGTCGTCGGGGCGGAGGGGAACATATGCAGCGGGTAGGTGAACAGCTCGCCGGACGGCTTAAAGGAGCTGAGCACCAGCCAGATGATGGGGAAAATCACGATGATGCCGATTGCCAGAGAAAGGATCGTCATTGGAATGCTGACGTGCTTGTCTTTCATCAGGTTTCACCTCCGTTATTGACCTTGAACTGGGCAAAGGCAATCAGGGCAAAGATGATCATGACAACGGTAGAAATGGCCGAAGCATAACCGTACTGCATCTGGTTGAAGCCCTTGTCGAAGATGTACTGGATAATAAAGGTAGTGCTCAGGCCGGGGCCGCCCTGCGTGATACCTTGGACCAGGGCGTACTCTTTGAGCAGGTTGACGGTGGACAGCAGAACGACCATGAATGTCGTGGGGGCCAGCATCGGAACTGTGATGCGGAAGAAAGCCTGCACACCGCTGGCACCGTCGATGGTAGCAGCCTCATACAGATCATTGGAAATGCTGTTGATACCGCCGATGTAGAGGATCATGTTGAAGCCGATGGACGCCCAAACCGATGCGAACGCGATGACAAAGGTGGCAAGACGCGGGTTCAGCGACCATTCCAGCGCGGTGCCGCCCAGCGAACGGATGATAAAGTTTACAAGGCCGTACTCCTGGCTGAACATCCAGTTGATGGTAATACCGACGACCAGCGCACTCATCAGAACGGGGATGTAGACCATCGTGCGGGTCAGGCTCTTGGCGGCAACGCGCTTAGAGCAGAGCAGTACCGCCACCAGCAGCGGGATGATGACGCGGAACGGCAGCGTGCAGACCGTGTACAGCAGCGTCCGCCCCAGGGACAGATAGAACTTGGAGTCTTTAAACAATGTAATGTAGTTTGTCAGACCCACAAAGTCAATGGTTTTCCAACCGTCATAGTTGGTGAAGGAAAAAGCGATGCTGAGCACAAGCGGCACAAGGAAAAAGACACCGAACAAAATGCAGCAGGGCGCACAGAACGCCCAGAATGCGCCGGTGTGCTTCAGCGACGATTTCTTCTTCATATTCATTCCTCCTTTATTCTCTTTGGCCGGGATTCCACCGCCCGGTCCCTTCGATGTGCTTAGTATAGCATTGCAAAAGGCGCAAATACCACCGTTTTTTTGCTTGCTTGCCCCAAAATGCATTGCATTTCTTGCGCGATTTTGGCAGGTGGCGCAAAATCCGACCGTCGTCTTGGCGAAAACGCACAAATGCAATGCTGTGAAATTGTGCAAACTGTAAAATCATGCATCCACAGTGAATGTCACTGCGCAAATTGTACATGGATTGTGCAAATTTCAAAGGGATGCAGCGTCAGCGGCAGGCTGTGCTGCACGGCTTCTTCTCCGGGTAAGGGCTGTTCCATCGGCGTGCAGCGCACGGCAGCGGCATCATCCGGCAGGGCCAGCGCCGCGCGGGTGCGGGTGCCCCAGCTCTCATACAGGCGCAAAATCAGGCCGGAGCCATCCCCGGCTTTCTTCACGGTTTCCAACACGATATTGGGCGCGTCTACGCGGAACTGGCTGTACGCGGCAGGCAGTGTGCCCGCGGGCTGGGCAGCCACGGCCAGAGGCAGCGCCGGGGCGTTCAGGTCGTACCCGGCGGGGATGACCCCGCCCTGCCGCCAGTCGCCCAGGTGGGGCAGCAGCGCATAGGTAAAGTCGTGGGCCCCCTGGTCGGCGTGGGGGTCCGGGTAGGTGGCGGCCCGCAGCAGCGAGAGCCGCAGCACGCCGTCGTGGACGTCATAGCCGTAGCGGCCGTCATTCAGCAGCGCCGCGCCGTAGCCCGGCTCGGACAGGTCGGCCCACTTGTGGGCGCAGACCTCGAAGCGGGCCTCGTCCCAGCTGGTGTTGGTGTGGGTATCCCGGGCAATGCTGCCGAACTGGATGTCATACTGGGCGCGGTCGGCGCAGATATCCACCGGGAACGCGGCTTTCAGCAGCACATGCTGCTCGTGCCAGTCGATGTGGGTGGCAAAGTCGATGCGGCGGCTGTGGGGGTAGAGGGTGATATCCTGCACGAGCTGCGACCGGGAAATGGCGCGTTCCAGATGCAGGCGGCAGCAGACCGGGCTGTTCTCGGCCACAGTCAGGCGGGCCGCACCGTCCAGCGCAAAGCGGTGGCGGCGGTAGTATTTTTCCAGATTCCAGGCGTCGTACTCGTCGGGGCGGTCCTCAAACAGCTGCAGCTCGTTGGCGCAATGCCCGGCAGGGATCAGCTCGCGGCCGGCCTCCTTGTCCAGCAGGGCGGTGATCTCGCCGCAGCCGTTGAATACGATGTGATAGAGCGGCGTGTCGATGATGTACCCGCCGTCATTTTCGGCCACTTCGGCGCAGGGGGTCTCGGGTTCTGCGTCGGCAAAGGGGTAGAACCGCCAGCCCTTGGCGGGCAGGTTTTGGGCGACAAAGGTCAGCACGCCGTTTTCGGCATGGCAGGGCAGCGGGTGTCCGCCGTCGGTGATGCCCGCCGCCCCGCAGGCAACGCGGACGACGGTGTCCCGGGCAAAGCCCAGTTGGTTGAACACGACCACGCCGGGACGGTCGGTCTTGACGAGGGCCGCGACAGTGTGCAGCGCGTCATCGGTAATTCTGGCATCGGACGCGAGGATTTCGCCGTACTGCTGCTGCGAGACTTCGTATACCTCGCCCAGAGCCGAACCGGGTAAAATATCGTGGAACTGGTTCAGCAGGGTCAGCTCCCAGTTGCGGTGCAGCGCGGCGGCGGGGTAGGCGTAGCCGGTGCGCAGGCTTTCGGCCAGAGCAGCGGCGGTCTCGGCGGTCAGGTTGGCAAACTCGGCGGCGCGGTTGGCCCGCTTGTTGCGGCCCTGGCTGGTGAACACACCGCGGTGGTACTCAAAGTACATCTCGCCGTGCCAGCAGGGCAGATCGGCTTGCGTTTCGTCAAGGTGCTGCTTCAATTTGTCAAAGTAGGGGGCCGCGTGGGTCAGGCGGGTCTGGGGCGCACCGGGGATGCCCTTCTCCATACGGCGGTTGATCTCCAGCATTTCAGCGGTCACACCGCCGCCGCCGTCGCCGTAGCCATAGCATTGCAGCACATCTTGGGTCAGCTCCTTGTCCTGAAAGCGCTGCCAGCAGCCCATGACCTGTCTGGGATTCAGCAGGCCGTTGTAGGTCGTGTTGAAGCTCGGTTTCGGGTTGCGGTCGGGGCGCTTGTCATAGTCCTTGGTGGAGATAAAGTAGGCCAGTACCTCGGTGCCGTCGATGCCGCGCCAGCGGGTCAGATCGTGGGGCATACAGTTGGTATCGTTCCAGGCCATCTTGGTGGTCATGAACCAGTCCATGCCGCACTGGGCCATAATTTGGGGCAGCGCGCCGCTGAAACCGAAGGCATCCGGCAGCCACAGGATGTGCCCCTGTTTGCCGAACTCCCGGCCGAAAAATTCCTGCCCGTGCAGGAATTGGCGGATCAAACTCTCGCCGCTGGCCATGTTGCAGTCGGATTCCAGCCACATGCCGCCCTCCGGTTCCCAGTGGCCGTCGGCGACGCGGGCGCGGATCTTCTCAAACAGCGCGGGGCAGTCTTTGCGCACAAAATCATAGAGCTGCGGCTGGCTGGACAGGAACTTGTACTCGGGGTAGCGGTCCATCAGGTAGTTGACGGTGGCAAAACTGCGAATGGCCTTTTCCCGCGTCTGGGCCAGCGTCCAGAGCCAGGCCACATCGATGTGGGTGTGGCCAACGCAGTCCACCGTGACCGGCTGCCGCTGGCAGAAGCTCTCGTAAAATTCCTCTTTCATATAGCGGCGGGCGGCGGCGACGCTGGCGTAGAACGCGGCGCTGTACGGGTCGCGCAGGTCGAGCATATCCAGCGCTTTTTCCAGATACCGCCCGATGCCGATGGCGTTGGTGTCGCCCTCGTCCAGCTGGACAAGCACCTCGTAAGGGGCTTTCAGGTCGTAGTACAGGCCGGTGATCTCATCGTCCCGCACGGCAGTCTCGACTTTTAAAAAGACATCCTGAGCCGGGGTGTTGCAGTAGGTGTACAGTCCCAGCTGCCAGGTCTGACTCTCGGCAGCGGCGGGGGACAGGTCAAACTCGGTGTGGTTGACATCCAGCCCGCAGACCAGCGCACCATTTAAGTAGGCGAGGAACTGGGGGTTGTTGTTGTTCCAGATATCGGTTGCGCCGGTGGAGACCAGGCAGACAAGATGACGCCCGGCGCTGCCCGCCGGTGCGGTGATGCCGCCCCGGAAGCAGTAGTGGGCCTCCACGCCGCCGATGGCATCGCCGGGGGCAAAGGGCGTCCAGCCGGGGGCTGTGGCCGGGTCCTCCTGCACGGTGTCCCAGCTGTGGTAGGGGCAGGATTTTTTGCGCAGCCCCAAAACCGGGGTGCGCCCCTGCAGCGCCAAAGTGCGCAGGGCGTCCAGCACCGGGCGCGCCCGGCGGCGGAGTTCAGTGTTTTGCATGGCGGCTCCTTCCTTTTTTATAAGATTAAGTGTGTGGTAAGGGAAGCGGCGTCCAGGGGACTGGCCGCCCTACGAGGCAGCAAGGCGGGTAACGGTATTGTATGGGCGAACATTGTTCGCCCGCACCCAGGCAACCCCTGTTCAGGCACAGTATAACATCTCAAAACTGTGCAGGCAATGCAGTTTTTGCGCGGTAGGGGGCGAACGGTGCGCATTTATTGTTTATGGGGGAAAACGACTGCTTTTTATTAAAATTTGGTTACAGAAACATTG
>OIBI01000991.1_pt1 | contig 9879 bp, 8 predicted proteins | sample 1580951 | NCBI WGS metagenome assembly OIBI01 (sample SAMEA3882516, study PRJEB24775) | human gut metagenome | biome: human-associated habitat; feature: intestine environment; material: feces | place: Netherlands | collected 2009/2010 | reverse complement strand
GCGCAGGCCCAGCGTGCGCACCGATGCCTCGCGTACGACGGCGAATGCCTCAGGTAGCAAGTCCTCGAGCGACTCGCCGTCCGCGTAGCGCTCGCGAAACTCGATGGTCTTCTCGCGCAGCTCCTCATCGCTGAGCTGGGAGATTTCGTCTTCGAGATAGTTGATTTCGCCGACTCTGTTGCGAAATGCCTTGATTTCCTTGCCCTCGCCAGCCGAGAGCAGCTTAGAGAATATGTTTGCCATGATTCATGCCTTTATTTTTCTGAAACGATATTGGCGTCTGTACTACTTTAGCACAGGTCAGTAGTGCCCCTTCCTGACGAGTGGGGAACAAACGCATGCCCATAGAAGCCACACATCACGCACGCGCTGTCTCCATCCTAAAAGGTCAGGGTGCTTTTTGGACAAGCGCCGCCTCCAGGCGCAAGAGCTCGGGATCGGTGGTCACGAGCGCATTGTAGAGCTCACGCGTCTCGATGGATGGGTCGAGGCCGAGCGTTTCCTGCAGGTAGTCACGGCATGAGAGATAGGTCTTGATCGCCGGGCAGCGCTGGCCCGAGGCAATCTGCGCCTTCATGAGCGCACGGTACACGTCCTCGCGCGTCTGCTCTTCCTCCATTGCCTTGCGCGCGAACCACAGGGCGATGCGCGTATCGCGTACCCGCAAAGCGCAATCCGTCGCCGCGACCATGGCATCGACGTAGAGCGCACGGTAGCGATCGCGTTGGGCGTTGATGGCCCGCACGCTACGCTCGCTGGGCACGAGGCCTCCCCGGTAGAGGGCCTCGATCTTTGCATAGGTGTCGAGCAGGTAGTTCGCGTCGTGATCCGAGACGAGCAGATGCCGCGCGAGCTGCTCGAACTCCGCGACGTCAGAGTGCACGTAGCGCGGATCGATGCGACAGAACTCGCCATTGCGTTCGAGGTAAGGCGCCTCCCCCACAATCGAGATACAGTTACCCCAGACGGTATAGAAGTTATCGAGCGCATGCGTGCGCGGCAGACCGGGCCATATCTGTTTGAGAAGGTCGTCACGCGGCACATCACGGCCGTGGTTGAGGACGAGCAGGGAGAAGAGCGCGCGGGCCTTCTTGCGCCACTTGCCCTCGCTCAGATAGCGCTCGCCAATGGTCACCTCGAAACCACCAAGCAGGCGCACGTACATCTCATCACCGGACTTGTTGACGACGTTGGGCTTGGGGGCAGCCTTTCCGGCATTTTGCACAGAGAGCCCCTGAAGCTTCCACGGTATCGATGCGGACTCTCGACCACAGCAGGTGGCAAGCATCTCGAGCATGTGGGCAGCGCCGTCGAGGACCTTGGCATCGCGACGGTCCACGACGGGGCCGACCAACCCAAAGTACCCCGATCGCCACATGTCGCAGACGAGCATCGCCTCGGTGAAGCTCGTCACGCCACGTCTGCGCATTCTGAGCACCGCATCGCAACCAAGGTTCTGGACCAGATGTCGCAGATCGGGACTATCGACATGCGCGAGCACGTGCAGGGCGACTCCGAACGCACGCGAGCTTCCAAGCATGTCGGCATGCTCGGTGAACAGCGCCCCGAGCTGCCGGGCACGTTGCCTGCCCGGTGCGCGACGCCCCTTGCTATACCGCGGGTCGCTCTCGGGATCATCGAGGCAAAACGCGCGGGCAAGCTCGGCATTCGTGCAGGAGTCGAGCACGCTCGTGATAAAGGAGAGCTCGCCAGGCGCCTTAATCTTCGGCGACAGCTCGTAATGCGTGGTGTCGATAATCGCATTCTCGTCGAATTGGGCAAGCGCGATGCGAGCCGCGACGCTCGCAACATCTGGTTTGTCGGCCGATTCTTGCATGGCAAGAACGTGCTGCGCGATATGGCACGCCTCGCGCGCATCTCCCGACAAGCCGGATACCCACGCGTGAATCACCTGCAGTATGGAGCTATTTGCATACGTTGCATCGGGACAACGGTCAAGCAACGTCGAGACAAGATGCGTCTCGCCCGCATCGAGAAAGTCCCAGCCCCGCTCGACAAGCCACGCGGCACAGCGCTCGTCGTTGCAGAAGGCGTCGATGATGATGGATCCACGTCGTAAGTCACCGCGTTTGAACAGCGCCCCGAGCACGCGCTCGGACAGCGAACAGGCGCCTTCGAGTACGACGCCTTCGAGCTTGTTGGCGAGGATCGCGCGTCTGAGATCGGTTAGCTCGAAATCCGCGACCTCGAATACGCCGGATACCGTATCGATGCCGAAGACGGGATAGTTACGCGCAAGCAACGCGATGTCCTCGCTCCTGAGCGTAATCCCGACGCCTTCGAGATCGCGCATGGTGCCCGTCTTGAACAGGAGCATGGCGAACATGCCGCGCACGAGATCGAGTGGGAGACGTTCGGAGAACAGCCCCTCGAGACACTCCTGCTGGGACAGCATGTTTGCGCCCCAGATAACCGAAGCCGCGCGTCCAAACAGCAGTTTACCGGCATCGATCCAGCGCTTCTTGCCGAATGCGCGACTACCGCCATCCTGCTCGGTTACCTGCCGCGGAGCACACTCTTGCTCGGTTGCGAGCAGTTCGACTGCATGTATGGAAAGGCAGTCAGCCTGCAGGGCGCTCAGAACATCGCACGAGGGCAGTGTCGTTGCGATGACCTCGATGCCCGCGTAGAGAGCCGCATCAACATGCCGAGAGAGGGCATGGGCGCGTTGCTCATGCAGCCAGGGCATGTTATCGAGAATGACGAGGCTCGCGCAGACATCGCCCTGCCGCACGATCATGTTCTCGTCCCTGTCGAGCGCGAGCAAGAAATCAGGGCTTGCGGCATCAATCCAGGTAACGGAACTCTCAGGGAAGAGGCGCTGCGCGTACTCACGCGCAAGCTCCGTCTTTCCGAAGCCGTGCGGCGCCATGATGAGGCGCAACGCATTGCGGTCTTGCAGCATCGTCGAAATGAGCACATCACGTTTGACGTGCGTCCCCAGAAGCGACGACACCTGCAATTCTGCCGGATAGTCGAGCGAGAGATCCTCCCCTGTCTCTTCGGGTGTCTCGAAATCAAACGCAAGCTCCTCGACCATAGTGCATCCTCCCCCTCAGAACAGTGCTTCGCATGCGAGGGTGATGGTGCGCGACAGCGCCGAATCGGGCACGCAGATGACCGCGATTGCACAGATAAGCAACAGTATTCCGCAGCTTGACAGCAGGCATGACACGATAAGCAGCATGCGCGGCTGACGCAGCACATGCTCGCTTTGCCTCTCGGGAGCCCCTCCGCGTGAAAACCGGGAGAGACGTGCCATGACGGCTTGGGCGCTTTCGTGTGAAGGCGCAGGCGGAACCTCGATGCTCATCATTACTCCTCGCTATTGCTCTTGCGAGGAAGCAGGGTACCCGCCCTCATTATCTCGTCTCTACAAAATCATCTCGGCAAGATATGGTTTTTCTCAAACCATGATTTCGATCGGACGTCTCTACTCCACGACAGCGCTGATTTCGATATGCAGGTTCAGAAGCCGGGCGCCCTTGACATCGATAAGCACGTCGCGGCTTATCTTCTTGAATGCGTCCTTCTCTGACACGCCACACTCGATCAGCTTGTCGGTTGCGTCTTCGTCAAGGTCCAGCTGTATACCAACGTGCTTCGCCGTCTGCCAGCGGCCCGATTCGGCAAGATGCAATACATCGGCACGCGTATTGTCATGCTCAATGAGCCTGCTCAGCTCAATGCTGACGTCAACACCGGTTTTTCCGTAAATGATGTTGTGGATTCCGCAGTACAAAACAAGGAAGGCGAGGAGCGGATCGCCCGCCTGGCGGTGCGTGCAGACGATGATAAGCCTGAGCCGCTCCGGATGGGATTCCTTCCGAAAGAATCTCTCGAGCCCAACGGCCATGTCATCGGCATCTATGAAGTGCGCTTCGTCGATAATCGCAAGCGTGCCACCTGCCACAATCGTGTTGTGGAGCACGTCTTCGAGGGCGCCTTCCTGGTGTGGGTTAAAGCGCAGGTCGATGTCATCCCCGAGCACTGCCGTAAAGTATCCACTCCGCTCGTGCGTCGTCAAAACGACCACGTCGTTCGATGTGCGCCTCTTCTCCATCTGCCCCATCCCCCTCATGATGACGCAAGCCTGCCCGTCGTACGCCTCCTTGCCTTATAATCCGCTCTGCGCATAACCGCGTGATGCCACTATGAGACAGGAATGCAGATGACCGGTAGACCGCAACGAGAGAAACCCAAGGAGACGATCCGGGCCGCCGTAAGCGAGGACATCTACGCTTCTGTGTTACCACTGCTCAAGAACGATACGTTGACTTTCGCAAGCGTAAGTCAGCTTGTCGAGACCATTATCTTTCTATCCGAGCACATCTACGTGGCAGAACCCGATGATAGCTTTGTCATCGGTTTGGTGCGGCTGCGAGCGGACAGGGTTATCGACCAGATCAGGAACCCTCAGCTCATGGCATCGCGCTACATACACGTCACCCTTGACGTGGACGCGGTGGGTTTTCTCGATTTGCTTGTGCGCAAGTACCCCATGCTCTTCAGAAATCGCAGCGAGGTCATAGAGCTTCTGCTCCTCAACATCGGTGAGGAGTGCGGCACGTCAAATGGCACGCGGTATTATGCCAGCAGACTGGCAGAGGTGCTCAGCCTGCATCCCGTGCACAAGCGATAGAAGGTCGCGAGCTACTTCTCTTCCTTAAGGCGCTTCTTGTGAGCGGCGACGATCTGCTCCGAGCGCATGCGCAGCGTGCCCGATGCGTTCTCGGAATCGAACTTCATGCGTTGGGCGAGCGCGGAACTCGTGGCAAGCGAGATATTTCCCTCGGCAAAGGCGACGAGCTGCATGAGCATGTCGGTGAACTCGGGATTACCGTGATAGCACTGGATGGCCTCGTCGATCTGCGTCCAGACCTCTTCGGAATTATCGACCGAGGCACTACCGTAGCCACAGAAGAAGTGGAACGCGGCCTCGCGCACGAAGCCGTTCGTCTCGTCGTAGAGCGAGTCCTCCGCCGCGACGAGCACGTCCTCGTCATAGCGCTGGCCGGCCTTGCCCATCTGGTCGAGCGCGTGCAGAACTTCCCAGCGCGTCTGTGCTTCGGGCTTGGTCAGGCCACTGGCGATGTCATCGGCATAGGGAAGCAGAACGCTTGCGTCCTTGTCGGCGATGAGCGCGACGGTCGAGGCGGCCTTCTGGCGACGAATCCTGCTTGAACCGGCTATCTCCTGCGCGAGCGCATCGACAAGACTCTCGTCGGTAAGTGCCTGCTCGGCCAGCGCCTCGCGCTCCTCTGCCGTACCAATCTTCAGTTCCTCTGCCATACGAGCACGCCCTTTCGCTTCTCGTTGTTTGTCTGTCTAGTCGTTGTAGAACGCCTGTACCTGATCGATCTCTTCGACGACTTCTTCTTGCACCGCCTGCTCGCGCTCGTCCATGGAGATGTACGAACGCGTGCTGTTGATTGCCTTGTACGCGGGACGAATGATGCGCTTGCCCTCGACGATTTCCTCGAAACGATGCGCCGCCCAGCCGGCCATGCGAGCCGTGGCGAACAACGGCGTGTACAGCTCCTCGGGAATGCCAAGCATCGTATACACGAGGCCCGAGTACATGTCGATGTTGGCGCAAATCGCCTTGCGCGAGCCACGCGCTTCCTCGAAGAGCTCGGGGGTGAGACGCTCGATGGTCTCGATGAGCTCGAACTCCTGCTGGTACTCCGTGCCGTCCGCGAGATCGCGCGCGTACTTCTTGCAGATGACCGCACGCGGATCGCTCAGCGTATAGACGGCGTGGCCCATGCCATAGACGAGGCCGCTGTTATCGAAAGCTTCCTTCTTGAGGACGCGCCGTAGGTAATCGGCAACCTGGCCCTCGTCGTTGATGTCACGCACCTGCTCCATGAGATCACGGCGCTGCTCGCTGACCTTGATGTTTGCGCCACCATGACGCGGTCCTTTGAGCGAGCAAATGCCACCGGCGTATGCCGAGTACGCATCGGTGCCACTTGAGGTGAGCACGCGCGTGGTGAAGGTCGAGTTATTGCCGCCGCCGTGCTCGGCATGCAGTATGAGCATGATGTCGAGCATGCGGGCTTCCTCGGCCGTGTACTGCATGTCGTGGCGCAGCATGTAGAGGAAGGTCTCTGCAGTCGAAAGGCCTGGCTTGGGCGGATTGATGTACATGGGGCTGCCGGGGACGGTGCGTTGACGACTCGCCAGGTAGGACAAGGCGGCGATGCGCGGCAGGCGGCTCAGGAGCTGAACGGCAACCTCGATCTCGTGGCGCTTATTGATGGCGTCGATCTCGTCTGCGCCATCGGCGGCGTAGAGCATGAGCACGCTGCGTGCCATCATGTTCATGACGTTCCCGGACGGGTAGTTCATGATGAGGTTGTTGACGAACCCGTTAGGCAAATCACGATAGCCGTCGATGGCAGCATTGAAGCGCTCGAGCTCGGCGCGCTTGGGCAGATCGCCCGCTATCAGAAGATACGCGAGTTCCTCATAACCCGAGCGGCCCTCGGTGGCGGCAGCATCGACAAGGTCCTCGATGTCATAGCCGCGCAGGGTCAGACGTCCCTCATCGGGCACGCGCACGCCTTCGTCCGTGAGATAACCATGCACGTTGGATATCGACGTGATGCCAGCCACGACGCCCGTGCCATCGGCATTGCGCAGACCGCGTTTGACATTGAAGTGGCTATAGTAGCTTTGGTCATAACCGCTATAGGCACCGAAGTGCTGAAAGACCTCGGATTCCTTTGAATCTGACACGTGTTGCTCTTTCGCTTAGCATGCGCATGCGTGCTGCGCAGGGATTTGCAATGTAAGCGGCTATTATACTCCAGCATGATGCAGTGCCCGGTAACGGGAACGTGACAGGTGGGCGAATACGACAGGCGATTGCGGGCTTGCTCTCGCACCCGACCACCAGACCGCAGCACGTGGCACCTACGAATGTTTTTGCCAGAAAATGTGCGTCTGTGACTTCGTCAACAGCCACCACACCGCAATCCATGGCATTCCCGCCAAGTAATGTGCGTCGGTGTCTGTCCCGGCGACCACAGGGGCACATTTCGAGACACTCCCCAAGGCTTCTGCCAAAAAAGGTGCTCCCATGGCCGTACCCCCGACCATCACAGCACAAAACACGGCGCATTTCGAGGGACGGTGCCAAGCGATGCGCACTGGTGGCCGCGCTCGCCTATCTCATTACAGCTCGCGGCGGGATTCGATGGCGCGGCCGAGCGTGACCTCATCGGCATATTCGAGTTCCCCGCCCACGGGAAGGCCGCTGGCCAAGCGCGTCACGCGAATACCGAGCGGCTTGATGATGCGCGCCAGGTAACTGGCCGTAGTTTCACCCTCGACATCGGGGTTCGTGGCGACGAGCACTTCCTCGACGGCCTCGGAGCCCAAGCGCGCCATAAGGTCGGCAATGTGCAAATCCTCGGGCATCGAGCCTTCCATGGGATTGATGACACCTCCGAGCACGTGATAGAGACCCTGATAGATTCCCGTGCGCTCGATGGCCTCGACATCGCGCGGTTCGGCGACGACGCAGATGGTCGCAGCCTCGCGTTGCGGGTCCGAGCAAATCGCGCAGAGCTCGCCCTCGGCGAAGTTATGACAACGCGGGCAGAGATGAATTGCCTTCTTGACGTCGACGATAGCCTCGGCAATGCCGAGCGCGACCTCATCATCGCTGGTCAAGAGCCAGTTGAGTATGCGCTGCGCGGACTTGGGGCCAATGCCCGGCATGCGCTCGATTTCCTCGAGCGCATGTTGAATGGAAGCTTCCTTCTTCATGGACGGCTAGAAAAGCCCGGGAATGTTCATGCCACCCGTGACGGCGCTCATGCGCTCCTCGACCATCGCCTGAGCATCGGCGATGCCCTCGTTGACGGCGGCAACGATCATGTCCTGCAGCATCTCGACATCCTCCGGGTCGAGTGCCTCGGGGTCGATTTCGATGCTCTTGATGCGCAGATCGCCATACACGGTCGCAGTGACCATGCCACCGCCGGCCGTTGCCTCGACCGTCTCGCGTGCGGCCTCATCCTGCACGGCCTGAATCTTAGCCTGCATCTTCTGAGCCTGCTTGAGCATCGCCTGCGGGTTCATTCCTTTAGCCATCGTGGCTCCTTATTCCTCGTCGTTTATCTCTTGTACTTTAACACCTGCTCCGAACGCGGAGAGGGCGTCGGCAAAATCGGCTGGCATCTCATCGACAGGAGTTGCCTGCTGCTCAGCCACCAGACTTTCGAAGTACCCGTCGTCTATCGGCGGGATATCATCGGCAATGCTCGTAGGAGGCTCGCTCGTCAGTGGCGCCGGTTGGGCGGATAGGCCCGAGAACGACCCGATTTGGCAGCTGAAGTGCACCTCATGACCGAGCACCTCGGCGAAGGCCCTGTTGATGATGGCCTTGGCATCGGGGCCGTTCACGATGCGCATCTGGAAGTCAGAACCCGTGGGGAAGAGCAGTTGGTACTGCCCGTCCTCCGTGGATAGCGAAACGCCCGAAAGCAATGCGCCCGTAGCCGCGTCTTCGCGCTTGACCACGGAAAGCAAGGCGGCAAGCAGGCGCTCGGGCGACATGTCAGCCGCCGGGGAGATTTCTCGACTGCGCTCGCTATCGCTCGCTCCGCTCGAAATAACAGAGGGGGACGCTTCGGCCGGGATGGTGGAGGATGCTGCATCGTTCATGGCAACCGGGGATGGCTCCGACCCTTCCCATGGAGGGAGGTCATCACTCGCGGGATTGTCATTCCGACCGGAATCACCGCGAGGCATCGTCCCGTTGTCATTTCGACCGATATCGCCATAGGGCATCGCCCCATTGTCATTTCGACCGGAGTCGCCGTAAGGCGACGAAGTGGAGAAAACTCCCATGTCACTGCCCGCGGTAGACGTTGGCTGAGGTTTCTCGACTGCGCTCGAAATGGCAGGCGCTGCCGTCATCGAAGGTCTGAGCTCGAGAACCTCGATGCGCTCGGCGAGGGCCTCGAGGGTGAGCTCGCTATCAGGACGCGTGAGGCGCGTCATCGCGATCTCAACGCTCAGGCGCGCATCGGCGGAGTTGCGTAGCTCTGCGACGAGCGCACCGCAAATGTCGAGCGCGCGGGCAAGGCGGTCGACGCCACCGAACTCGGCTGCCTGTTGGCGATAACGCTCGAGCTGAGCGGCCGTGCAGGCAACAATGCCGTTCTCGCCACCGGTAATAGCCGTCACATAGAGGTTGCGCAGGTGCGAAGCAAGGTCGCGCGCAAACTGCGCGAGGTCGACGCCGCGGCCCACGAGGTCGTTAATCCAGACGAAGCACGACGGTGTATCGCGTCGCGCGATGTATCCCGCTATCTCGAAGAGCGCCGCGATGTCGATCTGGCCGAACATGCGCGTGGCTTCGTCGAGTGTGATCTTGCCCTCGGTATAGACGCCGACTTGCTCGAGCGCCGTCGTGGCATCGCGCATGCCACCGGCGGATTTTGCGGCGATGAATTCAAGTGCTTCAGGCTCGTATTCGAAGCCCTCGCCCTTGCTGATACGCTCGAGATAGCCCACGATCTCCTCGACGGAGAAGCGGCGAAAGTCGAAGCGCTGACAACGAGACTGGATGGTCTCGGGAACCTTATGCGGATCGGTCGTGCACAGCACGAAGACGACATGCTCGGGCGGCTCTTCGAGCGTCTTGAGCAGCGCGTTGAACGCCGCCGTCGACAGCATGTGCACCTCGTCGATGATGTAGACCTTGAAACGGCCGCGCGTAGGGGCAAACCCCACGCGCCCGATGATTTCCTCGCGCACGTTGTCAACACCCGTGCGACTTGCGGCATCGAGCTCGAAGACGTCAGGGTGTGTACCCTGCGCAATCTCGAGGCATTGCGG
>OIBI01000988.1_pt1 | contig 9895 bp, 15 predicted proteins | sample 1580951 | NCBI WGS metagenome assembly OIBI01 (sample SAMEA3882516, study PRJEB24775) | human gut metagenome | biome: human-associated habitat; feature: intestine environment; material: feces | place: Netherlands | collected 2009/2010 | reverse complement strand
TTTTCACATGATTTCGGACGGCATACCGGAAGAAACGATCAGCGGCAAGTGGAACGACGGATCAGTAATCCATATTCGGCACTTGCGCGAACACAATTATTATAACGGCATTGACTACGGGCAGGATTACACGGGGCTTGCGGATTACCTCTTCAACCATTGGACACCGGAACAGGGCGGACACCGTTGGAAGGCGACGCGCAATCTTCGCCAGCCGGAGAAGGAAGCGCCGACGCTTGCACTTCGGACGTATACGGAAAAGAAAGCACCGATCGCGCCGAAGGGTTACAAGCTGGTGGAAGCCCGCGCGACGAAGTGGGGCTACATATATTATAAATATGTACGCGAACCGGAGAAGCCAAAACGACGGAAGAAACGTGAATAGCGGGAACGCCCGAAGGGGCGCAATAAAAAGCCTTGTAAATGTGTAAAGTTTTACGACCAGCGCTTTTCCTTCCGGAAGATTGATTTTATTTATTCCCCGCCGCCCGCTTTTCAGAGATCACGAACGCGCGCATTGTCAAGGGTGCGAAGCACGGCGAAGCCGCTTGCCCTTGATAATGAAAGCGCGGGAGTGATAAAAGCGGGAAGGCGGCGGGGATATAAAATCAATCGTGAAGGATCGGTTCAGAACACGGATCGAGGAAGCCCGCCGGATCGCCGATAGATTTATTCCTTTAAGCCCGTTCCCCCCAGCGGGGGGCGGAGGGGGGAGAAAAAGAAAGAAGGTGAACAACGTATGCTTGAATTGAACAAGCTGTATAACATGGACTGTATGCAGGGAATGAAAGAGTTTCCGGACGGCTTCTTCGATCTTGCGATCGTTGATCCGCCTTACGGTATCGGCATAGACGGACAGAAGAAGCGCGTATGCGGCAATCCGAAGCATAACCGGAAAGAGCATATCCGGAAAAGCTGGGACAAGGCTATTCCCCCGCCCGAATACTTCCGCGAATTGGAACGCGTTTCAAAAGCACAAGTGATATGGGGCGGAAATTACTTCGTTCCGTATCTCGAACAGGGACATAAAGGCTGGCTTGTATGGGACAAGGGGCAACACGGCTTGACAATGAGCGATTGCGAATTAGCGTATACCAGCTTCGACACGCCGACGCGCGTTTTTGTCTGCAATCGCGTTGAATTGCTGAACGACGGGACAATTCACCCGACACAAAAGCCCGTGAAGCTGTATTCGTGGGTTCTTTCCCTCTTCGCCCGAAAAGGTATGAAGATATTGGACACACACGCCGGAAGCGGAAGTTCCTTGATCGCTTGCTATCGTCAAGGCGGGCTTGATTTCGTCGGCTTTGAGATCGACGAAGATTATTGCCGCGCGGCAAATGAACGGCTGGAACAGGAGCAAGCGCAAATGCGGCTTTTCGATCTTTTGGAGCAGGAACAGCGGAAGGCACAAATAACGATTTTCAACGAATGAAGGGAGGAAACACAATGCAGGAAAAAAGGACGCTATATCTTGCCGGAAAGATCACGGGCGATCCGTATTATTTCACGAAGTTTTACAACGCGCAAAAGAAGCTGGAGGAAGGCGGCTTCATCGTCGTAAATCCGGCGCTTCTTCCGGCGGAGGGCTTCACGTGGGAAGCCTATATGCGTATGTCCGGCGCTATGCTTGCAGAGTGCGCCGAAGTCTGTTTTCTTCCGGACTGGAAAGAGAGCAAAGGCGCAAAATATGAATTCGGCGAAGCAATGGCGCAGAACAAGCCGTTTTTCTTCTTCGCTGATTGGGAGAGGACGCAGGAAGAAACGGGTAAATACGAATGCACGGCAGAAAAAACCGACAAGATCGCTTTTCAATGCTTCGTATGCGGAAAAATCAACGTCTTTCCGGCAACACACGCAGATGGGAACACTTGCAAATATTGCGGCGGCGGATTAAAGGCGATTGGATACGCAAAGAAAACGGAGGGATCGCGGAATGCAGAAAAATAAAATGCCCGTTCCGACGGAAGCGCAAGAGCAAATGACGCTGTTTTCGTGGGCGGCTATGCAAAGCGGGAAATATCCCGAATTGAATTTGCTTTATCACGTCCCGAACGGCGGGAGCAGACACAAGGCGGAAGCGGGACGGCTTCGGGCGGAGGGCGTGAAAGCGGGCGTTCCCGATCTATGCTTGCCAGTCGCGCGCGGGCAATATCACGGGCTTTACATAGAGCTTAAATGGCAACGCGGCGGCAGGACAAGCGATCATCAATCGGAGTGGCTGGACGCTCTTTCGGCGCAGGGCTACAAAGCCGCGCTTTGCTACGGCTGGGAACAGGCGGCGGGAACAATTATCGAATATCTAACCGGAGGTGGCACACATGACTAAAAAGCAAACAGAGCTTTCCGAAGAGTTGCGGGAAGCCGTATTTGAAGCCGCGCGCGCAGGGGCGGCGGAAGCATACACACAGAACACGGGGTACGTAAATTACTTCAAGGCAATGGAAACGTTGCTGTATAACTACAAGAAGCTGGCGGCACTTGTAGCCGATGAAGAAGCGTATTGCGAAGTTGAGTATCACGCGGGACGAAAGACGTTTTCAACGACACCACAGGCGAAGGGCTTTATTCAGCGCAAGACGGAAGCGGAGATCGTCGAGGAAATGCGAGAGGAAAAACAAAAGCAGTTCAAAGAAACGAAATCCGGCTTTGACAGCTTGACACGCGCTATTTCTCTTTTCGAGGGGCATAAAGAATTCGTTGTGATCCGGCTTTACTATTTCGGCGAGGACATCAACGGCAATCCGCGAGAGGGCGGAACGGCGACGTGGGAAGAGATCGCGGAAGAGCTTTCAGACGCGGGCATTCTCAAAGAGATAAAGACGGCGCGCCGCTGGCGGAACAAGATCGTCAATGATATGGCGGTATGCGTATTCGGCATTCCGGCGGCGGTATCAGCGGCGACATACCGGAAAGCCGTTGACAAATGACCAAAACGCGACCAAACAATGCACCTTGTCCGCGACGCTTACGCGTGATATAATAATTACGCTGAATTATTGCGAATTGAATAGCGCGGGATAAAGCCTTTTGCGTGATACGCGGAAGGCTTTTTCTTTTGCTCTTTTGCACAGACTTTTCCACAGGAAGGAGGATAACCGCATGAAGCCATGGGCGGAAAGGTTCTACAATTCGGACGCTTGGCGTTCATGCCGCGACAGCTTCTTGAAGTCGAAGGGCTACTTGTGCGAACGCTGTTCAACGCCGGACGATCCAGTAACCGCAAAGATCGCACATCACAAAACATACTTGACGAAGCAGAATATCAACGATCCGTACATAGCGCTTTCGTGGGACAATCTCGAAGCGCTTTGTCAAGATTGCCACAACAAAGAACACCACCGGAACGACAAGAAAAAACGGTACGCATTCGACGAAGCGGGAAACCTCCCCCCCTATTCGCTCAAAGTTTAGGGAGGGTTCGACACCGAGGGCGGGAGATTAAAAATACTCCGCAGGCGCGCGCATAACGGGTGTACGCGTTTAAGGGGGTGTGGGTTGACCGGAAAAGGGGGTGATATTTATGGCGACAAAGAAGGACTTGACGAAAGAAGAAAAGATCAAGCGGGAGTTTTCCCGATTGAAGCGCATTTTCAAAGACTTGGATAAAAACAAGTTGCAGACCGTCGAAAGCCTTATCAAGAACGCGGCGTTCATGGCGGTATCCCTTGAAGAATTGCAAGAGATCATCAACGAAGAGGGCTACACCGTCGAATACCAAAACGGCGCAAATCAGAGCGGGACGAAGCAAAGCGACGCGGTGAAAACACATATCGCCATGACAAAAAATCACGCCGCAATTATCAAACAGCTTTGCGATCTTGTACCGCCGGAGAAGAAAAAGGAAAGCCGTTTACAGGCGTTACGGGACGAATAAAAATGCCCTTTTCAAATTACATTTACGAGTATTACGACGGCATTTCTTCCGGAAATATAACCGTCGGCAAGTGGGTTCGCCTTCTGTATGAATACATCGTGAAGGGGCTTCAAGAAGGGCTTTTCACCTTCAACGCGAAGAAGGCAAACAAGGCAATTCGGTTCATCGAAAACTTTTGCCATCATTGCGAAGGGCGCACAGACCTTTTGAAGCTGGAGTTGTGGCAGAAAGCCGCCGTTTCCGTTATGTTCGGGATCGTCGAAGAGGACGGAACGCGCGTCTTTCGTGAAGTGTTTATTGTGATCGGGCGCAAGAACGGCAAAACGCTTTTTGCGTCCGCCGTCATTGCTTATATGGCGTATCTTGACGGCGAATACGGCGCGAAAATATATTGCCTTGCACCGAAGCTGGAGCAAGCAAACATCGTTTACGATAACTTCTATCAGATGATTAAAAAAGAACCGGAGCTTTCCGACCTATCGAAGAAGCGCCGTTCCGATATTTACATCGAAGAAAGCAATACCGCGATCAAGCCGCTTGCGTTCAACGCGAAGAAATCCGACGGCTTCAATCCGCATTTAGTCGTGAACGATGAAGTCGCGTCGTGGCGCGGCGACGGCGGCTTGAAGCAGTACGAAGTTATGAAATCCGCGCTTGGCGCGCGCCGCCAGCCGATGATCCTTTCAATCTCAACGGCGGGTTACGAAAACGACGGTATCTTCGACGAATTGATGAAGAGATCGACCGCGTTTTTGAAGGGAGGAAGCAAGGAACGCCGCCTTCTCCCCCTGCTTTACATGATCGACGACGTGGAGAAATGGAACGACCTTGAAGAGCTTAAAAAAGCAAATCCGAATATGGGCGTTTCCGTTTCGCCGGACTTCTTCAAAGAGGAAATCGCCGTCGCCGAAATGAGTATGTCGAAGCGGGCTGAATTCCTTACGAAGTATTGCAATATCAAGCAGAATTCTTCCGTCGCGTGGCTTGATTACGTCGTCGTTGACGGCGCAGGAATTCACGCGAAGCTGGAGGATTTCAAGGACAGCTACGCCGTGGGCGGCATAGACCTTTCGCAAACAACAGACTTGACCGCCGCTTCCGTCGTGATCGAGCGGGACGGCGTTCTATATGCCTTCGCACAATTCTTTATGCCCGCGAACCGCCTTGAAACGGCGCAAGCGATCGACGGCGTACCGTATGACATCTTCGTAAAGCAAGGGATCGTCAAGCGAAAACCACGTCGATTATCGCGACGTTTACGAATGGTTTTCTATGCTTCGGGATCAGTACGGAATATATATCTTGAAGATCGGGTACGACCGCTATTCCGCGCAATATCTGATCGACGACTTGAAGAACGCGGGCTGGCAGACGGACGACGTATGGCAGGGTGAAAACCTTGCGCCCGTGATCCGCGAGTTTGAAGGCGTTATCAAGGACGGCAATTTCAAAATTGCCGACAATAACTTGTTGAAGGCGCACTTCCTCAACGTCGCATTGAAGCACAACATGGAAACGCGGAAGTTCCGTCCCGTGAAGATCGAACAGCGGGCGAGAATTGACGGCTTTGTTTCCGTGATCGACGCGCTGACCGTGCGGCAGAAATATTATAACGAAATCGGCGAAATGCTCAAAAATGCGGGGTGATAAAAACATGGGAGTTTTTGAAACTATCTTCCGGAAGCCGAAAGCCGACTTGAAGGCGGAAGGCTATTTCAAAATGCTAAACGGGTACACGCCCGTTTTCAGCAACGCGCCGGAAAGTATTTACGAAATGGAGCTTACGCGCGCGGCGATACATTCGTTCGCGTCCTTCGCTTCAAAGCTGAAACCGGAGATCAGCGGCACGGCGCAAAAGAACCTTGAACGGGCGTTGCAGTTCAAGCCTAATCCGTTCATGGATACATCGAAGTTCATTTACAGGATCGCGACGATCCTTTCGGTGAATAATACTTGCTTTATTGTTCCGATCGAAGATGAATTCGGCGGGCTGATCGGGTATTATCCCCTGCTTCCTCAACGGTGCGAAGTTGTCGAGTACAACGGCGCGCCGTTTTTGCGTTATACGTTCGGGAGCGGGCAGAAAGCCGCGATCGAGTTTGAACGCGTCGGCGTAATGACGCAGTTTCAATATACCGACGATTTCTTCGGCGAGAGTAACGCCGCGCTTCGTCCTACAATGCAGTTGATCCATACACAAAATCAAGGAATTATCAACGGCGTTAAAAATTCGGCTTCTATTCGCTTCTTGGCGAAGGTTGCAAATATGTTGAAGCCGGAGGACATCACAAAGGAGCGCAAGCGCTTCACGGCGGATAACCTTTCGGCAGAAAATCAGTCGGGAATGGTGATCTACGACGCGAAGTTTGCTGACGTGAAGCCGATCGAAAGCAAGCCGTTCACGGTCAACGCCGCGCAGATGGCGCAGATCAACGAAAACGTGTTTAACTACTTCGGCACGAATGCGGGCATTCTGCAAAACAAATACACGGAGGACGAATGGAACGCGTATTACGAAGGCAAGATCGAGCCTTTCGCGATCCAGCTTTCGCTTGTTATGTCGAATATGACGTACACGGCGCGGGAATTGTCCTTCGGGAACGCGATCACGTTTACCGCGAACCGCTTACAATACGCAAGCAATCAAACGAAGCTGAATATCAGCACACAGTTATTTGACCGCGGCTTGCTGAACCGAAACGGCGTTATGGACGTTTGGAACATGGCGCACGTTGAGGGCGGCGAGAAATATTATATCCGCAAGGAATACGCGGAAGTTTCAGAATTGGGAAAGGAGGTTACACCAAATGCCAAAAAAGACGGATCGGGAGTACCGAACAATGATCCAGCCGCTATTGATCCCGACGGCGGCGGAGAAGCGAATTGATACGGATTTCTACGTGGAGGGCTACGCAACAACGTTCGACAAGCCCTATTTGCTGTATGAGTGGGACGGGAACAAATATTACGAACGGATTGACCGGAACGCCCTTGCGGGTGCGGATATGTCCGACGTAATCATGCAGTATAACCACGAAGGAAAGGTGCTTGCCCGCCTTTCCAACGGGACGCTGGGCGTTGAAGCTAACGATAACGGGCTTTTCACGTTCGCGGACTTGTCGAAATCGCGCGCGGCACAAGATATGTTCGAGGAAATCAAGAACGGACTTGTTACGAAAATGTCGTGGGCTTTCCGCGTATCGGAAGATAGCTACGACCGCGACACACGCACACGCACGATCTTGAAAATTGAGAAGGTTTACGACGTTTCCGCCGTGAGTTATCCGGCGAACGCCGATACCGATATTTCGGCACGATCCTATTTCGACGGAGTGATCGAAAGGGAACAGCAGGAGCGGCTGGAACGCCGGAAGAAACTTTTGAAAATCAAACTAATGACGGAGGTTTAACACAATGAGAATTAAAGAAATCGAAGCCCGCCTTGCGGCTATCAAGCAGGAGATCGAACAGCGCGGCGACGCTATGACCGCCGCAGAGATTGACGCGCTGGAGCAGGAAACCACCCAGCTTACCGAAGAGCGCGCCGGACTGATTGCCGCCGCCGAGAAGCGCAACGGCATTCTTGACAATATCGCGAAGGGCGCGGGCATTGTTTCCCGTTCCTTCCAGCAGAACAACGGCGACGACAACGCCGCGCCCGATGATCCCTTCGGTACGCCCGAATATCGTTCCGCATGGCTGAAAAACATTCGCCGCCTTCCGCTGAACGACGCGGAGAAGCGCGCATTCAGCAACGCAAGCGGCGCGGGCGCGGAGGCTATCCCGACGCAGACCGCGAACGAGATCATCAGCAAGGTAAAGACGCTTGCGCCTATGCTGAATGAAGTTACCCTTCTGCACGTCAAGGGCGCTGTAAAGTTCGCGATCGAAGATACGAACAACGCCGCCGCGATCCACACCGAGAACGCAAGCATTACCGCCGCCGCTGACACGCTGACCACCGTTTCCCTTTCCGGCTACGAGATCGTCAAGCTGGTTCAGATTTCCGATACTGTAATGACTATGAGCATTACCGCGTTTGAAAGCTGGATCGTCAATATGTTGGCGGAAGCTATCGCCCGCAAAGTCGAAGATTTGCTTATCAACGGCACGGGTTCTTCCCAGCCGAAGGGCATTGAAAACGCGAACACTTGGGGCGCGACCAACAGCGTTACCGTTGCAACGGCGGGCGCACTTTCCGCCGCAAACGTGCAGACGCTGATCGGGCTTCTGCCTTCCGGCTATGACCGCAACGGCAAGTTCGTTATGAACAAGAAAACCTTGTTCACCGACTTTATGCCGTTGCAGGACAACAGCAAGAACCACATTGTAACCGTTCAGAACAACGCGTACTTCGTGTACGGCTATCCCGTTCTTCTGTCCGATTACGTCGCGGATCACGAAGCCTTCTTGGGCGACTTCAAGAAGGTTTGCGCGAACCTTGCCGAAAATATCGGCGTGAAGAGCGCCTACGACATCGACACGAACAGCTACAAATATAGCGGTATCGCGATCTTCGATTGCGCGCCCGCTATCGGCGAAGCAATCGTGAAGCTGGTCAAGGCGACCGCCTAAAGCGGGAGGGCTGACAAATGCTTGACAAGGTAAAGCTGGCGTTGCGGTTGAGCGGGACGGCGCTTGACGGCGAAGTTTCCGATCTCATAAACGCGGCGATCGCTGATCTTCGCCTTGTCGGTATCAACATTCCGGCGGAAGCGGGATCGTCCAGTAAAACGCTGGGCGATCCCCTTCTTGATCGGGCGGTTGTGCTTTATGCAAAGGCGGAATTCGGCTTCAATGACGACGCGGAGCGTTACCGCAACGCATACGATTATTTGAAGTGCGCCTTGTCGCTGACCGCTGATTACACCGAAGAAAGCGAGGGTAAATAAATGAGATGGGGCGAACAAATAACATTGGTTGCCTTGTCTGAACCTTCGCCGCGCACGAACGAACACGGCTTCCCCGTCGCCCGCACAGAAACCGAGACAACGGTTTTCGCTGACAAGAAATCCGTGGGCTTTTCGGAGTTCTACAAGGCGCAACAGGCGGGCTATACGACGGAATTAAAATTCGACGTGCATTCCTTCGAGTATGAGGAACAGCAGATCGTGGAATATCCCGTTTCGAGCGGGAAACGGTATCGCGTCCTTCGGACGTACACGCACGGGAACGGAGAATTTACAGAGTTGACGCTGGTTAATCTTCCGGAAGCGGAAGGGGGCGGCAACAATGGCGAAGTTTAACGTTGTCGGGCTGGACGACGTACAAGAAGCAATGCTTCGGCAAGACGCGATCGTTGAAGAAGCCGTGCCGGAAATGCTCAAAGCGGGTGGCGCAGTAATGCAGAAGGCACAGCAAGAAGAGATCAAGACAAGGTTCAACAGCAGACGAAGCACGGGGGCGCTTCTTGCGTCCATCAAAGTATCCGCCGTGAAAGAGATTGACGGCGGAAAACGGGTTGAAATCTATCCGAACGGAAAGGACAAGCACGGAGTACGCAACGCGGAAAAAGGCTTCGTCCTTAATTACGGGCGTTCAAATATGCCCGCGCGCCCGTGGTTCACGGCGGCGAATGAAAAGGCGGCGGACGACGTTGTTTCGGAAATGCGCCGCGTATGGGAGGAAAAGCAAAATGAAGAACGTTGACAGCTTGTTAAAAGCGGAGCTTGAAAAGCTGGGCGTTCCCGTCGAACGCCTTAAATACGGCGGGAAGGCGGCTTGCTTTATCGTCTATCAGCTTGTCGTGGGGCGCGACACGTTCTTTTCAGACGATGAAGAGGGCGCGCAGGAATTCACGTATCAAGTACACGTCTATTCAAAAACGGATTACATCGACATTCTTCAACGCTTGAAAACAGCATTGAAGGCGGCGGGGTTCTACGCGATCACGATAGACGCGGAAACATACGAACAGGACACGGGATATTACCACGTTCCCGTTGAAATCAAGTATATGGAGGTATGACACATGGCAACAATCGGTTTGCGCGATCTTTGATGCCCCCCACACGGGGG
>OIBI01000982.1_pt1 | contig 9961 bp, 9 predicted proteins | sample 1580951 | NCBI WGS metagenome assembly OIBI01 (sample SAMEA3882516, study PRJEB24775) | human gut metagenome | biome: human-associated habitat; feature: intestine environment; material: feces | place: Netherlands | collected 2009/2010 | reverse complement strand
AGGGGTAGGGGTAGGGGTAGGGGTCGCACGCGGGTCTGTCACGCCGAGCAGCTTCAAGAGAAAGCCCTTCGTCAGCACAGCATCTTCCGTGCAAAGAAAGACATACGGGTCTTCCTCTGTACCGGCACCTTTAAACGGCTTCGAGTGCTCTGTAATCTCCGTATACAGTTCCGCCTGCGATTCCGGCACCGGCGTGGGAGTGGGTTCCGGCTCGGGCTCCGGGATAACCGGCTCCACATACGGCGCCGTATTCTGGAGCTTCGTAAGTTCTTTTTCGGCCTGCTCCAGTTCGTATTTCTTCTTTTTTTCTTCAAGCTCCTTGCTCTCTACCTTCAGCTGGAGCTTTGTCGTATCATACTGCAAAAGTGTATCGCCAATCTTGACAGTATCGCCCTCTTTGACGAAAATCTTAGAAATAGCTTTTTCTTTATCGGGGTAAAGTTCCTGCACAAAGTCACTTGTAGCATTACCGTAGGTGCTGGACTGGTCGCCCCAATACTGTGTGGAGATATTTGAAACCTGCTCCACATCCACCGTGGCATTTGCCGCCTTGCCGTTCACCGCGACCGTCACGCCGGTGATGATCAGCGCGATCACGATCACTACGGAGACCACCGTGATCATGACTTTTTTAAGTGGGAAATTTGCCGGCAGATTCATGCTTCCGCCTCCTTTTCCTCGGGGATATGTTGTTCCGCAAACTGACCGTCACGAATATGCAGCACACGCTTTGCGTGGTTTGCCACATCGAGATCATGCGTGATCATCACAACGGTCACACCCTCGTCGTTGAGCGTCTGGAACAGCTCCATAATCTGCGCGCCGGACTGGCTGTCGAGTGCGCCGGTCGGTTCATCGGCTAAAAGAATTTTCGGATTGTTGACGATGGCGCGGGCGATCGCGACGCGCTGGCACTGACCGCCGGAAAGCTGGTTCGGCTTAAAATCCACACGGTCGCCGAGACCTACACGCTCTAAAGCACGCACGGCACGCACACGTCGCTCTTTTTTCGGCACACCTGCGTATAAAAGGGGAAGCGCCACATTTTCCGCCGCGCTCTGGCGAGGCAAAAGATGAAAGCTCTGGAACACGAAGCCGATGGAGTTGAGGCGAATTTCCGAAAGCTTCGATTCGCTGCTGCCGATGATATTCTCACCCGCAAGTGCATACGTGCCTGAAGTCGGCAGATCAAGGCAGCCGATGATATTCATCAGCGTCGTTTTGCCGGAGCCGGACGGACCCATGATGGCGACATATTCTCCCTCATCCACAGAAAGAGAGATGTCTTTTAGAACCGGCACTTCCATTTTGCCTTGGATATACGTTTTATAAATGTTGTGCAGCTCTAAGATCATGCCGTAGCACCCCCGATAACGGTTTCAAAGCTCGACGTCGCGCCATCCGCCGTGTCCGTTTCGCCCTCGGACTCCGTTACAGCACCTTCTGCGGGCATGGCGCTGTAGCCGTTCGGGTCGCCGTCCATATCGCTGCCGTCTTCCGCGGGCATAACACCGTTTGCATCGTCCGTTTTGGCATCGTTCCTGTCACCGTTTGCGGCATCCATATCTTTGGAATCGTCACCCTGGTTCTTATAGGAAATATCGTCCGTAGCATACATGCCGCTGTGCACGCGGTCTTCCACAACGGCCAAGCGATCGTCTGCCGTCACGCCGGACGTAATCTCATATTCGGAAAGGGTATCGTCAAACTTGCCGAGCTGCACTTCACGCTTTTCGATGCGATTTTTATCGTTTACGGCCCAAACGTAGTTTTTGCTGCCTTCGTTGAGAATATAGTAGCTTGGCAGCCAAATTCCGGTCTTCACGTCTTCGGCCTCATCCGGCTCCACGTAAACGTGCTGACCGAGCATGAGACCTTTGAAATCATCGAGCACAAGGTAGAAGTTATACTTTGTCGCTTTTGTAAACGAGCTTTCGGAACCGTAGGAAACGCCGCTGTTGTTATTATCGTTTGCGGCTTCGCGTTCAATGCTCTCCACGGTGCCCGTCCAAGTCTGCTCCGGGTCTACGCGGGAGACGACCTTCATTTTCATGTCCTTCTGCAAGGAATAGACATTCAACTCCGTTGCCGTGCCTTTTACACGGTAAGAACCCGTCGCGAGAATCGTAATATACGCGTTCGTAGAATCGCTGCCGCTTGTGTTGGTATTGGAACCGTCATTGATCTGCTTCACAACGCCGGCCATTTCTGCCACGACATCCGTATTTTCAAGCGATTTCTTGAGGTTTTCGATCTCTTTCGCCTTCGTAGACTGATCGTATTCCGTCGATTTCACTTCAAGCTGCGCAGACTGAATCTGCAGGGTATAGGAAAGCTGTTCGTCGGAAGACGCTTTGTTCTTTTCCTTCTGCAGGGAATCAATCTGCTGGTTCAGCGTGGAAATGCGGTTTTTAAGGCTTTCCAGCTGTAACTGCGCCTCTTCAAGCTGTATTTGCAGGTCGTCCGTATCGTAGCTGAACAGCTTATCGCCGACTTTCACTTCCTGGCCGACCGTCACATACAGCTCTGCGATTTTCTTTGTGTCGTCCTTCTGCACGGAGAGCGTCTTTTCCGGCTCCACAACGCCGGAGTATTTCGCCGTCATACCAAGTGAACCCGTGCCGGTGATGTCCGCAACGCTCGTCACATACACCATCTCATTTGGGTCGCTCGGCGCAACGCTGCCGCCGCGGAAGAAAATGAGCCAGATTACAATGCCGATCACGATCACAGCGCCGACGGCAATACCGGCGATTGTGAAAATCTTTTTCTTAGTCATAAAGTCAGTCCTTTCCTCCGCGCAAAACACCCGGCGCGGACTCTCTGATGGTTCTATTATACAGGTAAGACAAAAAATAAACAACTTAAGAAACTCTTACAAACGCAAAAGATTTGCAAAAATCGTGCTCTTGACCGCGCGTAAAATCGGGGGTAAAATGGTATCGATATAGAAAGGGAGGATCTGTCTTATGAAAAACGAACACATCGCTTCATCTGTAACCGAACTCATCGGCAAAACACCGCTTTTGCGTGCGTCCCGCTTTGCGGCAGCTGCGGGCATTTCCAACGCGCCGCTTTTGAAGCTTGAATATTTAAACCCCGCCGGCAGCGTAAAAGACCGTGCGGCACTGAAAATGATTGAAGACGCCGAAAAAGCCGGCAAATTGAAGCCCGGCGCGGTTATTGTAGAGCCAACCTCCGGCAACACGGGCATCGGCCTCGCATCTATTGCAGCGGCGCGCGGCTACCGCGTGGTGCTCACCATGCCGGAAACCATGAGCGCCGAGCGCCGCAAGCTGCTTTCCGTATACGGCGCGGAAATCGTACTCACACCGGGCAAAGACGGCATGCGCGGTGCGATTGAAAAGGCGGACGAGATCGCGAAAAGTACACCCGGCAGCTTCATCCCGGCGCAGTTTGAGAATCCCTCAAACCCTGCCGCACATTATGAAACGACCGGTCCGGAGCTTGTACAACAGACAGACGGCAAACTCGACATTTTCGTTGCGGGTATCGGCACCGGCGGCACCATCACCGGCACGGCACGCTATTTAAAAAAGCATCTGCCACAGGTACACACCGTCGGTTTGGAACCGGCGACTTCACCGCTCATCACACAGGGCAAAAGCGGTGCACACGGCTTACAGGGCATCGGCGCAAACTTCATCCCGAAAAACTACGATGCTTCCGTTGTGGACGAAGTGCTGACCGTCACGGATGAAGAAGCGTACAAAATGGCAAAATTATTGGCCCGCACCGAGGGCATCCTCGTCGGCATCACGTCCGGCGCGGCACTTGCCGCAGCCGTGCGCCTGCTGCGCATGCCCGAAAATGCAGAAAAAACGCTCGTGGCGCTTCTGCCCGACAGCGGCGATCGTTATTTTTCCACCCCGATCTTTGAATAAACGAAAAGGAATTTCATTTTATGGCAAAAAAATACTACGCCGTCCGCGCCGGGCGAAAAACCGGCATTTTTGAAACGTGGGACGAATGCCGTGCGCAGACGACCGGCTTTAAAGGCGCGTCGTTCAAAAGCTTTCCAACGCTTGCAGAAGCCGAAGCCTATATGCGCGGTGAAAACGATTTGACGAAAGCCACTCCGGCAGAAAGCTCGACCGCAGCGCCTGAAGAAGACGGCGCCGTGGCTTACGTAGACGGCAGCTACCACATCGGCACAAAGGAGTTTTCCTGCGGTGCTGTGCTGTTTTTAAACGGCGAAGAGCTGCATTTTTCCGAAAGATTCACCGACCCCGACCTTGCCGAAATGCGCAACGTGGCAGGGGAGATCAAGGGCTCCGAAACGGTTCTGCGCTACTGCATCGAGCATGATGTGCCCTCCGTGACAATCTACCATGATTACGAGGGTGTAGCAAAATGGGCAACGGGAGAATGGAAAGCAAAAAAGCCCGGCACCATTGCGTACCGCGAATTCTGTGCCGCGGCCGCAAAGCACATCCGTTTCCGCTTTGTGAAAGTCAAGGGGCACTCCGGCGACAAATACAACGACCTCGCCGACCGTTTAGCGAAAGACGCGCTCGGCATTCAGTAAAACAACATAGCAAAAAGGCGAGCTGCACGGAGTTGTGCGGTTCGCCTTTTGTTATACATTACGGAATTTCAAGAGCAAGCTTACGCGTTTTTCGCTTCGTCGTACGCGTCCTTAAAGCGCTGCATCGCAGCGTTGAGCATCTTTTCGGGACCTGCGAGGTTTACACGCGTATGCATGGTGCCGCCCTGCGAGAACAGCGTGCCGGCGTCGCAGAAAAGATCATGCTTGCGCAGGAGCTTATCGAGCGCTTCATCATCGAGACCGAACGTCGTGCAGTCGATCCACATGAGGTACGTGCCCTGCAGATCGCTGTATGTAACACCCGGGCAGTTTACGTCGATGAACTTGCAGAAGTTCTTGTAGTTTTTGTAGATAAGGTCGATGACTTCTGCAAGCCAACCTTCGCACTCCGTGTAGCCGAGACGGCAAGCCTCAAGGCCGAGTGCACCGGCGGACGGCGTGAAGTGTTGCTGTAAAATACTCTGGAATTTTGTTCTCAGTTCTTCATCGGGAATAACAATATTCGAGGTCTGGAGCGTCGCAAGGTTAAACGTCTTGCTCGGCGCGGTGCAAACAAGATACTTCGGCAGTGCATCCTTGCAGGCGTTTGCAAATGCCACGTGCTTATGACCCGGCATGATGAGGTCGGAGTGGATCTCGTCGCTGACAACAATCACATTGTGCTTTGCGCAGATGGCGCCGAGCTTTGCGATTTCGTCTTCCGTCCAAACGCGGCCAACCGGGTTGTGCGGATTGCAGAAGATAAACATCTTGTTTTTTTCTTCTGCGCACATCTTCTCAAAGAGATCAAAGTCAATCGTGTATGTCTCGTTCGTGTTGATGAGCGGGCACTCCACGTTTTTTCTGTTATTGTGCTCAATGGTCATTCTGAACGGATAATAAACCGGCGGCATGGTGATAACGCCGTCGCCGGGATCGGTATAGGCCAGAACCGAAACAGCCAGAACCGTTACGACGCCGTGTGTAGAAACAATTTCTTCTTTCTTAATATCCCAGTCGTTGCGACGCTTCATCCAGCCGCATACCGCATCGAAGTATTCCTCTGTGGGGCCGGTATAGCCGAGGATATGCGTATCGATGTACTTTTTCAGACCCTCTACGATCTCCGGCGGGTTTTTCAGCTCCATATCCGCAACGGAAAGCGGTGCAACGTTTTCCGGCAGGTTCGGATGCTCTTTTGTCATCTCGTCCCATTTGCCGGAGCCGGTGTTTTTTCTGGAAACCAGCGTTTCAAAATCATAGATCATTGGTAATTCCTCCCATTCTACAATAAAGTAATCTACTTTCAAACGATCTTATTCAACCTCAAGGTCTGCAAAAGAGAAGGTGGTGCAGTCTACAAGACCGCGGTCGGTCAGGCGCAGCTCCGGCAGGCAGGCGAGGGGGATTAAAGCCATCGTCATAAACGGAGATTGAATGTCGCAGCCGATCGTTTCCCAAGCTTTGCCGAGGTCCTCGACGAGCTCGTCCATTTCTTCAGCGGATTTTGTGTTCATGAGACCCGCAAACGGCAGCGGAACACAGCCGAGCACCTTGCCGTTCTGCACAATACACTCACCGCCGCCGCATTGAATGAGTGTGTTTGCAGCAAGCGCCATATCTTCGTCATTCGTGCCGACAACGAGCAGGTTGTGTGCATCGTGTGCAACGGTAGAAGCCATTGCGCCGCACTTGACGTGGAATCCCTTGACAAAGCCAACGCCGTGCTTGCCGGTCTTATTGTGGCGCTCGAAGACGAATGTCTTCAAAACATCCTGCTCCACATCGCTCTTTAATTCGCCGTTTTCAACCTTGAGTTCAACGTGACGCTCATAGTCGCCGACATGTACCGGGATAATCTCGATCGCACGGACGGTTGCCGTGCCAACCTTATCGGTATGTACCTTAAAGGTTTCCGGGGATCGTCTCGCCGACGTGCATCGTGTCGAGCGCCCATGCGGGAAGCTCAGACTTCGGCAGGTCAATCGTCAGCTTGCCGTTTTCTGCAACAACGTCGCCGTCGATGAGCACGCGGGTGACACGGATGTCTTTTTCATTATCAATAAATACGATGTCCGCGCACTTGCCCGGGGTGATGGAGCCGAGCTCGTGATCCATTTGGAAGCATTGTGCGCAGTTGAGCGTGACCATCTGGATGGCCGTGACAAAATCGATACCAAAGGAGACGGCACGGCGCACGATGTGATCGAGATGACCGTTTGCAACCAGCGTATGCGGGTGGGTATCGTCGGAAATCATCGTCGCAAATCGGCTGTCCACTTTGTGCTCCGTGATGGCCTTGGAGACCTCCTGCAGATCGTGCCAAGCGGAGCCCTCGCGCAGCATGGCATACATGCCGAGACGCATTTTTGCGAGTGCGTCCTCCGCACGGGTGGATTCATGGCAGCAGCGCACGCCGCTTGCAATGTATGCATTGAGGCCGCAACCCGTCTCCGGGATGGAATAGTGACCTGTGATGATTTTGCCGGCTTTCAACGTTTCGCCGGTGATGTTGTGCGTCGGCTCCGCGGAAGCGGTGATGCCCGGGAAGTTCATCATTTCGCCGAGACCAACGGTATAATCATGCTTCATTTCCGAGGCAATATCCGCGGCGGTGATCTCCGCGCCGGAATCCTCAAATCCCGGAACAGCCGGAACGCAGGAGGGGGTCGTCAGCATAGCCTTCAGCGGAGTCTTTTCCGCCTCTTCCGCCATCAGGTCAACGCCTTTGAGGCCAAGCACATTGCAGACTTCGTGCGGGTCATAATAAATTCCGACGGTGCCGTGGGGGATAACGGCCTTTGCATATTCGATCGGCGTCATCATGGAAGACTCAATGTGGATATGACCGTCAAGGAAACCCGGGGCGATAAGCTGACCCTCGGCATCGATGACCTTTGTGCTTTCACCGATGCAGTGTGCGGCATCGCCGACAAGTGCGATACGGCCGCAGGAAATTGCAACATCGATGTTGTCGAGGATTTCATGCGTGCAGACGTTTACGAGACGCGCATTGCGAATGACCGTCTCTGCGGGCTTTCTGCCCATTGCAACATCGGAAAGCGTGCGGGAGCACTCCCAAAGCTGGGTCTTACAAAACTTGAACATAAAAAGTAGCTTCCTTTCTTTTATCAAGAACAACACAACGGAAAAGCGTTGCGTTTTTAGCTTTATTTACTCTATCGGGTTCACGGGATTTTTGCAGAACGATTTCATGCAGCACAAAGCACATTTCGGATTACGCGCTGTACAGACCGCTCTGCCGTGTAAAACGGTACGGTGACAAAAGTCGTTGCTCTCCTCCGGCGGCAAGACTGCGCGCAGGTCTTTTTCGACTTTGAGCGGCACGTTGCTTTCGGTCAGACCGAGTCGTCCCGTGATACGGATGCAGTGCGTGTCCGTCACAACGGCAGGTTTTTTGTAAATGTCACCCACAACGAGATTTGCGGTTTTGCGTCCCACACCGGGCAGCTTTGTCAGCTCATCCACCGTGTCCGGAATCACGCCGTTATACGAATCGCGCAGCACATGGCACATAGCAAAAATATCACGAGCCTTTGTTTTATATAACCCGCAGGAGCGGATGAGCTCCGCAATTTCTTCCTCGCTGCCCGCGCAGAAGGCTTCCAGCGTAGGGAAGCGGGCAAAAAGCGCCGGTGTAACGAGGTTCACACGGGCATCCGTACATTGTGCGGAAAGTCGCGTTGCAATAAGTAATTGCAGCGGATCCTGATATTCAAGCGAACATACCGCGCCGGGATATTCTTTTTTCAGCGCTTCCACAGCAAGAAGCGCACGTTCCTTTTTTGTCATACAGACCTCCGAAAAAGCGGCGGGCAAGCCCGTCAGAATGCTTTACGTTTATTCTACAACTTTTTCATTCGGTTGACAATACCGGAAAAGGGTGGTAAATTTATTTTTATTGAAAGACCGACAAATAACCGCAAAGGGGAAAAAGAATGTCTGCGTTTACCTTAAAGCTCCTCGCGTTCGTCACCATGATCATCGACCATGTCGGGGCGATTTTCTTCCCGCAGTTTATCTGGCTGCGCTATATCGGGCGGCTTTCCATGCCGATCTACGCGTTTTTGCTCGTGCAGGGCTACATGCACACACGCAATTTTAACCGCTACGCACTGCGCATGGGTATTTTTGCTTTGCTCTCCGAAGTGCCGTATGACCTTTTATTTCAGGGTACATGGCTTGAGTTTCAGCGGCAAAATATCCTGTTCACGTTTTTAACGGCGCTTTTTGTGATGAAACTTTTAGATGCTTCCGCGAAAAGCCGCAATATTTTCATGTTCATCGGCGCAGTGATCTTGACAATCCTGCCGTATTTCCTGCATTTCAGCTATGGCGTTTACGGTGTTTTAACGGTACTTTGTTTCTATTTGTTCCAGAAGTACCGCGGTATTGATGCCGTGGCGTTTGCGGCGTTGACCTACGGGCAATATACGCAGGACGGCAACACGACACAGCTGTATGCCATCGCCGCCGCAATCCCCGTGCTGCTCTATAACGGCAAGCGAGGTGCGCTTTCGCTCAAATATTTTTTCTACATCAGCTATCCGGCACATATGTTATTGCTTTACGCCATCCATTATGTGCTTGCAAATCATCTATTGCCATTTTAAATGGAATAGGGTATAATTTAGTGAAGTACTGCGGCACATAAACCGCAGAGCATATTATTTTTAGAAGGGAAAGATGAAGTATGTACGGTGATCTTCTGAACACGATCGGTTTTGTTGAAACCGCAGACCCCGAGGTCGGCGAAGCGATGGAGCTGGAACTCAAACGCCAGCGCCGCAATCTGGAGCTGATTGCTTCCGAAAACATTGTGTCTCCTGCCGTTATGGCTGCGATGGGCACGGTACTCACAAACAAATATGCTGAGGGCTACCCGGGTCACCGCTATTACGGCGGCTGTGCAGATGTAGACATTGTGGAAAACATCGCCCGTGAGCGTGCTTGCCGTCTGTTCGGCGCAGAGCATGCCAATGTGCAGCCGCACTCCGGCGCACAGGCGAACCTTGCCGTATATTTCGCGCTGCTTCAGCCGGGCGATACCGTACTCGGCATGAACCTTGCAGAGGGCGGCCATCTGACCCACGGTTCTCCTGTCAACATGTCCGGCGCCTACTATAATTTTGCGGCTTACGGCGTTGACCCCGTTACGCACCGCATCGATTACGATAAGCTCATGGAGCAGGCGTGCGAACTTAAACCGAAGCTCATCGTCGCCGGCGCAAGTGCGTACCCGCGCGCGATCGATTTTAAGAAATTCCGCGAGATTGCCGATGCATGCGGCGCGTACCTCATGGTCGATATGGCGCATATTGCGGGTCTCGTTGCGGGCGGCTGCCACATGAACCCGGTGCCGTATGCCGATGTCGTCACCACAACAACGCA
>OIBI01000975.1_pt1 | contig 10039 bp, 6 predicted proteins | sample 1580951 | NCBI WGS metagenome assembly OIBI01 (sample SAMEA3882516, study PRJEB24775) | human gut metagenome | biome: human-associated habitat; feature: intestine environment; material: feces | place: Netherlands | collected 2009/2010 | reverse complement strand
TATGATGCGTTAAGAAGAAATTTAGGAAAGTCAGAGAAACTATAGAAAACCGCTATAGAAAGTGATATACTTGACGGCAGATGAAGATTTGAAAGGAGCATTTGCTATGAAGCAGAATAGAGTAGACAGAATTATGGCAGCCCTGAAGGAAATGGGACTGCATCAGATGCTGATCGTTGATCCGATGTCCATTTATTATCTCACCGGTGTTTATGTGTCACCTTTTGAACGTTTTTATGGTTTATATCTGAGAGAAGACGGTCATCATGCCTTTTTCCTGAACAGATTATTTACAGTACCTCAGGAAGTGGGTATTGAAAAGGTATGGTATTCCGACACAGATCCTGCTATGGAGATCGTGGCCAAGTATCTCGACAAAGATGCACCTCTGGGTGTGGATAAAGAACTGAAAGCAAGATTTTTGCTGCCGCTGATGGAGATGAAAGCAGCAGCCGGGTTTGTCAATGCTTCTCTGGCTGTGGACAATACAAGAGGCATCAAGGATGAAGAAGAGCAGGAACTGATGCGTATTTCTTCAGACATCAACGACAAGGCCATGGCACAGTTCAAGGCCATTGTCCATGAAGGTGTTACAGAGAAAGAACTGGCAGACCAGATGCTGAAGATTTATATGGATTTGGGTGCGGACGGTTACTCCTTTGAACCGCTGGTTGCTTTTGGTGCCAATGCAGCAGACCCGCATCATGAACCGGACAATACGGTATTGAAGGTGGGTGACTGTGTCCTCTTTGATGTGGGATGCATCAGAAAGGGCTATTGTTCTGATATGACACGTACTTTCTACTTCAAGGAAGTGAGTGACGAACATCGTCATATTTATGAAACAGTCCGCAAGGCGAATGAAGCGGCCATTGCCAAGATCAAACCGGGCATTCCTCTTTGTGAGTTGGACAATACAGCCCGTCAGCTGATCACTGATGAAGGCTACGGTCCGCAGTTTAACCATCGTCTGGGTCATTTTATCGGACTTTCAGAGCATGAGTTTGGTGATGTTTCTTCTGTGAATACAGACAAAGCCGTTCCGGGTATGATTTTCTCTATTGAGCCGGGTATTTATCTGACAGATGATACAGGTGTCCGTGTGGAAGATCTGGTGCTGGTGACAGAGGATGGCTGTGAGGTGCTGAATCACTATCCAAAGGAACTTCAGATTATCGGTTAATTTGTTGGCGCTTGTCCGGGCTTGCATCAGATATTGAAGAATGATACAATGAATAAGTGAGGAAATAAGAGAAAGTGTACTTTGCATCTGAGAAGATGTGAAGTACGCTTTGTTGGTTTAAAGGAATATGCCGAGGCACATTCTTTGTTTTATTATGGAGGCAAATACCTATGAATACACATCCTACAGCGACTTTACATATGGCCAACGGCAGTAAAATTGTGATTGAACTTTTGCCGGAAGCTGCGCCGAATACTGTCAACAGTTTTATTTATGCGGCATCCCGGGGATTTATGGATCACCATGCGATTCAAAGAATTGTTCCGGGCAACTGGGTGGACGTGACGTACCAGGCATTTGGACACAAGGAGTGCCAGTATCTGATTCCGAATGAGTTTGAACTGCATCCGGAGATCGAACCGTTGGATTCCCATCCGGGCTGTGTCTGCATGGGCGGTTATGGTGAGGATGGACTGGCCAGCTGCGAATTCTTTTTCCCGCTGCGTGACTGCCCGGATCATAAGGGAATCTATCCTGTTTTTGGAAAAGTTATTGAAGGCATGGATGAGATACGGCGTCTTGAGAAAGTGAAGACAAGACCTGTTGATTTCCCGATTCCGGGGGTTGAGGTCAATGAACCGGTTGAGCCGGAAGTTATTGAGAAAGTTGAACTGGATTTGAAGGGACAGACATATCCTGAGCCAATTCGTATGAAAGTTCAGAATCTTCCGCCATGCTGGACGGATATGAGATAGAAATTGTTGTAGAATATAGAAGGAATGGGGGAAATAGTATGTTTAATATCCGAGAAATGAAACCGGAAGATAAAGCGGTCATTATGCCGATGGTGATCACCTTTTATCATAGTCCGGCAGTTGAACACGATGTAGACACAGCGGTGCTGGAGCGTACATTTGATGCGGCCACAGACCCGACGATGCCATATATCAGCGGTCTGGTGATGCTGGAAGATGAGAAAGTTGTCGGATATGGTTATGTGACCGGCTATTATGCATCGGAAGTCGGCGGAATGTGCATGTTCATGGAAGAAATGTACTTTACACCGGAATGCCGGGGAAAAGGGTACGGCACAAAAGCCTATCACTGGATTGTGGACCATTATCCGGAATACAAGCGCTTCAGAATCGAAGTCACAGAAAGTAATGTCAACGCCAAACGCCTTTATGAGCGCTGGGGTTTCAGATTCCTGGAATATAACCAGATGGTGCTGGATAGATAAGTGGGCAAGTTGTAATTTGTGCCTTAGGAAATAAAAGAGAGAAGAATAATATAAAATCAAACAGTTGGCTCCTGTAAACGTTTAGCGTAATTTTTGAAATTTTGCGAGCATAGCAACAGCTTCGAAGCAATGTCTGATCCCGTAAGGGCGAGTTTTGCGCAGAAGCTGTTAATAATATGCGGCGCAGCAAAATTTCGAAAATGCTAAGGTTACAGGAGCCAACTGTTTGATTTAAATTAGATGCGGACTTTTGTGCCTTTTCCGCCTCTGTTGACAAGTTTCAACTTATTCAACAGTAATTCCTTTTCATTGTGGATAATGGTACATTCCTGGCTGCTGTCCAGTGGATAAGCAGCTTTGACGCTGTCACCGGAACCGAGGCTGATGCCGCGGACGCCGATGGCAGTTTTCTTCATTTCAGGGATGTTCATCATCGGGAAGCGGATAAAGTAGCCGTTTTCAGTCTGAAGAACAAGCTGGTTGAAGTTGTCGGCAGTGCAGATGGCAATGATGCTGTCGCCGTCGGCCAGCTTGGTGGCGGCAACGGTTCGTTTGGATACATCAAATTCGCTGCCTTTGACCAGTTTCAACATACCGGTTTTGGTGGCAAATAACATCATGGAATCCTGAATGGATGCCAGATTGCATATATGAATGATATTCTCGCCGGAGCTGTCATAGTTGCCCAGGTTGTCCAGCGGAATAGATTTGTCACGGAAACGTCCGAACGGCATATCAGTAATCTTGATCAGATGAAGACGTCCGGTATCGGTGAAGATGCAGGCCTTATCTGTATTCATACAGCTGATGACATATTTGCTTTCGGAGAGTGCGGCTTCCTTGTTGCGCTCAAAAGTAGCCTTATCTATGGTCTTAGCATAGCCAAAACGGTCAATCAGGGCAACGACTTCCATAGCTTCGGCTTTCTTTTCCTCATAGACAGCAGCACCCACATTCTCGATAGAGGTTTTACGCGGTGTGGCATAAGTCTTCTTGATCATATCAAGGTCATGACTGATGACCCGGGACATGCTCTTATGATTCTCAAGGATATCCTTGTAGGAAGCGATATTCTTCAAAGTAGCATCATGATCTTTCAGCAGGGCATCCATTTCCAGACCGATCAGCTTGTACAGACGCATCTCGAGGATTGCAGTGGCCTGACGTTCTGTAAAATCAAGGGCAGAAGCGGCTCTTTCAGAGGCCTTGCTCTTGAAGCGAATGCCTTCGGTAGTGCCTGTCATCAGGCAGGCTTTGGCCTGTTTGATATTCTTGCTGCCACGCAGAATTTCGATGATCAGGTCAATGATATCGGTGGCACGCATGAGACCTTCCTGGATTTCCTGTTTCTCCAGTTCCTTGGCAAGAAGCTTCTGGTACTTGCGGGTGGTCAGGTCATACTGAAAATCAAGGAAATATTCAATAATGCTCTTGAGACCAAGCGTCTCCGGACGTCCGTCGGCGATGGCCAGCATATTCACGCTGAAAGTATCTTCCAGACGTGTCTTCTTATAGAGAAGTGCCAGCAGATTGTCCACGTCTGTCTGTTTCTTCAGTTCCAGAACGATACGAATTCCTTCCTTGGAGGACTGATTGGAAATATCGATGATGTCCGTTGTCTTCTTGCTTTCTACAAGGGCATAAACATCATTGAGAAATTTGCCGATATTGGCACCGATCATTGTATAAGGAATCTCGGTGATGACAAGGCGAAGCTTGCCGCCTTTGTCCTGCTCAACCTCAACACGACCCCGAAGCTTGATCTTGCCGCTGCCGGTTTCGTAAATATTCAGTAATTCGTCTTTGTTCGTTACGATACCGCCGGTAGGAAAATCCGGTCCCTGGATGTACTGCATCAGGTCAGCGGTGGTCAGTTTGTCATTCTTCATGTAGGCTTTGACGGCATCGATGACTTCGCCGAGATTATGCGGCGGGGTACTTGTCACCATGCCGACAGCGATACCGTCAGAACCGTTGACAAGGAAATTCGGCAGACGGACAGGCAGAACCGTCGGCTCTTTCTCTGTCTCATCAAAGTTCGGCATAAAGTCTACAACGTCCTTGTCAAGATCCGCCAGGAAAACTTCCTGAGTGACTTTCTGAAGACGGGCTTCAGTGTAACGCATGGCGGCGGCACCATCACCTTCGATGGAGCCGAAATTGCCGTGGCCGTCTACCAGGGGCATGCCCTTCTTGAATTCCTGGGCCATAACAACAAGGGCATCGTAAATGGAGCTGTCACCGTGAGGATGATACTTACCCATTGTATCACCGACGATACGGGCACATTTACGGTATGGCTTGTCGTATCGGATAGCCAGTTCATACATATCATATAGCGTACGGCGCTGAACGGGCTTTAAGCCGTCCCGGATATCCGGAAGTGCTCTGGATATAATAACGCTCATGGCGTAATCTACGTAGGATTTCTGCATGACTTCTGCATAATCCGTGCGAATAATCTGTTCCTGCATCATGCATTCCCTCCTTAAATATCAAGTTCGGCATCATGGGCATGCTTGTAGATGAATGCCTTTCTCGGCGGTACATCAGGACCCATGAGCAGGCCGGTAATATCGGATGCAATTCGGGCATCTTCAATCTCGACCTTCTTCAGGATACGGGTTTCAGGGTTCAAAGTTGTCTCCCAGAGCTGTGCAGCATCCATTTCACCAAGACCTTTGTAGCGCTGCAGGGTGAAATTGCCCTTGTGGGTCTTGCGGTACTGCTCAAGGGCCTTATCATCATAGAGGTATTCCTCCCTGCCCTTGGACGGCATGGCCTTGTACAGCGGCGGCATGGCGATATAGACATGGCCTTCATAAATCAGCTCCGGCATAAACCGGTAGAAAAGTGTCAGAAGCAGGGTGCTGATATGCGCACCATCCACATCGGCATCGGCCATAATGATAATCTTGTTGTAGCGCAGCTTGCTGATGTCAAAGTCGTTGCCGTATCCTTCTGAAAAACCACAGCCGAAGGCATTGATCATGGTCTTGATCTCGGCATTGGCAAGAATCTTGTCGATGCTGGCCTTTTCTACATTCAAAATCTTGCCTCGAATAGGCAGGATTGCCTGAAAATGGCGGTTTCTGGCGGTTTTGGCAGAGCCGCCGGCAGAATCTCCTTCGACAATAAAGATCTCGCAGATATCGGCATTGCGGCTTTCACAGTTGGCCAGTTTGCCGTTGGAGTCAAAGGAGAATTTCTGCTTGGTCAGCAGGTTGGTACGGGCCTTTTCCTCGGTCTTACGGATCTTGGCTGCTTTCTCTGCACAGGAAAGCACAACCTTCAAGGTATCCAGATTCTTATCGAAATAACGAACGACTTCTTCATTGACAATCTTGCCTGTGGCACGGGCAGCATCCTGGTTGTCCAGTTTGGTCTTGGTCTGACCTTCAAAACGCGGGTCCGGATGCTTGATGGAGATGACGGCTGTCATACCGTTTCGTATATCAGCACCGGTAAAATTGCCGTCTTTCTCTTTCAAAATGCCTATTTCACGGGCGTAAGCGTTCATAATGGACGTGAAAGCGGACTTGAAGCCGGTAATGTGGGTACCGCCTTCTGCGTTGTAAATGTTGTTGCAGAAACCAAGGACGTTCTCATGGAATTCATTCACATATTGAAAAGCACCTTCAACAGTGATGCCTTCAGACTCGCCTTTAAAGCAGACAATATCATGCAGTGCTTCTTTATTGCGGTTCAGGTCGCGGATGAATCCAGCCAGACCGTCAGGTTCATGATAAACTTCCTGTTCCTCAGGTGTGACACGTTTGTCTTCATATATAATAGTTAATTCCGGGTTAAGATAAGCAGTTTCATGGAGACGGCTCTTGATCTCATCTTCCTTGAACCATGTCTTTTCAAAAATCTCCTTGTCCGGGAGAAAAGAAATCGTGGTGCCTGTCTTGCGGGTGCGGCCGATGACAGGCAGAAGTCCCTTCTCCAGCGGAATGGTCGGTACACCGCGCTCATAGCGGTCGTGGTAAGTACAGCCCTCGCGGCTGACCGTCACATCCAGCCATTCAGACAATGCGTTGACAACAGATGAGCCAACGCCGTGGAGACCGCCGCTTGTCTTGTAGGCAGAATCATCAAACTTACCTCCGGCGTGGAGGGTTGTAAATACAAGACGCTCCGCGGAAATGCCTTTCTTGTGCATGCCAACAGGGATACCTCGGCCATTATCAGAAACAGTGGCGGAGCCGTCTTTGTTCAATGTCACATGGATCTCACTGCAAAAACCGGCCAGATGCTCGTCCACAGAGTTGTCAACAATCTCATAGACGAGGTGGTTCAGGCCCTTGCGGGAGACACTGCCGATGTACATGCCGGGACGCTTGCGGACGGCCTCGAGACCTTCCAGCACGGAAATACTGTCGGCATTATAAGAATTGGTTGGTGCCATAATAAAAAATCCTTTCAAAAATAATTGCGTTTCAATAATATTTTTTTTCTAAACCCCTCGAATTCGATGGGTTTAAAATAAGGGTTATGAATCAATATTAGAAGTTCTTTTATCTTATACCATGTGAAATGCTCATGTCAAGTAGAAAAATAGAACATATATTCGTGAAAAATGTAGAACATGTGTTGTGAGGATGATTTTCTGGTTGAATTTCTGCTTATTTTACTATATAGTATAACAAGAGAAGAGGACATATTCTAAACAAAGGAGATGGCGTGAATGATGAGAGTAGGTATGCTGACAAGTGGCGGCGACTGTCAGGCTTTGAATGCAACAATGCGTGGTGTTGCGAAGACACTGTATAACGCGGATCCTGATACACAGATTTTTGGTTTTGAAGAGGGCTACAGAGGTCTGATGTATAATGACTATATTTTGATGAAGCCGAATGATTTTTCCGGTATCTTGACAAAGGGCGGAACGATTCTGGGTTCTTCCAGACAGCCGTTTAAGCTGATGCGGGTGCCAGGTGAGAATGGCTTTAACAAGGTTGAGGCGATGAAGGCAACTTATCGCAATCTGAAGCTTGACTGCCTTGTGATCCTTGGCGGAAATGGTACACAGAAGACAGCAAACCTTCTGAGAGAAGAAGGACTGAACATTATCCATCTTCCAAAGACTATTGATAATGACATCTATGGCACAGACATGACCTTTGGTTTCCAGAGTGCGGTAAACATTGCCACAAATGCCATTGACTGTATCCATACGACAGCATCTTCACATGGACGTGTATTTATCGTAGAGATCATGGGACACAAGGTAGGAAGTCTGACACTTCATGCAGGTGTTGCAGGCGGTGCGGATATCATCCTGATTCCTGAGATCCCATATGATATCAAAAAAGTTACCGCAGCGATCCAGAAACGTGCCAAAGCAGGCAAGCGTTTCACAATCCTTGCAGTTGCAGAAGGTGCGATTTCCAAAGAAGACGCAGAACTTCCTAAAAAGAAATACAAAGAGAAACTGGAAGCCCGAGCAAAGAAATATCCGTCCGTTTCCTATGAGATTGCTGACCAGATCTACAAAGAGATCGGAAGCGAAGTCCGCGTTACAGTTCCGGGACATACACAGAGAGGCGGAGAACCATGTCCGTATGACCGCGTTCTTTCCACAAGAATCGGTGCAGGTGCAGCGCAGGCGATCATGGATGGTGAATATGGCATCATGATCGGCGTGGTAAACGGCAAAATTAAACGTGTACCTCTTGAAGAGTGTGCAGGTAAGCTTAAGATGGTATCACCGAAAGATCAGCTTGTAGTTGCTGCCAAACAGATCGGTATCAGCTTTGGTGACTGATTAAGTGAAACAGTACTTGACTGACAGATACTTTTTCATATAAGATATGGATGTAAAAAAGACCGCCGCGGGAATTTTTTCCGCGGCGGCTGTGATAATAAGATAGAGATAACTATTTGGCGCGCTGCTGACAGTGGGGGTGCTGAATAGTTACGATAGGAGTTTACTCATGAGTTACACTGCTCTTTACAGAAAGTTCAGACCGGATAATTTCGCGGATGTCAAAGGTCAGGATCACATAGTGACTACTCTGACAAATCAGATTAAGCATAACCGTATCGGCCATGCGTATCTGTTCTGCGGTACCAGAGGAACCGGTAAAACAACAGTAGCCAAAATTCTGGCGAAGGCAGTCAACTGTGAGCATCCCGTAAATGGCAGCCCCTGTAATGAATGTGCCATGTGCAAGGCAATCCAGGCAGGAACTGCAATGAATGTGATCGAGATCGATGCTGCATCCAACAATGGTGTGGATAATATACGTGAGATCAGAGAAGAGGTTTCTTACCGCCCTACAGAAGGTAAATATAAAGTATATATTATTGATGAGGTTCATATGCTTTCCACAGGTGCCTTCAATGCCCTGCTGAAAACACTGGAGGAACCACCGTCTTATGTTATGTTTATCCTGGCAACTACAGAGGCGCACAAGATTCCGATTACGATTTTATCCAGATGCCAGAGATATGATTTCCACAGAATCACCATAGACACTATCGCGGCCAGACTGGATGAACTGCTCAAAGTTGAAGGTGTAGAAGCTGAGGAAAAAGCAGTCCGATATGTAGCGAAAGCGGGAGATGGTTCCATGCGAGATGCGCTCAGCCTTCTCGACCAGTGTATTGCTTTTTATCTTGGACAGGAACTTACCTATGATAAAGTTCTGGAGGTTCTGGGAGCCGTTGACACCGAAGTGTTTAGCAAGCTTTTGCGAAAAGTGATCCGGGGAGATGTGACAGGTTCCATTCATATCCTGGAGGAACTGATCGTAGGAGGCAGGGAACTGAGCCAGTTTGTGGGAGATTTTACCTGGTATATGAGAAATCTTCTTCTCGTTAAGACTTCTGAGAATCCGGAGGAAGCGATCGATGTCTCATCCGACAACATGAAGCTTCTGAAAGAAGAGAGCACCATGCTGGATGTGGAGACGCTGATGCGGTATATCCGTATTTTTTCGGATTTGTCCAACCAGATCCGATATGCAACCCAGAAAAGGGTCCTTGTGGAGATTGCACTGATCAAGCTGTGCCGTCCTGCAATGGAGACTAATCTGGATTCTGTTCTGGACAGACTGCGTGTGCTGGAACAGCGGATGGATGAACGTCCGGTACAGCAGGTGATCGTGCAGCAGGGTTCAGGGAAAATGCCGGCAGAAACCGGGGCAGTTCAGGAGCCGGCGGGAAACAAAGCACCGGCGAAAGCTGCACCGGAAGATTTGCAGAAGATCGTGGCAGGCTGGAGAGTGATCACAGGACAGACAACAGGGATGTTCAAGCAGATGCTTCAGAAATCTGTTCCGAAGTATAACAGTGAGACAGGAGAACCTGTTCTTTATGTGGAATTTCAGGATTTTCTGGGGCAGTCCTATGTGGACAATCCGGAAGCGAAGAAAGAGCTTCAGGACATCATCACTGCCCAGACAGGAAAAACAGTAGAGATCCAGATGCTGGTGGCAGATAAGCATCAGCATACAAATCTGGCAAATATCACAGTGGACCAGGCGATAAAGAATAATATCCACATGGATGTTGTGATAGAGGAAGATCCTGATGAGGAAAAAGGAGAATAAATATTGTTACTGTTCACACACCACTATCCCGCGAGGTGTTTTGGCATGAATATGCCA
>OIBI01000969.1_pt1 | contig 10093 bp, 10 predicted proteins | sample 1580951 | NCBI WGS metagenome assembly OIBI01 (sample SAMEA3882516, study PRJEB24775) | human gut metagenome | biome: human-associated habitat; feature: intestine environment; material: feces | place: Netherlands | collected 2009/2010 | reverse complement strand
AGACGACGTATTGCCTGCCGGCGTCTTCTGCTCTTGCTCTGCCCCCGTAATGACCATGGACCGTGATTTAGCCCCGTCACGCCTGATATATCCCTTTGCCTCAAGCGCGTTGAGATGCGCATGGACAGTGGAGGGGGAAGATAGGCCAATGGCCTGGCCAATCTCACGCACAGATGGGGGATAGTGCTTTACCTCGATGCACTTTCGAATGTAATCAAGTATCTGTTGCTGGCGTTTCGTTATCCATGCCATCCTCCCGGACTCGTTATCAAAGAGTTTAGACGAAATCCTCGTTAATTACAAACAGATGTTCGTTTTTTATTGGCATCAAACAGATGTTCGTATATTATATATCGAGAACAGATGTTCGGTTTAAAACCGTGTCACAGGTAACGGATATAACAAACGGGCACGTACATGAAGCAAACAGGAGGTCAACATGAACGCTCTCCGCACGCAAGAAGCCAACATGATGCTCACATCAGTCAATGTGCAACCGCAGCTTACCGTTATCCAGGGCATGCCACGCACGCGTGAATCGCTATTAGACCGTATGGCAAATATGGCGTTCGGCTATTTGCACGGCGGCGATTTCTCCTCGGATGTGCACGACGTGCTCGATTCGCGCGCACATCACGTTTTCCTCAATGGCATGCGTGAGCGAGTCTTTGCCTTCGCTGCGTGCACCGTGGCCATAGGCGCCCTTTTCGTTTTCTCCTTCATGTAAAAAGGGGAGGCAGCTGGGGCAAACGCTCGTGCAAGCTCGGCCGTATGACCATCGTTCTCTGTTAGAATCACGCTACTTGATAATTCAACGCAAAGTGAGGAGAACGGATGCTTTGCCCAAACTGCAGCTGTAAAGAATCCCGGGTAATCGATTCGCGTTCATTTGACGACGGAGCAAGCATAAAGCGCAGGAGAGAATGCCTCGAGTGCGGAACACGTTTCACGACCTTCGAGAGAAGGGAAGAGGAACCTATCATGGTTCTCAAACGAGACGAGCACATCGAGCCTTTCGATCGCTCCAAGCTTCTCAAGAGTCTGCTCTCGGCAACTGCCAAACGCAATGTTTCGCTTCATACGCTCGAAGCCTTTGTCGACATGGTCGAAAATGATATTCGCAACACATATCGTGGACCTATCCCTTCCTCGTCCTTGGGAGACCAGGTTCTCATAAGATTGGGTGATTTGGATAAAGTCGCGTATATTCGCTTTGCCTCGGTCTACAAGGATTTCAAGGATATCGACGAGCTGCGCGAAGAGCTTGAGAGCCTGACTGAAAGCGCAGCTGATGCAGCATCGGCCACCGACGTTCAGGAGCTAGAAGATGAGTAAGACCATCACGCTCAAACTCAAGAAGCTCGATGAAGAGCTGCCAACGCCCGCATACGCCAATCCGGGCGATGCAGGGCTCGATCTCTATGCGGCCAAGGACGTGACCTTGCAGCCAGGACAGCGCGTTATGATCCCAACGGGCATCGCCATTGCCATTCCTCAGGGTTATGCGGGCTTCGTGCAGCCTCGCAGCGGTCTTGCCGCCAAGCAGGGTTTCTCCATAGTGAACACGCCAGGGCTCATAGATAGCGGGTATCGCGGAGAAATCGGCGTGATCGGACTCAATACAGACACGCAAAGCGAAATTGCCATTAAACGTGGAGACCGCGTTGCGCAGCTTGTCATTCAAGAGGTTCCCGTTGTCGAGCTGCTCGAAGTAAACGAGCTTGACGAGACCGAGCGTTCTTCTGGTGGATTCGGCTCAACCGGCAAGTAGCGTACCCTCATAAGCTCCAGGCATGCAGGTGCTTATATGTGCCTCTACATGTCTGGAGCTCTTTCTATCTTCAAGTGCTGTATGTCTGATAATGTATCTTATGGGAACTTAATTATATTATGGATCTTTCGTTGCTCCTCAACCAGATAGACGCCTTCGTCTGGGGCCCCGTCATGATATGCCTCCTCCTTGGGACGCATGTCTTTCTCACGGTTCGCACGGGGTTCATACAGCGCAAGTTACCGCTCGCCATCAAGCTCTCCGTGCAAAGGGATGACGAAGGCGAAGGTGATGTCTCGCAGTTTGGCGCATTGGTGACCGCCCTTGCCGGCACCATCGGAACCGGATCGATTGTCGGCGTCGCAACCGCAATCATCGCAGGCGGCCCTGGTGCTGTCTTCTGGATGTGGCTTACCGGCGTCTTCGGAATCGCGACAAAGTACACTGAGGTCTACGCGGCCATCAAGTACCGCGTCAAGGATCATCGCGGGCAGATGCTCGGCGGGGCCATGTACGCTTGGGAACGCGCGTTCAAACGCCCTGACGGCTCTGTTCCCTTCTGGGCCAAGCTCGGTGCCGTTCTCTTTGCTGCCTTTGCCGTCGTCGCGACGCTCGGGACGGGTTCTGCCGTCCAATCATCGGCGATGACGGGCATCATATGCGGGAACTTCCCCATGATTCCCAAGTGGGTCGTATCGCTCATCATCGCAGTGTTCGTTGCCGTGGTCATATTCGGCGGCGTCAAGTCCATTACGAGCGTCTGCGAGAAACTCGTTCCCTTCATGGCGGCGGCATATGCCATGGGTTGCCTTGTCATCCTTGTCGCAAACGCTCCCTACCTGGGCCAGACGCTTTTGCTCATCCTCGAATGCGCTTTCACGAGTAAGGCGGCATTTGGCGGTGCAGTGGGCAGCGGCATCATGATCGCCTTGCAATACGGATGTGCCCGCGGGCTGTTTTCCAACGAGTCCGGCCTCGGCACGGCCCCCATCGTTGCGGCAGCCGCGAGCACCCGCAATCCCGCACGTCAGGCACTTATTGCCTCGACCGGCACCTTCTGGTCGACGGTCGTGATCTGCCTCATCACGGGACTCGTCCTCGTTTCGACGATGCTCGCCCATCCCGACATCGTCATGGATGGTTCCCTGCAAGCTGGTGCCGATCTGGCGAATGCCGCCTTTGCCACCATCCCCTACGTCGGCACGCCGGTGCTCGTCATTGGCATGGTGAGCTTTGCCTATTCGACGATTCTGGGATGGAGTTACTACGGGAACCGTTGCGCCACCTACCTCTTCGGCAAGCGGGCAATCGTTCCCTATCAAGTCATCTACGTTGTCGTGGGCATTCTCGGCGGATTGGGTGTCGGCGACATCGTCTGGACCGTTTCCGATATAGGAAACGCGCTCATGGCCCTACCCAACATCATCATGATCCTGCTGCTTTCGGGCATGATAGCACGAGAAACTAGATATTATGTCTATCAAGATCACCTGGATGAACCTGCAGACGAAAACATACCAGTCATAATGTCTAAATAAAGATTGGCGCATCAACGCTGTACGGAACGCCTGCGCATGAACCACCACATGAGCAGGCACATCAGCAAACAGCCTACGAGAGCGCCCGATGCATCGACGAGCACGTCGGCTACTTGTCCCGCTCGTCCATCGATGAAGAGCTGGTGAATCTCATCACTGCACGCATAGAGCACCGCGATGATAAACGCCGCGATGCCCACAAGCGTCACGCGTCGTCCAAGTGGCGACAAGGCAACTTTCTTATCGCAGCGCCAGGCGTGAAGCTGCCAACATGTGATCACGAGCGATATGGCAAGGCAAGCATACTCCGATGCATGCGCCGTTTTGCGTATGGGCCAGGACATCTGGGCGATGATCTGCGTTTGCTGCTCGCCTGTCATGCTATCGAACCCTTCGACGAAGACGGATGCAAGCATGCGCGCAATTGAATCGCTCAACGATCCCGACTCCCCTCCGCTTTGTGCCGAGAAGCAGAAGATGAGTACCATGATCGCAAGCGTCAAGCTCATGCTTAACGTGACCTTGAGAGTGCGCATGTCCACCTCCCTCGTACTAAACGCTCCGTTTCATGCCGTCCATCATATCTTTTGAAGGCGAATATGCAAAAAAATCGAATAATTTACTACTACAGCGTGCAAAAGTGGTCTATAGTGTTCGCAATCTGATTTGGAGGACCATTGAACGATCGAGCGAACATACTGAAGCATCACGGCGCGGCCGTGCATGCCAGTGCGCTCTCGTTTGCCTCCAGCTTTTCCTATTATCGATACCTCTAGCACACGGCGGGATGCACGTGCCGACACCCCATGTCTACGCGTGCGCTTGATGTCCTTGTCGTGTGCGCCTCCGCCTGTTCGTTGTACTACCGTGAGAAGGAAAGAGCATGTTCGTCAAAATACTACTCATCATCATATTCATAGCCATCGCGGTCGGCGTCGGCATCTACACGCGCCGTGCGGCCTCGCGCGATGTCGACGGCTTCATTCTCGGTGGTCGTAACGTCGGTCCCTGGCTTTCGGCCTTCGCATACGGCACCGCCTACTTCAGCGCCGTCGTCTTCATCGGCTACGCTGGCCAGTTTGGTTGGAAGTACGGCATGGCCGCGACCTGGGCGGGCATCGGAAACGCCGTGATCGGCAGCTTGCTTGCCTGGTGGGTGCTCGGTCCGCGCACGCGTGAGGTCACGCAGCGACTCAAGGCCTCGACCATGCCTGAGTTCTTCGGCAAGCGCTACCAGAGCAAGGGTCTGCGCATTGCCTCTGCTGCCATCATCTTCGTGTTCCTCATCCCCTACACTGCGTCGGTCTACAATGGCCTATCGCGTCTGTTCACGATGGCGTTTGGCGTGCCCTACGAGTGGTGCGTCATCGGCATGGCCATCGTGACCTGCATATACGTCGTGTTGGGTGGTTACATGGCCACGGTCGTCAACGACTTTTTGCAGGGCATCGTCATGCTCGTCGGCATCACGGCCGTCATCATCGCGGTTCTGCAAACGCAGGGAGGGCTCTCCGAGGCCGTCGTTCAGCTTTCGCAGATTCAAGCACCCGGAACCGATCAACTTGGCGCCTTCACGAGTTTCCTCGGCCCCGACTTTCTCAACTTGATGGGTGTCGTCATCCTGACATCGCTTGGCACCTGGGGCTTGCCGCAGATGGTGCAGAAGTTCTATGCCATCAAGTCCGGTCCGGCCATCAAGCAGGGTGCCATCATCTCCACGGTTTTCGCCTTCGTCATCGCGGGTGGCAGCTACTTCCTCGGTGGCTTCGGTCAGCTCTTCGGCGACCAGATCGCCTACGCCGCCAATGGCACGCCTGTCTACGACTCGATTATCCCGACCATGCTCTCGAACCTACCCGACTTTCTCATCGGCCTCGTCATCGTGCTCGTGCTCTCGGCGTCCATGAGCACGCTGTCCTCGCTCGTACTCACCTCGAGCTCGGTGCTCACGCTCGACCTCATCAAGGGCAACATCGTCAAGGAGATGAACGAGAAGAGGCAGATCGTCTGGATTCGCGCGCTGCTCGTGGTCTTTGTGGCCATCTCGGCTCTCATCGCCGTCTTCCAGTACCAGAGCTCCGTAACCTGGATTGCGCAGCTCATGGGCATCTCCTGGGGTGCTCTTGCCGGCGCCTTCCTTGGCCCGATGCTGTGGGGTCTGTATAGCAAGCGCATCAGCAAGGCCGCCGTGTGGGCGAGCTTCATCGTCGGTGTGGGTCTGACGACCGTGAACATGATCATGGGATTTGTCGGCACGCCGCTCATTGCCTCCCCCATCAATGCGGGCGCTATCGCGATGATTCTCTCGATTGTCATCGTGCCGGTCGTGAGTCTGTTTACCAAGGCGGTGCCCTTCGAGGTCAATCCGCCGAGCCCCGAGTCCGGTACCGACCGCGAGCTCTATGCCGAGATTGACTCGATGCCCGATGCAAAGGCGAGCACGCGTCGCGAAATCGTCGCAGGTGCCAATGTCGAGGAAATCGAGCTACTTGATCAGGAGCAAAACGAGAAGAAACGCGAGTAGCCTTGCGCAACACACGTCATGCAAGCGAAGAGGCTCGGGATTATCCGGGCCTCTTCTAGTATCCCGCGAAGTGCTTGAGGGCGAACTTCACGGCGCGCTCGGCACCATAGGGCGTGGCATCCGCAAGCTTGATACCGCAACGCATGAAACGCGTGTCGAAGAAGAGGTTGCGCAGCTTGTGCTGACGCCGTATCTCGGTGACGATGGGTTTCATGAGCGCATGATAATTCGCCTTGTTGACAAGTGCACGAGCGAGCATACGTGCCGAATGAAGCGCATGGTATATGCCCTCCCCGGATGGCGGACAGATAAGGCTCGCCGCATCGCCTAGAAAGTAGACGCCGCTTCTTTCGAGCAGGACATCGCGTCCCGTCGGAATGAAGGCACCGCGTCGCGTCTCGTACTCGACGCCCATCTGGTCGGCAAATGCCCGAAGGCGAGCGTCAAGGTCGGGATCGCCTGCATAGGCACAGCAACCGAGCTTGGCAACGTCACCGCAGGGCGCGTACCAGGAGTACCCAATGAAACCATCTTCGTAGCACATGGTGAGTGGCGCGCCCGTGTTCGCGACCGTGGTCTCGAGTGAGAGAATCGCGTCGGCTACCGGTGAGTGCCTTTCGTACGTACGAAAGCGCCCCATCGGCGGCAATGAGCGTGCCGTAACCGAGCGTCTCCTGCGTTTCGCCGTCACGCGTTCCCTCGAGACGGTGTCTGTCGAAGTCGATTGCCCGGACATGAAAGCGGTCGACGAGCTCTCCCCCGCAATCACGGAAGGCGTCGAGCACGAACGCATCGAGTTCGCATCTCTCGGCACTGCACATTCGTATGCGATCGAGATTGACCTTGATGCCTGCGGCATCACAGCACATGGACGTGAACTGCGACTTTACAAGGTTATTAGACCAATTGTCGAATATCATGTCGAGCTCGTGCATGGCGCGTGGTGTGACAAGGCCGGCACAGAGCTTGGACTTGGTTTTCACGTCGAGACGTTCGAGGAGCATGACGTCGCACCCCGCTTTGCGCAGAAGATATGCACAAGTCGATCCGGCAAGACCAGCCCCAACGATAAGGTAGTCGACATGGTGCATGGCTACACGCCCTCGTAATCGAAGGCGGGTATGAAGGACTCATCGGCTGTATCGCTTTCTTGCATGAAGCTATTCACAATGCCTAAATCGAGGGCATAGTCAATGAGCTCGTCGTATTCGTCTTCGCTCACGCGAGAAGCGAGCTCCGGATAATCCCGGATAAGCTCCTCGGAAGGCGTGAACTGGTTCATGATGCTCACAATCATGTCATCGCGATAGGGTTTTGCGGCAAGGAGTTCCATGACGCGTTTGGAATCCTCAAGATGTCCTGGCAGTAGAAGATGTCGCACGACGACGCCACGCATGAGGCGCTCCTCTCCCCTCTCGGTTTCGTCATAGCGCAACGGCCCTGCAAGCTCGAACATGACATCGAGAGCACAAGAGGCAATGCGCGGATAATCGGGTGCAGCCGAATAGCGCTGGGCAAGCGCAGATGAAGCGTACTTGAAATCGGTGAGGAAGACGTCAACATAGCCTTCGAGTGCTTCAATGGCCTCGGGCAGCTCGTAGCCACTGGTGTTGTAAACGATGGGCAAGGCAAGCGGTCTGTTCGAAAACCCGTCTGAACGGGCAAGATCGAGTGCTGCCTTGATTTGCGGCGCAAAGTGCGTCGGTGTAACAAGGTTGATGTTGAGAGCTCCGCGTTCCTGCTGCTCGAGAAAGATGCGAGCCAAGCGCTCGACGGAAACGGCGCGACCTATTTTGCCACGTGCGATATCCTTGTTCTGGCAGTAGACGCAGCGAAGCGGACAACCCGAGAAAAAAACTGTGCCACTCCCGGACTCGCCGCTAATGGGTGGTTCCTCCCAGAAGTGGAGCGCGGCGCGTGCAAGACGCACCTCATCGCCCTCGCCGCACACGCCATGTGTTCTCGTACGATCAACATGGCAATGACGAGGGCATATGGCGCATGCTTCCATCATAAGCGCGAAAGGCTATCCCTCGAGCTTTTCGGTAACGATCGCCGAGATGACCTTGGGGTTGCCTTGACCGCCAAGCTGCTTCATGACCTGCCCCATGAAAAAGCCCTGCAGACCCGTCTTGCCACCGCGGTAGGCCTCGACCTTGTCAGGGTTGGCTGCCATGAGCTCCTCGACCATCTGCTCGATGGCACTCGTGTCGGTTGTCTGTTCCATGCCGTGTGACTTCACGTATTCCTCGGGATCGATGCCCTCTCCGATGAGCGCGGCAAGAACTTCCTTGCCCTGCTTGGAACTGATTGTGTCATCGGCCAGAAGCTTAGCAAGCTTTGCCAACGCCGCCGGAGCGATACCGGACTTCGAGATGGTCGTCGCGTTTTCGTTTGTCCACGCGCTCACGTCGTTGATGATGAGGTTCGCGATCTTCTTGGCGACAGCCGCATCTTCATCGTGAGCCGCTTCCTCGAAGAACTCGGCAATTTCGACATCACCGGCGAGTTCGCCGGCATCATAGGCAGGCAGGCCATAGCTTTCCATGAAGCGCTGCTTCTTGGCATCGGGCAGCTCCGGAAGCTTGGCGCGTACGTTCTCGATGAATTCGTCGGAAAGGTCGAAGGGGGCCAGATCAGGATCGGGGAACATGCGATAGTCGTCTGCCGTCTCCTTGACGCGCATGACGATGGTGCGCTTGGCGCCAGGCTCCCAGTGTCGCGTCTCCTGGCGGATGACTCCTCCGCTCTCGAGCACCTCGGCCTGGCGGCAGATCTCGTAGGCAAGGCCATCGTGGAGATTCTTGAACGAGTTGATGTTCTTGAGCTCCGTCTTCGTGCCGAGCTCCGTCGAGCCACGACGACGCAGCGAGACATTGCCATCGGCGCGCAGCGAACCCTCTTCCATCGAACAATCCGAGATGCCGAGCGTGAGGTAGATCTGACGTAATTTCTGCATGAAGGCACGCGCTTCTTCCGGCGTACGCAAGTCGGGCTCGGTGACGAGCTCGATGAGTGGCGTACCAGCGCGATTGTAGTCAACGAGCGAGCGCTCCGCGCCATCGATACGGCCTTCCGAACCACCCAGATGCGTCATCTTGCCCGCGTCTTCTTCCATGTGGATGCGCGTGATGCCGATGCACGTCGTATACGACCCGTCCTCGTTCTTGGGGATGTCAACACGCTCGGCAGCGCCCTTGGCGGAAAGCTCGAGGTCAAGATGACCGCGCATGCAGAACGCGAGCGGCCCCTGCGTCGTCTGGAAGTTCTTGGCCATGTCCGGATAAAAGTAGCCCTTGCGATAGAACATCGTATGCTTCTCGATGTCGCAGTTGGTTGCCAGGCCGGCAAGCACGATGCTCTCGATAGCCGCCTTGTTGGGCACGGGAAGGGCACCGGGCATGCCAAGGCAAACCGGACAAGTATGCGTATTCGGATCTGCACCGAACTCAATCGGGCACGAGCAGAACATCTTGGTCTTGAGCGTCGTGAGCTCAGCATGAACCTCGAGGCCGATGACGGCCTCCCAGTCCTTGAGAACCTCGGTCAATTCCTTCATGAGAGACCTCCCTTCTCGAGAGGCGCGATGCGGGGAACGATGGTCGCGGCCTCAAGCGCTGCACCCACGCGCAGGATAACCTCATCATGGAACTGCGGGCCTACGATTTGCAAACCGAAGGGCAGGCCAGAATCCTCGCCGAGCGCAATGGGCAGGCTCATACCGCCATTACCCGCGATGTTGATGCTGATGGTGTAAATGTCCGAAAGGTACATGGATGCAGGATCGCTCACCTCGCCGAACTTGAACGCGGTGCGCGGACTCGTGGGCAACACGATTGCGTCGACCTTCTCGAACGCCTTCGTGTAATCTGCCGTGATGAGCGTGCGCACCTTTTGCGCGGGGATGTAGTACTCGTCATAGACACCACTTGCGAGCAGCCAGGCACCAAGCATGATGCGGCGCTTGGCTTCCGCGCCGAAACCCTGGGCGCGACTGTCCTCGTAGCGCTGCTCGAGGTTCTTGCCGTGGGCGTGATGTCCGTAGCGAACCGAATCGAAACGTGAGAGGTTCGAGAACGCCTCGCAGGGTCCGAGCACGTAGTAGGCGCTGATGGCGGCCGCCGCATTGGGCAGCTCGACTTCGACAATCGTGGCCCCCAGCTCTTCGAGCCTCGCGACGCTTTCCTCGAAAGCATGCTTGACTTCGGGTGTGAGGCCGTCAAGTTCGAGTAGGGCGGGCACGATGCCGATGCGCATGCC
>OIBI01000966.1_pt1 | contig 10101 bp, 8 predicted proteins | sample 1580951 | NCBI WGS metagenome assembly OIBI01 (sample SAMEA3882516, study PRJEB24775) | human gut metagenome | biome: human-associated habitat; feature: intestine environment; material: feces | place: Netherlands | collected 2009/2010 | reverse complement strand
ATCGAGCGTGGCATGGGAATCCATCGCTTCCCTGTCACGCACTACGAATAGGGTGAGCGCGAGGAGAATGGCGGATGTCGCCACGAGAATCAGGAACATGAAGCGCCAGCCGAGCGCATCGCAGAGGAAGCCGCCGATGGTCGGACCGATGTTGGGTGCGAAGCCGAGCGAGATTCCCGCGAAGCCCATGGCGGTGCCATGCCTTCCCTCGGGAAAGCGCGTCATGGCGATGGTCTGTAGAAGCGGCATGAGGATACCGGTCCCCACCGCCTCCAAAACACGACCGACGATGAGCATGGGAAAGGTCATGGCCATGAAGTCGCAGAGAGATCCGACGAGATAGAGGCCGTACGCGATGAGCATCAGTGACCTTATCGAGAACTTCCGTTGGAGAAATGACGCCAACGGCACGGCGGCGCCCATCGAGAAGATGTAGAGCGTCGTAAGCCATTGGCCCCAGCCGATGTCGGCTCCAAGGTCGGCCAACACCACGGCGGCAACCGTGTTGAGGGCAGTCTGCGTCATTCCGCCAAGGCCGGTTCCGATCACCACGATGGCGAATAAGACGCAAGTGTACGCGCTCACCTTTTCCGCAGGGCGAGCGCCTTTCGTGTCGGACATCAGGCACCGTCTTTCTCCGAGGCACGCGTTACGAACGCGCTTTGTCTCGAATCAAGATATAGATGTCACCGAACGCGGCCTCATCCAAAAAGGATGAAAAGCACATGGATAAGACGGAAGTCATGATTTCCGGAGGGCGCGCGATGTGGTGGCTTCCGCTTGGTTTTTCTCCCGCTTGCCGAAATCTGGAACCTGACTTGTCATACGAGCGGCTCGACCATGATGATGTCGCCGGGGGAGGGCCGATGCGCCAGCCGGTAGCATGTAGAGTGCGTTTGCGCCGTATGTCTGGGGCGACCCGGGGTGGCCGGGTAGCGGGGTTGCCACGAGCTGTCCGCTGGAATCAACCTCCAGCCTGAGGAACTTGACCGAGAAGAACTCCTCGCCCGGCTGCGTCGCTTCGGGAGGACGCTCCTCGCCCGACAGCGGACGGTCACCCTCTTCCGCCCGCTTGTGCATCTTGCCCTTGGGAAACTCGGCGCCAAGTCGCGCGGGAACGAGTGTGGGATTTGGATCAAGTCCCTGGAACTTTCGCATGATCGGCAGCAAGTAGAAATTCAGGGTGAAGGACGCCCCTGCGCTCGGCCCGGAGATACCCACGATGGGCGTATCGCCCACGATGGCATACGAGCTGTGATGTCCTGGTCCGTGATTGGTCTGATGGCAGATGATGCGTCCCATTTCTTCGAGCACCTCCACGGACCAGTCATCCGAGCCTTTCGATGAGCCAGCGTTGAGCACGACGATGTCGGCAACGGCACATGCTCGCTCGATGGCGGTCTGGATTGCATCCCGGTCATCGGGAACGATGTCAAAGGGCACGTAGGTGCCGCCCCATTGCTCGACTTTGCCCCTCACGACGATGCTGTTCGATTCGTAGACCTTTCCCTTTCCGGCAAACTTGCCGGGTACGTGCTCCGAGAACGGAACGTTTGGGGGAACGAGCTCGTTGCCCGTCGGGATGAAGGCGACGCGCGGCCTTGCCATCACCTCGACCGAGGAATGCCCGGCGCTGGCGATGCGCGCGGCGACGTCTGGCGTGATGACGCAGGAGGCCGCGACGGCGATATCACCTGCCCTCATCTTGGAGCCTGCTGCTCGCGTTCCCGCGAACCTGTCGGAAGGTGCGGCGAGTATGCTGACGCGCTCCTCGTCGTCGGAAACCTCGACGTGTTCGATCACGATTGCGGTGTCAAATCCCTCTGGCATGGCAACGCCCGTGTTCGCGAATTCCCAGTCGACGCCTCGAACCCACGAGCTGGTATCGGGGACGGCGCCTGGCTCGAGGTCGGCGAATTCGTCCCATTTGACGGCTATCGAGTCGAGTGCGCACGTGAGTGTCGAGGGAACATCGTTCTTGCAGGTGATGTCTTGTGACAGGATGCGGCCATATGCGTTCTCGAGGGCGACTCGTTCGACCCGGATTTTGCCAAATGACGTGGAAAGCGCATCGGTCATTTCCGCAACCGCTTCCTGACGGGACAGTTCGACATGCAATGAATGGTCTCTCATCTTCTTCTCCAAAGGCGACGTGAGGTTCGCGATGTCGACCATGTGTCTTTCGTGTGGTCCTCGTCACGAATCCGTCGGTTCATGTTTCGGGGAGGGATGCCCCCGGCGCCCATTGTATTGCGCCGGGGACGATTTCGTAAATCAGCGGTCCTGGTGCGCTGCCCTATTTGGGAAGCGCGCCTGTGAGCAGCTCGTTCATCTCGGTATCCGAGAGGTCGTAGTTGTACATCGTCTTGTAGTAGTCCTTCGTGACATCCTCGATGCTGTCATCGAAGGCATCGGGATAGAGCAGTCTGGGAAGCCATTGCATGCCCATGAGCTGATTTACGGTCGGGGGATTGTTCATCCAGCACCAGGGATTGTTCGGCACTTCGTAGTAGTTGTCGTTCGCGATGGCGGAGATGCCCTGCCACGCCGGGTCATCACCCACGGTGTTGTAGATGCTTCCCTTCTGGAAGATGATCAGGTCGGGATTCCAGAGGGCAATTTGCTCGAGGCTGATCTCGTTTCCGTTGCCCTTGCCGGATACGTCGTTCACGACCACGACGTTGTTGGCGACCATGTCGATGACCTGCGCTTGGACGGATGTCTTCGCAATCGCGTTGAGACCGTTCTCGCCAAGCAGATACGCCATGTTGACGCGCTGCGATTCGGGAATCGTCTTCATCGTGTCCTCGACCTTGGAGTATACGCGCGTGCAATACTCGGAGAGCTGGTTGCCACGCTCCTCCATGCCGAGCAACTCACCGAGGGTCTTGTACGCCGCACCATAATCCTCCAGATAGGCCTCGACGAACACGACCGGTATGCCGAGCTGCTCCTGCAGGGCGTCGAGACTCTCCTTCGTGTCCTTCTTCACCTCGCCCGTATCGATGATGACCTGCGGTTTGGCAGCGGCGACTGCCTCGCGGTTGAAGTCGTCCTTGGCTCCCAGGACCGCGCCGAAGACGGGGTAGTCCTTGAACTTGTCGCCGAAGATCTTAAGCTGATCATCGTTGAGCGGCTGGGAGAGGCCCACCATCTTATCCGGTGCCATCGTGAGCAGCACCTGTTGGGCCGTATGCCCTGATGGGCAGATTCTCTCCAGGTTCCTTGGCAGCTCAACTTGACGGCCAAGCGAGTCGGTGAACGTCCACGTTTCCTCAGACGAGCCGCCTGAACCTCCGCTGCCCGAACAGCCGACGAGGCCGATGGCTCCCAGGCTCAATGCGATGGTGCATGCAAAAGCGAGTATCACGCCTCCGATTCTTTTCAGCGCTTTTCCTTTACCGTGTCTCATGCTCCGTCCTTTCCTGTTGTGCTTCCACTTCGCTTCGAGGCACGCAGACGCGCACCCTATCGCCATAGAGAGAGTTGACCTCGACGTCGACGCTATAGAGGCCGCTGATGAGTTCGGAGGTAATCACGTCGTGGGGAGAGCCGTACGCGTCGATGCGCCCGTCCTTCAAGACGAGTGTCCTGTCGGAATACAGAAACGCGTGGTCGGGGTTATGCGTGGACTGTATGATGGAGAGCCCTTCTTGGGCGAGTTGGCGTACGCAGGAGAGCACGCGCACGGTGTTGCCGTAGTCAAGGGCGCTCGTAGGCTCGTCCATGACGATCGTGCGGGCGTTTTGGGCAAGCGCTCTCGCTATGAGAACGAGCTGCTGCTCTCCGCCGGATATCTGCGTGTACATACGGTGGGCGAAATCGGCAATCCCTATGCGGTCGAGTGCGTCGTAGGCCCGTTTCTGTTGCTCGGGGCCAGGATTGCTAAGCATCTTCAGGTCACTACCCGTGGCCATGAGTACTACGTCGACTACCTCATAGTCGTAGACAGGCGCGTGCGTTTGCGGAATGTAGGATATTTCACGCGCCCGCTCCCGTATCGAGAGTGACTTGATGTCCTTGCCGTTGACCATGACGGTGCCGGAATAGTTCTGGTTAAGGCCCAGGATGCATCGAAAGAGCGTAGACTTTCCCACGCCGTTGGGCCCCAACACGTTTACGAGCATGCCATCGGGAATCTCGAAGGAGAGACCGTGGAGAATCTGGTGGTTGCCGTAGGAGAAATCCAGGTTTTCGACCAAGATGCTCATAGCTTCTTCTTTCTCGTGATGAGGTAGAGGAAGAAGGGGGCGCCGACGAAAGCCGTGAGGATTCCTATGGGGATTTCCGCCGTTGTGGCAAGTCGGGCGATGTCGTCTACGACGAGGAGGAACCCGGCACCCATGAGCATCGAGGCAGGGATGAGCTTGCGGTAATCCGCACCTATCAGCATGCGACACAAGTGCGGAATGACGAGACCGACCCAGCCGATCATGCCCGTCACGCACACGCAGGCGGCGGTGACGAACGTCGCCGCGACGATGACGATTATACGGATGAGTCGGGCGTTGACTCCCATGGTAGAGGCTTCGTCGTCGCCCATGGTGAGAACGTTTATGCGCCAACGCAGGGCAAAGAGCACAACGCAGCCCACGAGGAGTATGGGAAATATCATCGTGACCTGTGTCATCTTCGCGCCGGTCAAACTGCCCATGAGCCAGTACGTGATGTCGGCGAGCTCGTCGGTCGGATCTGCGATGAGCTTCGCGTAGGAGACGCCCGCCTGGAACAGGGAACTCACCATCACGCCAGCGAGTACGACCACCATCATGTGGTTTCCCTTTGCCCGTGCGCTTATGAGAAGCACTAGGAGAACCGTGAGCAAGGCGAAGGCGAAGGCTGATACCGAGACCATGCCCGCGGTGAAGCCAGCGAGGATGGCGACGGCCGCGCCGAACGCGGCTCCCTGGCTCGCGCCCAGGATGTCGGGGGAGACGAGCGGGTTTTGGAATGTCCACTGGTATGCCGCACCTGCCACGGATAGGCAGCATCCCACCATGAGGGCGAGAAGGATGCGGGGAAGGCGCACGTTGAAGAAGAGCGTCGCCTGTTGCTCCGTCCATGTTTGGTCAACGGGAAAGACGGAGCTTGCGAGCATGCCCACGGCTTCGAGGGGATCGATCGGGTAACGGCCCAGCATGAAGGATACGACGATTATCACGATGACGGCGACGCCGAGACCGACGATGATGGCGTCGGCTCGTCTGCTCGATTGCGACTTGCCCATGGCAGGAACGCATGTGCTCGCAGGTGGGATGTCCTTCATTAACTATCCTTAGAAAACAATAATTATGATGAAGGATTATATATCACAAAGAATAAACTAATCGAAGAACTATTCTCTGGGTGGTCCTATTCCGCTAGGTGACGTTTGACCAATTCCGCGTCTTGCCGGGTGGGCGCAATGCGCAAGAAGCCGCCCCAAGTTTCGGCAAAAAGGAATTCGACACGATCGGCAAGGGCCTCTCGAACCACCACGAGCGTGTCTTCCATACCCGCGCAGGGACCATTACGCAGCAACCTCATCGCCTCGATAAGACCCGATTCGTGGTCGAGTTCGAGGCGTCCCAGCTCGTCGATAACAAGGAGCTTGCGCCTCCTATCGTCTTCCGCTCGCTTCTCGATCGAGGAAAGGTGCTCGTTGACGCGTGCGATGGCGGTATCGTCTATATGCCAACCCAAGCCGGCCCTGCCGGCCTGGCTCAAGTCGGCATACGTACCGTTTGCGCGCGCGATATCCGCACGCTGGGCAAAGGGGACCGTGACGTTTTCGGGCAGGAGAAGGTTGTTTATCCCAAGCTTTTCGTAGCCCTGGTCGTTGGCGGCATTCGCGTTCGATTCGATCCAGATGCCCGGGGCGATTACGCCATAGCACGTGACGCCAAGGTGGGAAAGGTCATCCGCGAGGCGCTCGAGCCATCGGCTTTTCCCGATTTGAACATTGCCGGTAAGAGTGAATAGCATTGGGAACCTCTATTGTCGAAATATTATTCTTTATATGATATTATAGTTTTAATAATATAAAATAGGCAAGAAGACCATAGGGCAATCACGTACATGGAGGTACCCGTTATGCCTTGGACCCTGTATGACGAATTGATCGCGGGAGTACCCGAAGATGTGCTCATCACCGATTACTGCTTGGGGGCAAAATGGAGTTACGTGGAGGCGGAGAGCGGCCTGGGTGTTTCGTTTACGTGCACGGGCGGCACGAAAAGGCCGACTGACGATCGCGATTTTCGCGGTCTGCCGCTCAAGGAGCTTGCAGCCTTGTCGAAATCCTGGCATTTCGAGGAGGCGACGTTCGGAATCGCGGCGTTGAATGCGTGGTACGCACGAAGGACCCTGATTGACGAGTTCGAAGCCGTCTACGACGATCCTGTCGAGTTGCCGGATGGGTCGCTTCGCAAGCGTGACGCCTTCGAGATGATGCGCCCGCGTATCGAGATGTACGATAACGCGAAGGTTGTCGTGGTGGGTCATTTTCCCCATGTTGACAGAATAGCCGAGTACGCCAACCTGACGGTCCTCGAGCGAAGCTGCCGTGATGGACTCGATACGCCCGATCCGGCCTGCGAATATGTCATGCCAGAGGCGGATTTTGCCTTCATCACGGGTGTGACGTTGGAGAACAAGACGGCACCGCGCTTGCTCGAACTCGCAAGGGAGGCCTTCGTGACGATGGTCGGTCCTTCGGTTGTCATGGCGCAGCCGCTGTTCGACGCAGGCGTGGATATGGCAGCCGGGAGTATCGTCATGGATCCCGATCTGGCCAGGCATGCCGTGAAATCGGGCGGTGGCATGCCGTTTGGAAGTGCCTTGCAAATGGTGGCGATCACGAAGTAGACGCGCGTTTTCTCGTCTACGATGGTTTGCGGACGATTTGGCCCTTGACTTGGAGTCGACTCGAGGTGCTATAAGGTTTCCGCTTGACGGTGGAGCGTATGCTCTTCTCCCGATGAAAGGAAACGACAATGGAAAGCATCCTCGTGGCATATTTCAGCGCGACGGGCACGACCAGGCGGGCTGCTCTGGCGCTGGCTGATTATCTGGACGCGGGCACCTTCGAGATCGTTCCGGAGGTTCCCTACTCCTCAGCGGACTTGAACTGGAATGACCAGCAGAGCCGATCAAGCAGGGAGATGGACGACGAGGGCTCACGTCCCGGCATCGCCGGGCAAGTCGATGACATGAGCGCATACGAAACCATCTACGTTGGCTTTCCCATTTGGTGGTACGTGGAACCCCGCATCATCGACACGTTCCTGGAATCCTATGACATGGCGGGCAAGACCATCATCCCCTTTGCCACGTCCGGGGGTAGCGGATTAGGTAAGACCGCCCAGCACATGCAGGGAGTCTGCCCGCAGGCAATCGTCGAACAAGGCTTCATGCTCAACGATTATTCAGCAGACAAGCTCGCGTCGTTGCTTGGATAGAGGCACTGAACGACTGCTGTGCACGTTTTTTTCGGTTATGTGAAGTGCATGGCGGCCTGCTGCACGTTTTTTGCGATTATGTGAGGATGATTCTTCGGCTAGCCTCACATAATCGAAAAAAACAGGTCTTCATGTCATGCTGACTTCACACAATCGGAAAAAACGTGCAGGCGAAGAGATTCTGTCTCACACAATCGAAAAAAACGTGCACGCACAAGGCGAAGGCGCGAGCGTTTCTCTGATCACACGAACGCCGAGGCTTCGGCAGCGCGATTTCCGCCAGCTTCCGACGTCTGCAGGCGCTTGCGTCCGGCGACGAGCGAAACGCATAGCAGCGCCAGGGCGAAGAGCAGCAGCACGCCGACGTGACCGAGGACGAGTTCCAAGGTGGCGGAGTCCATGATGGCGGGGGCATGTGCGGCAGCCGAACATGCCGACGAGTACCAGTATCCCGGCAACAGGTGCGCCAGCGTCACGATCTCGGGTGTCATGAGGTCAAGGGAAATCCACGCACCTCCGAAGAACGAGATCACCATGCCGACGATGTTACCCGTCGCATTGCAGACGATGCCGTTTGCCCCGACCTGTCCAAGCAGGAAGCCAAGCGCAAGGGGCACCATGCAATAGGCGAGCATGCTCAGGGCACACAGCGCGAGGCCGCCGGGCTCAATCTGGGCAGCCGCGTCGGGAAACGCGACGAGGCCCAGGCAGAACGTCCATACCCATGCAAGCAAGGTGACGGCCATGCAAGCGGCACCCAATTGCAGATTGTAGGAGGCGAAGCTCAGCGGGGACGAGAGGTTGCGACGGCGCACGTCGACGCGACCGAGCGTGGTCACGAGAAGTCCCACGCACACGGTGATGCCGGCAAAGAGCGTGTAGGTACTCCACTGCAGGTAGAAGACGAAGCGGTCAGATTTCGAAATAGCGGTCGATTGCTCGATTACCGCAACCTGGGCCTGTTCGGACGAGTAGTCCGCAGCACGATCGATGACGTCTGCCATGGGCATTTCGGGGCTGGCCATGGCAAGTGAGCGCACCATGCCCAGAAATCCGTTGACGCTTTGATCAACGAGCTCGCCTTCCATGGAATAGTAGCTGAACACCGTCTCCATGGCGGGGATGTCTTCACCGGCATGCGATGCCTCGGCGAAGTTTGCCTCGTAGCCTTCGGGAATGATGAGCAAATAGTCGGTGGCGCCCTTGGCTACGGCATCCTGGATGGCCAGCGGCGCGTCTTCAACGACGACCTGCGTTCCGTGTTGCGCGAGCTGGCTTGCGATGGCATCGGACAATTCGCTGCCATCGCGGTCAATTACGGAGAAGTTACAACTATATCGTTCCAGGCCGTTCTCGTTCATGTCGAAATCGAACGACGCCGCCATGAAGATGCCCATGAAGCTGAGCCCGATAATGTAGATGATGGGAAAGATGATGTTGCCGCGTATGATGCGCATGGCGCATTTAAAGACTTGCATAGCGCTGCCTCCTCAGGGATTGCGCCGACAGCGCGAACAGGACGAGTGCCATGACGAGCAGGACAACCAGGTGACCTGCCATGGGTGCGAGCGAGTCGTAGTACATGATGCTATAGAACGCCTGGGATATCTGGACGGCGGGGTTGACGTAGTCGAGAGCGGGCAAGTTGGTCGAGATCATGTCAGCGAGTTCCATCGTGGGTTCGCCGTAGAGACCGGCGAAAAGCGATGCGAAGCAGACGATACCGGTGAGAATGCCGCTCTTGCCGCTTTCGGGAACCTTGGGAATGGCGGAAATAGCGCACCCCAACGCCGTGGCCGTGAGCGCCGCCATCGCCGTCGTGAGCAGACAGGCGCCATCGCGTCCCCCAAAGTCGACTCCGGCGACGTATCGCATGTAGAGATACGTGACGCACAGGCAGGCAAAGGTGATGGTCCAGCTTGCGGCCATGGTTGCGGCTACGGTGCGTCCGTGGCTGGTCGCACCCAACGCCCTGCGCGCGCCAAGGGATGAGGTGTTGGGCTTGAGGCGCTGAAACGCGATCATCCCAAGGGTGCCGCCGAAGAGCGCGGCCATGCCGAGGAGGGCGAAGTAGAAGCGCACGGACTCCTTTGGTTGGCTTGCCGTGACCGTCGTCCGGACCGTCGCCTCGATGGGCTCGGTCATGGATGCGAGAGCTTCCGTCACGTCTGGCTGGGCAAGCAGACTGGGGTTGCTGCTCATGAGGTCACGTATCATGGCGGCATTGGCGACGTAGTTATCCATCGCCATGATGAGGACGGAGGTTTTCAGCTGCTCCATGCCGGTCAAATCGCTGACGCTCGTCACGTGAACATCAGGGGTGCCTTCCGAGAGCTGCACGTAACCAACGTAAGGGTTCTCTTCCGTCATGTTCTCCTCGACGAGGGCCAGGGCCTTCTCGGCATTCGGGGCATAGGTGATGGCGAAGAGGGCCTCCCCGTCCTCGTCATCGCTCAGGACATCGAGAAAGGCCTGGAACGACTGGCCGTCGACGTCATCGGCGGGGTTGACCACGACGAGGGGTATGGGGTCGATTTCGGCTTGGTCGTCGAGTGGCCCAAACATCATCATGAAGACGGTCGACAGGATGAGGGGGAATGCCAGCGCCCAGACAAGCACGCCGGGCATGCGCACCAGCTCGAGGATCGTGTATTTGAACGTG
>OIBI01000961.1_pt1 | contig 10153 bp, 7 predicted proteins | sample 1580951 | NCBI WGS metagenome assembly OIBI01 (sample SAMEA3882516, study PRJEB24775) | human gut metagenome | biome: human-associated habitat; feature: intestine environment; material: feces | place: Netherlands | collected 2009/2010 | reverse complement strand
TGCCGGTACCGTTAGCGTAGCCGCTCTCGGCATAAAGGACACCGGGAATGGACTGCATCAGCTGTTCCATGCCCCAGAAGCAACCGCCAGCCAGATAGATGACGTTTTCTGTGGTATCCATCCTGTACGTACACGTCTCGCCGGACATATCAGAGGACTGTCCGATTATTTCCTTTGCATCCGTTTTCTGCGGTATATTTTTCTGCCAGACAGCGCATCCACTCAGCAGCACCGCGATAAGCAACAGCCCCAGATCTCTATGTACCATGGAATTCTCCTTTCCGCGCTCTTCTTTCTTCAGCCCATATCGTCGGCAAGAGCTTGATCGATGAGTTTTTGCAGTGCCTCCCCCTGCTTCTTTTCAGTGATGGCACCCACGATGGGCTCACCCACGATGTTGCCGTTTCGATCCACAACATAGGTGGTCGGATAGGCAAAGATGTTGGTGGTAAACTTTCCGGCCTCTCCGGTGGAATCAAAATACACGTTCTGATAGGTGGCGTTCTTTTTCATCAGTACATCCTTTGCATCAGAAATCGCCGTTTCGTCACCGTCCAACGTGAAGGTATTAACACCAATGAGTGCGCCGTCCCTCTCTGCAAGCTCGCGATTCAGCCCGTCCAACTCGGCAAGCTCGCCTACGCAGGGGTTGCAGGTGGTAAACCAGAAGTTTACTACGGTAACGGTATTTTTTGCAAAAAGCGTACCGCTCTTAACTTCGTTTCCGTCAAGATCCTTGCCGTCAAATGTCGGGAATTTCTTCAGATTATCCTTTTCGATGGGCTTACCGTTTTCCGCCGGAACGCTCATATCTCCATCAGACGGTTTTTCTCCGCATCCGGGAAATTTTTGTTCCAAAAGCGTCAGCTTTCCTTCAATTTCCTTAATCTCTTCGGCGCCTTCATTAAGCAGCTTCAACTCATCTGCACTGAACTGATCCTTGATACCGTCAATCGTTTTCAGAAGAAAATCACCGTAGTTTCCGCCGTCCTCAATCTTCGCCATACCCTTATCGGCTGAAAGAAATACCTTTTCCCAAAGTTTGCTGTTTTCGGAAAGAATAGCATTTTCCTGTGCCATCAGTTTTTGATGCAGGTCGGCGGCCTCGTCTTTTGTGTTTGGATTCACAGCTGTCAGCATAGCCGTTTCGCTTTTCTTATTTGCAGTAGTATTCGTCGTATTGCCTTTGGCTGTGCCACAGGCGGCAAAGCTTAACAACATCACCAAGGCAGTCAGTAAGGTTAAAATTTTTGTTGTTTTCATGGTATTTACTCCTTTTCTGTTTCAATTTCTGTTTCAATTTTTTGTTTTGCTGTTTCCGCTTTTTCAGCGGTACAATCATTTTCTTTTCCTTTGCCAAAGCCGTAGCGAAAGCTGACCGCCTTGGTAGGACAGGCACGGATACACTTACCGCAGCGTATGCATTCGGTGTGGTCGGGAGTTTTGGTTACATCTACATCCATCTTGCATACTTTGGCACACTTTCCGCAGGAAATGCATTTGTGTTTGTCTACTTTCATTCCGAAAAGCGACACCTTGTTAAGCAATGCATAAAATGCACCGAGAGGACACAGCCACTTGCAGAACGGTCTGTAGAAAAGTACACTCAGTACGATTACCGTAATCAATATGCCAAACTTCCACGAAAAGAGCGTACCCAGTGCGGCACGGATTCCCGAATCAATGGCGGCAAGAGGGATTGCTCCCTCAAGTACCCCTTGAGGACAAAGATACTTACAGAAAAAAGGATCTCCCATACCCACATCATTTGTAATGAGCATTGGCAGCAAACCTACTGCAAAAAGCAAAACTGCATATTTTATGTATGTCAGCGGCTTCAGCTTTTTAGTGGAAAGCTTTTTTGTCGGTATCTTATGTAACAGTTCCTGAAGCCATCCGAACGGACACAAAAAACCGCAGATAAAACGCCCGAGCAGAACTCCTATCAATATGAGGAATCCTGTGATATAATATGAAAAACTGAATTTTGACGAACCCACTACGGCCTGAAACGAGCCGATTGGGCAGGCGCCCGATGCCGCAGGGCAGGAATAGCAATTCAGTCCCGGAACGCAAACAGCCTTTCCGTTGCCTTGATAAATTCTGCCCTTGAATAAATTCGGCAGATGAATATTACTCAGCAAAGTTGCTCCTGCTTGAATAAGCCATCGAAAGCGTGAGAGAAACTGCGATACACCGCCTCTTTTTTTCTTCGGTTCTTTGTTATCCAATTCCCACACACTCCAAACACAGCCGGATTGCCTTGCTTAACACGGTTTCTGCCTCTCCACGCAGAGCTCCGTAACACAGCATCGTAATTCCGCAGATAATCAGTACGATCTGAAATACGGCTTTTTTCTTTCGAGTCAATTCGGTCACTCCTTTCTTTTGTGCTCTCATTGTAGCACATAGGATGTAAAATCCCTGTTAAGAACGAAAACTTAACAAAAACTTTATGTCTGAGCGATATAATGATATAATTAAATTATCAAAGAAATATGAAAACACAACAAGGAGAGTTTCTATGCGTATTTTAGTAATTGAAGACGAGCGTGCGCTGTGCGAGACAATTGTTCGCAGCCTTAAAAGATTGGCATACAGCGTTGATTTTTGTTATGACGGAAACAAAGCAAATGAGTTGCTCGGAATAGAAAAGTACGATCTTGTTTTACTTGATTTGAATTTACCCGGTGCAGACGGGATGACGGTACTGCGAACTCTGCGACAAACCGACAGAGATACCGGAGTGTTAATTCTTTCGGCACGCTGTGAGGTTGCCGACAAGGTGGAGGGGCTGGATGCCGGAGCAAACGATTACCTGACAAAGCCTTTTCATTTGGAGGAGCTTGAGGCAAGAATACGCAGTCTGACTCGCCGTCGGTTTACACAAAACAATGTTGTTTTGAACTGTGGAAAGGTTGCTTTTGACACCAAAGCCCGTGTTGCCGTTGCTGACGGTCAGGAGCTGTCACTTACCCGAAAAGAAATCGGAATACTTGAATATTTACTTCTTAATCAAGGTCGCCCCGTCAGTCAGGAAGAACTGCTCGAACATGTTTGGGATAACAGTGTTGACAATTTCAGCAATTCAATAAGAGTACATATTTCTGCATTACGAAAGAAACTGCGTGCGGCACTCGGCTATGACCCGATTCGCAATCGCATTGGTGAAGGATATGTTATGGAGGAAGAAAAAGTATGAAAAAGCTATCCTTGCAATGGCGCATAACTCTGATGACTGCACTTCTTATCGGAGCTACCTGCATTTTTATGAATGTTCTTATCGGCTATTCCGGCAGCCATTATATGGATTCCATAGGCTCTTATGTTACAGGTTACGGAGATACGGACAAAGGAGAACCCGACTTTTTCGATCCCGAACACGAAAAGCTTGATCGGGAATTGACTATTGTAATTAACGGAGCACAGGAATCCTTTATCGCTACCAATTGGTATATTACGGCGGCGGCAACATTGTTGGGCGGTGTGCTTGCGTATTTTTTAAGCGGGCATGCACTGAAGCCTCTGCGTACTTTTACCGCTCGGGTTGAAAAGGTTCAACCTAACAATTTGACGGATATGAAGATAACCGAAGAAGTTCCGCCTGAACTGAGACAGTTTGTCAAGTCGTTCAATCGGATGCTTGACCGTCTTGATGAGGGATTTACCGCTCAACGACAGTTCACGGGAAACGCCGCACATGAGTTGCGCACGCCGCTTTCGCTTATGCAGGCACAGCTTGAACTTTTTTCGGCAGAGCATCCCGGGGTATCGCCTGAAACGGCGGAGTTTCTCCGATTGTTGCGTGAGCAGACCGAACGAATGACACAAATGACAAAAACCCTGTTGGAAATGAGCGAGCTTCGCACAGTATCGTGTGCTGACCGCATAGAGATAGGTCCTATGGTAGAAGAGATTTTCACTGACCTTGCACCACTTGCAGAGAAAAACAACGTTACACTTGAAAGCACGGGCGATGCTGTTATGACAGGCAGTGACACGCTGATTTACCGTTTGTTATACAATCTGACCGAAAACGCTATACGCTACAACCGTTTTGACGGTACAGTGAATATTACCGTAACGCACAAAGACAATCAGCTTGTTATTACGGTTGCGGATACCGGCTACGGCATCCCCGAACAATACAGAGAAAGTATTTTTCAGCCCTTCTTTCGTGTGGATAAATCCCGAAGCAGAGAATACGGCGGAGTTGGATTGGGACTTTCTTTGGTGTGGGAAATCGTTGCACTGCACAATGGTAAAGTTCGTGTGGAAGAGAGTTCGGGAAAGGGTACTGCTATAGCAGTAAAGTTTCCGACAGATGTGATAAAAATTTAATATTTTGCGATTTTTTCTTAGTTAATTGTTGAAATTGCCGTAGCTCTGTGTTATACTATAATTAATTAATCGATTAGTTATCAAAAGGAAGCGAACATTATGAGAACAACAGAGGAACAGCACAACGAGCGTAAGCGTGAAATGATGGAAAAATGCTTTGAATGCTATGCTGAAAATGGGCTGACAGGTACGGGCATCAAGGCTTTGGCGGCAGCGTGTGGCTGTACAACGGGAAATCTGTATTCCTATTTCAACAGTGTTGATGAACTGATTATTGAATCAACTGCATACTGTATGGAAAAGGTCGAGGATGATTTTATGGAAAAAGCTCCAACCGACCCGAAGGATGTTGTTCGATTTGTGAAAGAGGTTCCGTATTGGACCGCAAAGAAGCACGGCAAGAAATATCGGCTGATGTATCAGGTCTATACCCATCCGAAATATATTGAGCACGGCAAGAAATTCTTTGAGGGGGTAAATGAGCGCTATACCGAGTATGCAAAGCGGCTTGAGCCGAAAATCGGCATTCCGTACACGGTGATTACACCGCTCATTTTTATATTTGTCCGTGCCTGTGTACACTATGCTATGTTTGAGGATGAATATTATTTAAAAACCCAAATGGAGGTCTTAAAACAGGGTGTTGCCCTGTTTGCTGATAAATACCGTTCACAATATTTGAGAGGAGGCAATGACAAATGAAAAAACGAATATACTTTATTACCACCGCACTCTGTCTTGTGCTTTGCATCGTACTTTGCATTGCATTTGCTGCCGTATGCAGCAAAGCGGAAAATAGCAAAGCCGTGTTGCCGGAGGTGCGAAACAACGGCACAGCAATCCAATGGAGAGATACCGCCGAAGAGGAATGGCACGATCTTGTAGCTCTTAACACGCTCAGAGGTACTGACGGAAAAAACGGTACTGACGGAAAGAACGGTCTTGACGGCAAAGACGGCATTGACGGCAAAAACGGCATTGACGGAAAAAATGGTGCTGACGGTAAAGACGGTACTGACGGTAAAGACGGTACTGACGGCAAAGACGGTATTGACGGCAAAGACGGTATTGACGGTAAAAACGGCATTGACGGCAAAGACGGTAATGACGGAAAAGATGGTACTGACGGCAAAAACATAGAGGTACAAAGAACAACAGAATATATACAGTGGCGCTATGAGGGAGAAAACTGGCAAAACCTTGTTGCCATTTCCGATATAAAAGGACCCACAGGGCAGAACGGTAAAGACGGAGCAAACGGAAAAACACCGGAGTTCCGTGTAAATGAAAACAATCTTCAATGGCGTTATGTCAGTGACGAAATATGGTTAAATCTTTACGATCTTTCAAATTTGAAAGGTCTTGACGGAAAAGACGGAATCGACGGAAAAAACGGTGTCGATGGTATTGACGGCAAAAACGGTGATACGCCGTTCATCGGTGAAAACGGCAACTGGTGGCTCGGAGTGACCGACATTGGCGTAAAAGCCGCAGGTGTTGACGGTGAAAAAGGCGACAAGGGAGATAAAGGAGATGCCGGAGAGAACGGTAAGGACGGAGCAAACGGAAAAACACCTGAGTTCCGTGTAAATGAAAATAACCTACAGTGGCGTTATGTCGGCGATGAAATATGGCTTAACCTTTACGATCTTTCAATTTTGAAAGGGCTTGACGGCGCAGACGGTAAGGATGGTATAAACGGCAAAGACGGTGCTGACGGTAAAGACGGTGTTGACGGTAAGGACGGTGCCGATGGCAAGGACGGAACAAACGGACAAAACGGCGCTGACGGCAAAGACGGCGACACCCCGTTCATCGGTGAAAACGGCAACTGGTGGATTGGAACGACCGATACGGGAGTGAAAGCCACAGGAGTTGACGGTGAAAAAGGCGACAAAGGAGACATCGGTGAAAAAGGCGAAAAGGGTGACAAAGGAGATAAAGGCGACAAAGGTGACGCAGGTCAGAACGGCAGCTGTTCGGGATATTTTTACGGAGAGGCAAACGCTCCGAGGACAGTACTGAATAACAGTCGTGTCTATATTTCTGTCTACGAAAAAATAAACAAGGGCGGCTTGATTTCATCCTACAGGAATAATATTACACTCAAAAAAGGACATATTTACAATGTCTGCTTAAGCGGTTCTCTCGAAGTTGGTTCAAACGAATTTAACAACAGCGGCAATTACTCTATTCAGATGACAGACGGTTATGATGACGATCTGTGCAGGGAGCTTACACGAATAAAAAGGGACGGGGCAAAAATACCGTATACCAATGATCAACATTCCTTTAATTTCAACAGAATGTATGATGCGTCAAATAAAGACATTACATTGCAGTTGAGTTTTGAAAATTCGGCATACAACACTTATCTCGGTGGCTTCAGAGGTACTATTACAATAACCGCTCTTGATTAAATTCATATAATGGAGGTGGCGAAAAATGAAAAAACGAATACTTAGTATCCTGCTGACTTTATGCATGACGCTCTGCCTTACGCCGATAAGCGTATTCGCCGAGGAGGTTGGGGCAGGGGGCTCTGCTGCGATACAGCTTGGTGCAGATGCACTAAGTGTGTTAAGTAAAAATGTAAACACAGCGACCGCACCGACTGTGTATTTCGGGCAAAACCATGAAAATAATCCCGCTGCATGGCGAGTTATCGGCTATGACGGAAGCGGTGTTACAAGCTCACAGGGGGATATTACCCTGCTTGCGGCAGGCGCTATGGGAGTTATACCATTTGTCGATACCATATTAAACAACGAATACGCACCGAGTAATTTGAAAACCGCGATAGATGCGCTTGCGGAAAAGCTGACGACAGAAGAAAATGCTGCCGTAAAGAAACGGACGCTGACAAGCGGAAGTTACGACGGAGAGAATACCGACTGTGTAGCGGGAGGGCAGGTGGATAACGCTGTATTCTGGCCGCTTTCCACAGCGGAAGCGTTTGCGGTAAACAACGATCTGCGTGCCTTGGAGCCTGCACATCCGAATTGGGTGACAACCGCTTGGTGGCTGCGCTCCCCCGGCTCCAATAAATATCATCTCGCCGTCGTGACTAGTGATGGTTCTGTCCAATACTCTGGGCACACTATCCTCATTTTCAATAATCATCGGACTGTTCGTCCCGCTTTTAAATTAAATATGAACTCTGTCCTTTTTGCATCTGCCGCTGTGGGCGGAAAGCCTGACGGAGGGCTGACCCCGATTCCCGAATACAGCGGAAACGAGTGGAAGCTGACGCTTTTAGATAGTAGACGCAATTTTGCCGTGACGGAAAAAACTGTCAGCGCCGCCCCCGACGATACCGTTACGCTGAATTACAAAGGGGCGACCACAGGGAAAAATGAATATATCTCTGTCATCCTGGCGGATAACAACGGCGCACAGTATTACGGCAGAGTAGCACAACCTACTGCCGAAAGCGGAACGGTTGAAATCAAAATCCCGTCTGACATTGCACCGGGCGACTATACCATGAAGGTATTCAGCGAGCAGTATAACGGTGACTGCAAGACCGACCTTGCAAGTGCTTTTGCGGATGTCACGCTGACGGTGGAAAGTCAGCCTGACGAACAGTTTACCCTCGCCCCCAGCGGCAGATACTATTTTGACCTTTCGGCAATGAATATCCCCGGAACGGTAAACAGCAATCTACCGGACAGCACACTTCATTATGTGCCGTTTACCTATGTGGGTACGGTCAACGCTTATAAGCTCACATCGGAAATGGCAACCACCGAGGAGTATGCTCAGAAGAATAAATATCCCCACAGCCTATTCATTGCGGACTATGCCGTAACGCATACGGTAAGCTGGGATGACCTGAATACCGCAGGTCTGATTTTCGGCAAGGACTATGCCACAGGAGGTGTGAACTATACACTGCGTGCGCCGTCCGTGGGAAGTGATAACAGAGGCTCGGGTGATTCAGAACGCGGTACGCCCCAAAGCAACGAATGGGACAGGATACTGGACAAGGACAGCGGCTACATCAAAAACTGGAATGGCATATATTCGTGGGGGCAGGACACAACAAGATACAACTCGTCGCTCCGTGCGATTCGCGGGTACGATTCGGGCCGACGCTGGAACGACGACGATGCTACGGACTTCCTCCCGCTCGTCAGTTTCCGCCCCGTGCTTGAAATCCTGAACCCTGACACACTGAGCTCTGACGGACTGAAGGTCGTTACCCTTGACCTTGGCGGCGGAACGCTCGGCGGCAGCTCCGAGGATATTCAAATCATTGTGAAAAGCAGCGAGAGCTTTGCCGCGCCTGCGTCCGACGGCATGACCCGCCCGGACGGAAATACAGGCAGCTACTTCATGTGGCTCGGAAGCAACGGTAAGCTCTACGCGCCCGGTGCCAGTGTTCCGGCGGACGTTACCAAGCTCACGGCGCAGTTTGTTTTATCAGAACAGTTTTCCCTTACCCCCGGCGGCAGATACTATTTTGACCTTTCGGCAATGGATATTCCCGGCACGGCAAACAGCAATCTGCCGGACAGCACCCTGCACTATGTGCCCTTTACTTATGTGGGCACGGTGGATGCATATTCGTTGAAAAATGAAGCCGACAAGGATACCACCCCTTACGAGCACAGCTTGTTTATTGCAGATTATAACGTGAAATGTTCTTTGCAGCGGGAGACGTTGGCAGAAATGAACCTGATTTATGGCCAGACCTATACAGCGAGTAACGTGAACTATACGCTCCGCGCCCCATCTGTTGGAGACCATCACCGTAATGAAGGAGAAGGCTCTGGTCTTGCACCAATTGACAATGAATGGGATACGATCTATCAGAAGTCAGCCGATTATATCAAAAACTGGTATAAAATGCGCTCTTTCGGCCAGGATATAGGTACTGGGAATGTCGAGGGATGGTATCTATCTCGTGGTGGACACTTCGCTGCACAGGCTACATTTTGGGCAAGGCCAACCCTTCCGGAGCGGGACGCTGGTTTCCGCCCCGTCCTCGAGCTGCCGACAGATCTTGCCGCTGACAGCCTAAAGGCGGTTGAGCTGCGGACGGGTAAATTTATGCCCGGCGAGCAGCAGAACTGGATCAACATTATCGTGAAAAACGGCGAGAGCTTTACTGCACCCTCTGCCGAGGGACTGCCCCGCCCGGACGGCATTTCGGAAGACGCGCAGCTGTATTGGTCGGATGAAAATGGGAACTGCTATAAACCCGGCGATACCGTACCTGCCGATGTTTCCATGCTTTCGATCACTGGAGACTATGAGGTGATTTACCTCCCCGGCACATACGGCGCCGGCAGTGCGGTGACGGATATGAAACCCCACAACAATATTCTTACCCTGCGAGGCGCTTTGTTCACCCGCAAGGGTTATACGCAAGTAGGCTGGTCAACCGTTGACGGCGGCGAAAAGGTGTATGGCTTTGAAGACGTTTATACACAAAACGAGGCGCTGACGCTCTATCCTGTGTGGAACGCCAATCAGTACACAATCACCTTTGATACCAACGGTGGAAGTGAGATTGCACCAATTACACAGGATTACGGTACAGAAATTACCGCCCCTGATAACCCGACAAGAAAAGGTTATACCTTTAAGGGATGGGATAAGGAAATCCCCGAAACCATGCCGGCGGAGAATATAACGGTTAAAGCACAATGGGAAATCAATCAGTACACAATAACCTTTGATACCAACGGCGGAAGTGAGATTGCACCAATTACACAGGATTACGGTACGGAAATTACCGCCCCTGACAATCCGACAAGAAAAGGTTATACCTTTAAGGGATGGGATAAGGAAATCCCCGAAACCA
>OIBI01000952.1_pt1 | contig 10214 bp, 8 predicted proteins | sample 1580951 | NCBI WGS metagenome assembly OIBI01 (sample SAMEA3882516, study PRJEB24775) | human gut metagenome | biome: human-associated habitat; feature: intestine environment; material: feces | place: Netherlands | collected 2009/2010 | reverse complement strand
CGGGGACAATGTAGACGCCGCCCGTGTCGGGGATGCTCTCGGCGAGTTGTTGCGTCTCGGCGGGAGTCTGTGCGATGCCAAGCTCGTCGATGAGCCATTGGATCAGCGCACCTGCCATGAAGACGCTGCCTTCGAGGGCGTATTCGGTGTGCGTCACGCTGGGGGCAGACGCCGCAATGGTCGTGACGAGACCATTTCTCGACGTAACGGGCGTGTCACCCGTATGTAGCAGCAGAAAGCAGCCTGTGCCGTAGGTGTTCTTGGCTTGGCCCGCTTCGAAGCAGCATTGCCCGAAGAGTGCCGCTTGCTGGTCGCCCGCAACGCCGCATATGGGAATGCCGGCGGGGATGTTCGGATAGTCGGTCTCGCCGAAGAAGCTCGCGCTCGGACGCACTTCGGGCATCATGCGCTCAGGAATGTCGAAAAGCTCGAGCAGGCTCTTGTCCCAGCAACCCTTGTGTATGTCGTAGAGCATGGTGCGGCTCGCGTTGGTGACGTCGGTTGCGTGCACTTTGCGGCCCGTGAGGTTCCAGATGAGCCAACAGTCGACAGTGCCAAAGAGCAGCTGGCCCTTTTCGGCAAGCTTGCGTGCGCCTGGCACGTTATCGAGAAGCCACTTGATCTTGCTCGCCGAGAAGTATGCGTCTGGATGCAGGCCGGTGACGAGCTCGATTTTGTCGCATACGGCTAGGTCCGAGCAGAGGTCGGCAATGATGGGGGCGGTACGACGGCATTGCCACACGATTGCGTTTGCAATGGGGCGGCCCGTCTCGCGATCCCATACGATCGTGGTCTCTCGCTGGTTGGTGATGCCGATGCTGTCGATGTCTTTTGCTTCCAGCGCATGACATGTGATCAGATCGGTCATCGAACCCAATTGCGAGAAGATGATCTCCTGGGGGTTTTGCTCCACCCATCCCGGCTGTGGGTATATCTGGGGAAACTTGCGCTGGATGGAGTCGACCGAGCGGCCTTCATGGTCGATGAGGACGGAGCGCGAGGAAGTCGTGCCCTGGTCGAGCGAGATGACGTATTTTCCGGTCATTTGCTGCCTCCATCCACATGCTTTTCAAGCCATGCGGCGACGTCATCATATACGCGCATGTGGTCGTCCTCGTTCAAGATCTCGTGGCGCATGCCCGCGTATATCTCGACTTCGACATCCTGCACGCCGGCTTTTTGCATCATGGCGGCGACTTTTCTGACGCCTTCGCCCATGGAGCCCACGGGATCTTCGGCGCCGGCGATGAAGAGCAGGGGGAGCCCGTGCGGCACGGCCTGTATGGTCGCGGGCGAGCACGCTTCCTTGGTGAGCGCCGTGAGCGTCGCGTAGCCGCCGGCGGGGAACATGAAGCCGGATTTGTCATCGGCAAGGTAGCGATCGACGTTCTCCTGGCTGGCAGAGATCCAATCTGCCTCGGTGCGCGCATCATCGATGACCTTGTTGAAGGCGCCGACGCCCATGTAATCCAACAGCTTGCTCTTGTAGTTCTTGCCACGGATGGCGGACATGGCACGCGCGAGCGCATTTCCCGCCTTCGATACCACAGGAGGGATGTAGCCCGTGCCACAGAGTATGGCACCGGCCAGGCCTTCGCCATGGCGTGCGATGTAATCGCGCATGATGTAGCTCCCCATCGAATGACCAAAGACGAAGTAGGGGAGTCCCGCTGGGGTGCGCGCCAGCATGAGCGAGCGCATGCGATGCACATCCTCGATAAGGTGATTCGCGCCGTTGCGGGGGTCGAAGCCGCCCCAAGGCACATTGCCCGAGACGCTGTCGCCATGGGCGAGGTGGTCGTAGCCGCCAACGATGAAGCCCTTGCTTGCCAGGAAGCGCGCGAAGTCATCATAGCGCTCGATGTGCTCGGCCATGCCATGGGCGATTTGCACGATGCCACGTGGTTTCGCGCAGCTTTCATCGCGCCAGATGTAGCCGTGTATGGTTGTTTCGGTATCGGTGCTTGCAAACGAGATGGGCTCTTGCATGATGCTGTCAGTCATGGTGCCTCCTCGGGTGACGTTCGATGTGTGCAATATTATAATCGCGCTATGGAACGAAGACCCAACAAAGCACGCAAGCAAGGCGCGATTGCGCGACTGGTGAACCACTGGATTGACCGCCTCGTCGGGGCGGCGACGCAACGCTCGCTTACGAATCAGGAAGAGCAGTACTCTCCCCATCAGACCACGCGCGACTTCATCTTCAATAGCGTCGGCATCGGCGTATGGGGCGTCGTGTTTCCGCTGCTCACCATTGTCATCACGCAGCTTGTCGGCGCCGATCAAGCTGGCATCTTCTCGCTTGCCTTTGTGACCGGCACCCTGCTCATGATCATCGGCAATTACGGCGTGCGCACCTATCAGGTGTCGGATATCGACGAGGACCATTCCTTCGCGGATTATCAAATCAACCGCATACTCACCTGTATTCTTATGGTTATCGTGGGCTATGTGTATTGCTGCATCCGCGGTTATGAGTCCGACATGTTCGTCATCAGCATGGGCGTGTATCTGTATCGCATGATTGACGCGCTCGCCGATGTCTACGAAGGGCGCTTGCAGCAAGTCGACAAGATGTATCTCGCGGGCATCTCGCAGGCCTTCCGAAGTGCCGTCGTGCTCATCGTGTTCAGCGTCGTGCTCTTCATCACGCGCAACCTTGGCTTCTCGTGCATCGTCATGGCGATTGTCGCTGCGGCAAGCTTGCTTGTGCTCACGGTACCGCTTGCCTATATGGAGACGCCCAAGTCGCGCCGCTGGAACATGAAGGGCGTCGTCAACCTCTTCAAGCGCTGCTTCCCCGTCTTCGTCGCGTTGTTCCTCTACTGTCTCATCGACAACATGCCCAAGTTCATGATGGAGGGCCCGCTGTCCTATGACAACCAGCTGTACTTCAACGTGCTCTACTTTCCTGCGCAGGGCATCTTGCTCACGGCAAGTCTGCTCTACAAGCCGCTGCTGTTGCGTTTGGCCGCAGCCTGGGAGAATCCCGACGAGCATCGTACGTTCAATATCATCATGATGGCGGTGTTCGGCGCGATTATCGCCATCACCGTCTTCAACCTCATCATCATGAACTGGATTGGCATTCCGATCATGAGCGTGCTGTACAACACGGACTTCGAGCAGTTCAGGGTCCTCATGAACCTCATGATCGTTGCCGGTGGCATTACGGCGGCCATCGACTTCATCTATCAGATCATCACCGTTCAGCGCCGTCAGAACAGCGTCGTGAAGCTCTATCTCATCACGTTCGCGTTCTCGCTCATTGCCTCGTTTGCGCTTATCAACTCCATCGGTCTCATGGGCGCTGTCATCACCTATCTGGCCGAGATGTGCCTGCTGCTCATTTTGATCGTGCTGCAGTTCGCGAACATCAGCGTGCACACGCGCAGGCGTCCGACCGCGAGGCTCGAGAACTCCAGCCGGTTCTGGGGGTAGGCATGGCCGAAGCGCAGGCAAAGATTCCCGTGCTGCTCATGGTTTCGGGTGGCTCGGATTCCACGGCCTTGCTCGAGCTCGTCTGCGCGTATGTTGCAGGCGAAGGCTCCGATGATGAGCTTTTCGCGATGCTTGCGGACTCGTTACCCGTTCCCGATCGCATCGCACCCTTTGTCCTGCACGTGAACCATATGCTGCGCGGCGAGGATTCCGATGGTGACGAACGCTTCGTGCACGAGCTTTGCAAGGAGCTTGACGTACCTTGCGAGGTGCAGCGCGTGGATATAGGAGCCCTTGCGCGTTCGCGCAGGGGAGGCATGGAGGCCATCGCACGTGAGGAGCGCTATCGTCTGGCGTCTTTGGCGCTGGACCGCGCTTGCGCTCGGGTGGGTGCCAAGGACGGGCTCATCTGCACCGCGCATACGATTGACGATCGCGTCGAGACCTTCTTCATGCGCGCTCTCGTGGGAACGGGCCCCGGGGGTCTTGCGTCCATTCCGCGCGTCCGCGGCAATCTACGTCGTCCATTGCTCGACGCATCGCGCGAGCAGCTGCGCGATTGGCTGAGGAAGCGCCATTCGGACACGGCAGACGAGGGGCTTTGGCGTGAGGACGAGACGAATCTTACGGGTGATAACTTCCGCAGCCGCGTGCGGCGCGAGCTCATCCCCGTGCTTCGCGAGCTGCGCCCGGGGTTCGAGGGTTCGCTTGCCCAGACCATGGACCTCATTGCCGATGAGGATGAGGCGCTGCGGTGTCAGGCGGATTCGATTGCCTACCGGACGCTCGTGTGGGATGGCGAGACCGCGTCCATGCCAGTCGAGGCGCTACGCTCGCTCGATCGGTCCATGGCACGCCGCGCGATGCGCGCCTGCCTGCTTGTGGTCAATCCCGATGCTCGTCTCGAGGCTGGTCAGATTGATCGGGTCCTCGACGGGATGGAGGACGAGGGCTTCACGACCGAGGTCTCGGGTGGCCTGCGCGTGAGCATATCAGGTGATGCGCTCGTCATCCGCAAAGCGCAGTAATGAGACAAAAGTGGCCCGGCCACTTTTGTCTCATTTCCTCTCATCGTACGATGATGCTCGCACATCCCGGGGCCGAGGCAGTCACCGCTTGGAAGGCCTTGGGGGAGACGTAGGAGACGATGACGGCACCAGACGCGTCCATGACCTCGACGGTCGAGCCTGCGCTTCCGCTCGTGCGCTCCATGAGGTGCGCTTGCAGGCCGCCGGTGAAGTCCTCGGCCATGGCGGCGCTACCCATGAGGATGACGTTGCCGCCGTTGACGGTCGCCTCGTACTCGTAGTCCAGGCCACTGTCGTCAGAGTTCGAAGCGCCGTTCACGAACACGGTTCCGCCGTTGATCTCGATGTAGCCATTGGAGTCCAGGCCATCACCGCCGGCGTTCACGACAAGCGTGCCGCCGTTGATCTGGATGAGGCATTCCTCGCTTGCGCCGGGCATCGCCATGGCGCCTCCCTGTCGGCCGGGGCCAGTCCCATCTTGAGGCTTGTCGCCTTGCCTATCGGGTGGGGTCGTTCCGTTCCGGGGTGGCTCCTCACCCTGGGGCATGGCGGGCGGTTGATTGTCCTGAGACGCTGCCCCTTGCGACGAGTCGCCCGTGGTCGTCGAATCCTCGGCGGCCGATGCGTTTACGCCGTCATCACTTGCCACGATGCTGGTCTCGCCGCCATGCACGAGGATCTTCTCGGCTTCGTAACCCTCCACGCAGCTTTCCACGTTTACCGTGCCGTCCGCGATGTAGAACAGGTATTCCGAGTGAAACGCGTCATCTCCCGCGTTCACGGTTATGTTTCCTCCGCCAATCTCGACGGCGTCGTTGCCGCGCACGGCATCCTCGACGCTCGTAACGCTGATGGTGCCGCCGGTGATGACCATGTCGTCCTTGGAAGTGATGCCATGACGATAGTTGCCGGTTACCTGGAGCGCACCCGAGCCGTTGATGGTCAGGTCATCCTTGGAATACAGTGCGGCGTACGGCTCGTCCTCTCCCTCGGCAAGGGCGTAGTCCGTTCCGTCCGAAAGCGCGTTGGTCGAGTCGTCGGCAAGCGTGAGGAAGACCTTGTCGGCCTGGTCGACCTGAATGGCGGGACCGTCCTCGTTGTGGATGGTGACGCCGTCGAGCACGATTTGCGCCTTGTCTTCGTCACCCGGCAGGCTCACCACGATCTGGCCATCGGCCAGCGTGCCAGAGACGACATAGGTTCCATCGGCCGATATGGTGACGGTCGACCCGTCGGCTGTGGCGCCTTCGCCCGTGACGGAGGCACCCGAGCCGTCAAGCACGATTTTGGTCGCGCTTGCCTCGTCGTAGCTGGGGTCGAGATCACGGTCGGTGAAGCGGAGCTCTTCTTTGGCCATCTTGTCGCTCGGGCTTTCGGATTGCTGATTCTGGCCCGTTCCGGATGCCGAGCATCCGGCGAGGGCGATGACGAGCACCATGCTCGTCAGGGCGGCGATTACCTTTTTCATCTAGAGCACCTCCTGGGTCTTGGGCGCGTAGCCGAGGGAGATCTTCAGGTTGCCGTTGAGGCAACGCAATTCGTCGATGAGCGCCTTCTCGAGTCCTTGCTCCTTGAGACGTAGCATGTACTCGAGCTGGAACAGGCTTCCCATGTTCGTCGTCTGCACGTTCATGAGCTTGTATTCGGTGGCGTACCGCCCGAGGGCTTCCTCGAAGACACCATTATACTCGAGGTCCTCGGGGATGCTGATGCGCAGCATCTTGTCAGGTTCGTGCGGTTTGCCAAAGGGTGTCATCACATAGATGACGTTCACGATCGCCACGATTGCCGTGAACACGATGGCGAGAATGATGAATCCCATGCCGGTGGCAAGGCCGATGGCCATGGCGAGGAACACGCTTCCGATGTCCTTGGCACTGCCGGGGATCGAGCGAAATCGTACGAGATTGAACACGCCCATGACGGCGATGCCTACACCCAGGTTACCGTTTACCAGCGTGATTACCATCTGGACGATGAGCGGGAGCAGCGCAAGCGTCACCACGAAGTTCTTGCTATGGTCGTGGCGAAACATGTAGACGAGTGCGCAGACGATGCCGAGCGCGATGGAGGCGAGGCAGCAGACGAGAAACTCGCCCGAGGTCACCTGCGACGCGAGCGACTGCGAGTTGGCGTAAATGGATGTGAGAGCGGAATCAAGCATGAGCGGATTTCCTTTCCTCATGACGCGCGGCGGACATGCAGGCGGCCGTGCCGTATTTCGAAAACGATTGGGGGTAGATGTGTAGCGAGCTCAGGGTATCGGTGAGCCACTGGGGGAGCGCTACGCTCGCCTTGATTTCCATGATTGAGGTGATGGGTTCGAGAATGGGATGGGTGACCGGATCACCTGCCGCGAGGTCGACGTAGCAAAGCTCGTCATCGAAGGTGATGCGCGGTTCGGCAGCCTCGCCTTGGGGAGCCCAGGCGATACGCCAGCAGAGTATGGCCGCGGATGGCTCGAGTCCGTCGTAGCGCCCGAGCGCCGCCTCTATCTCGTGGGCAATCTGCACGTCGATCGAACTGGGACAAATGGACAGGTCATTTGTCCCACTGGCAGTCGTGGGGTGATGTGTCAGGGGGTCAGACCCCTTGACACACGCAAGCGGATACGTCGTCATCGTCGCCTCGTAGGAGGCGCCGTGCGCGAATGCCCATGCGCCCATGAGCGACATGCGCACGCGTCGCTTGTAGACGATGCCCTTGTACTTCTTCTTGAGTTCGAAGAAGACGGGAATCGCGAGGAGCATGTCACCGTAGAAGCCTCGCGCGGCGATAAGGCCGTGTTGGCATAGGAAGACGAGGGCTGTGCCATCCTTCTCTCCATAGGCTCGCATGCGCAGCTTCTCCTTGTACACGGGCTTTTCCAGTGACCGCGCGATGATCGAACGGTCGGGCGTGTCGAGATACACGCTCGTGATGAGCGTGCGTCCGTAGTCGTCCGGTGACATGAAGCGTCGGGCCGCCGCCTCGATTGCTTGTCTTTGCGCTGCGTCTATCAGGTACTTCTTCTCACGTCGCTTGAATGTGCTCGTTATCATCGCGTCTTCCTCCCCGTGCCTTCGGGAGGAGATGATAGGGATGCAAGATTGAACGAAGATTGAACCCTCGTGAACCGTGCGATTTCGTCACTTCGTGGGGATACGTACCGTGAAGGTGATGGAGGGAGCTTGCTCGTTGAGGTTGACGTCAATTGTCCCGCCGTGTGCATTGACGATGCTTTGCGCGATGGCGAGGCCGAGCCCGTAATGCGAGCTTGCGTTATCGGTTGCCTCATTCGTGCGGGCCTCATCACCGCGCATGAAGCGTTCGAAGAGCCTGGCGTCTTTCAGGCGCTCGGTGTCTTCGGGCTCTATCGCGTTGCTTACCGAGATCTGCGCGCTGGCTCCGGCGTGAGCAAGCGATAGCTCCACTGTCGTATTTGCCGCTCCATGGCTTATGGCATTGTCGAGCAGTATGGCGACAAGGCGCGAGAGCTCGGGCGCGTTGCCCTTGACCTCGACACCGTCCGAAATCTTGCCTTCGAGCTGCATGTCACGCTCGAAGGCGACGGGCTCATGAGAGAGACATTCGGCCTCGACAAGGTGGCTCAGGTCCACCTTCTCGCGCGTCATCGCGTTGCTTTCGGTGCGAGCGAGCTCCAGAAGCTGTGTCACGAGCACGCCCATCTGCTCGTTTTCATGGCGGATGTTCGCAAGCCAGGGGTTGTCGCCCACCTCGCGCTGGAGGAGCTCGGCGTTTGCCTCCATCACCGCGACGGGCGTCTTGAGCTCATGCCCCGCGTCCGAGATGAAGCGACGCTGCGCTTCGTAGGCTCGCTGCATGGGCCGCACGATGCGTCCGGCAAGCCAACGGGCCACGAAGAAGAGCAGGACGAGCATGACGAGCCCCACGATGAGCGTGTATCGAAAGAGCGTCCCCATGCTCTCGGTCACGAGGGTGTTATCCATGAACGCGACGAGCGTATATCCTGCGGTGCGCTCAACGGCGAACATGAGCGAACCCTCGAGCCCACTGCGTTCGTTCCTGTCAAGCGCGTTATGGGCAAAGCCGACGAGGTCGCTAACCGTGTAACCGTCTGCATTGATGCTTTCCACGGATACCACTAGTCCATTGGCATCGAAGAGCACGGCGTAAAACGGTGCCGAGGAGGGGCTTTCAAATTGGCGTTGCCGCAGATTATCAGGTCGTACGAATCCGGAGGGAAGGCGGTTAGCCTGGTAATTTGCCGCGTAGCTTTCGAGCATATGCGTGTTGCGATCATAGACCTCGGCATAGCTGAACGCGTAGATGGCGGCGAGCGTGGCGACGAAGAGCGTCACGAGTACGGCCATGATGGCGGCGATGATGCGGCGACGGGATTGTGCGAACAGCGAGGACGTCTTCATGAGTGCACCTCAGGCGGAAGCTGAAGCTCGTAGCCCACGCCACGCACGGCCTTGATTTTCGAGGCCGACCCGATGAACGCGAGCTTCTTTCTTATGAAGGTGAGGTAGACCTCGATCTTGTTGTACTCTGCGTCGCTGTCGTAGCCCCAGACGCGTTGCGCGAGCTGGTCGCGCGTGAGTATGCGTCCGCGGTTGCGCAGGAAGTACTCGAGGATGCGAAACTCCTTGTCGCCAAGTCGCACGCTCTCACCGGTGTGGATGTTGCGCAGGGTGAGCGTCGCTTCATCAAGGGCAATGTCACCGCCGGAAAGCTGCGTGTCGTCATTCAAACCGCTGCCGCGGCGCACGAGGGCACGCAGGCGCGCGAGCAGCTCCTCGGTGAGAAACGGCTTGGTGAGGTAGTCATCGGCTCCGCTATCGAGCCCCTGCACCTTGTCCTCGAGCTCTCCACGGGCGGTGAGCATGAGGATGGGGGTGGAGATGCCCTCGCGTCGCAGGGCGCTCGTGATGGCAAAGCCGTCGGATCCGGGAAGCATCACGTCGAGGATGAGGGCATCGTAGACGTTTGCCTGGGCTGCCAGTAGTGCTTCGGTGCCATTGGCAAACCAGTCGACGTCATAGCCCTCTTGGCGCAACAGTTCCAGGAGCGCCTCTGCCATGCGTCGCTCGTCTTCGGCAAGCAAGAGCTTCATCGTACGACATCCCATCATCTGGCTTCGTGGCGTATCACGCCCATGATAAACGACCGGACGGCTCAATGCAGAATGAGACAACGTCCCTGAGCAACTGTCTCATTCTGTTCCACGGCGTGTATCTTGTCCGATGGACAAAATGCCCCTTGCACGGACGACGATCTTGCCCCATAATCTCGCCGCTGTGTTTTTTCTGCGAAGCTTCCGGAATCCCGCCCAGGCGCGAGACCGGGAGTGGAGAAAACTCTGGAGAATCTCTTAAATGAGTGCCGAAGGTGCAAGGTCCGTAAGGGCCGAAACTCTCAGGCAAAAGGACAGAGGCACATTTTTGACCTTCTCTGGCAGCGCTGTTTTATTGTGCAAGGGAGGGTTTTTCTTATGGACGTCCTATACGACATCGTCGTAACCATCAACACCTATCTGTCTAACTACGTGCTCATCATCTTGCTCGTGGCCATGGGCCTCGTCTTCACCATCCGCACGAAGTTCGTGCAGATACGCTTCTTCGGCGAGGGCATGCGCCGTGTCTTCGGGGAGTTCAATCTCTTCGGTGGCAAGAAGAAGAGCGGCATCAGCTCGTTCCAGGCGCTTGCCACGGCCGTTGCCGCACAGGTCGGCACGGGCAACATCGTGGGCGCTTGCGGTGCCATCTTGATTGGCGG
>OIBI01000941.1_pt1 | contig 10318 bp, 5 predicted proteins | sample 1580951 | NCBI WGS metagenome assembly OIBI01 (sample SAMEA3882516, study PRJEB24775) | human gut metagenome | biome: human-associated habitat; feature: intestine environment; material: feces | place: Netherlands | collected 2009/2010 | reverse complement strand
CCTCGGCTCTTTTTCGGTAATATTCCACCTCACGCTTTACCTTTGTCAGATAGTATTTGCCGTCGGAATGATATCCGGCAACAGCTTCGCCCGAAAGTGCGGCAATTCCCGACACCTTCAAAAAATGCAGAAAGACATCATTCGGAGCATTCTTGAAATAGTATGGAGAAATCTGCCCTGTCATATACATCGGTATCCAGCTTTCAAGACCAAGCATCATCTCATCAAAAGAACGGTCAAGATTATGTATTTGATGAAGATGCAGTCCTTTTTTTAGCATCATCGCCATACCGAACATCCATTTTTTGGGGAACTCCGGATCCTTTGCCATTTCTTTCATCGGCATATCGCTGTACATTATCACAGGGGCTGATGATTTTGAAAGCACGGTTGATTTCAAAAAATCAAGCTCACTCTCCATCATTTCTTTAATACCGAAATATGTCTTGGAGGACGGAATCTGAAACGGTACGGACGGAACTTTTAACTCATCAAACTTGATAACCTTGATATATTCGTTCAAATCAAAGTCATCCAGCTTGCTTAAAAATTTTGAAACGCTGTTGCCTTCGGCTTTTTGCACGGGCTGTTTTAAAAGCCAGCTTTTTATTTTTGCGTATCGAACCGACATATCATAAATTTCATCAATATCACAGCCAATCAATTCTGCAACGGCGGCAATTTCGGACGGCATCTGCATTGTTCTTGTAACAAAGGAAGCAACCGCAGATGCAAACCGCTCGGCATCTCCGGGCTTTCTTGAGCCGTTACGAATGCGAAAAATAGCAGACGCATCATAATTTGTGTACTGACACAACTGCGTCAGATTGACATTGAGTGCAGAGAGGAGTGTGTTGAAATTTTTTCGCAGTAATTCCTTGTCTGTAGATACAAAATCATCGCAGCTTACAAACGCTTTTTTCACAGCGTCAGCGGTGATTTGTAACTTTCCTTTTTGTGCGGAAATCTGTGCCAGCGCACAGCATAAATCCTCAAAGGGCTTTGTTCCAAGCTCGGGTACTCGTTCGCCGTTTCTGTATCGGCTGAGAGATGCCGCAGAAATGCCGGATAAATTACAGATATCTTTTCCCGTACAGGACAACTGCTCAATAAAATCATTTAATTTTTCAGAAAATTTCATAGATATCACTCCAAACGAGTTTGTTTTTAACAATGTTATAAGAGTATATTACAGAATAATTCCAAAATAGTCAATTGACTTTTTTGGAATTATGGTAAAATTGTGCGTAAAATATGCTAAAATAATGGTGAAATCTTTGACAGGTATACGGGGTTGTGCTCATCACAGCCAACCTGCCAATATGGCGGTAACGGACGGTAATAATACCAAACGGATACAGCCAAAAAACATTTTATGCGGCGTTAGCCGTTGAAAGGAGAAGATGAATATGAAAAAAACAAAACCAAAAAAACTGTTGACTGTTCTGCTGACCTTGTACTTGGCACTATCCATTGTACCGATTACAGCATATGCCGGTGTAACAGATGTGATCGGAGACAATACCACTAAACCCTATAGTCATTTCTATCACACAAAGGTTGAAACAACTGCGCAGGTCACCATTAAAGATGCAGACGGCAATGTGATAGAAACAACAGAAGTGACCAAATCAGGGGATTTCGTTGAAGGCAATGTTAACAGTGATGCGGTGCAGGCAGAAATCAAAAGAATTGATGATGAAATCATTGCACAATTTTCTTCACGAGGAAATATTACCATTGAAAACCGTAATAGCACATTTATGTTTGATCATTTTGAGAGTGGTAATATAATTGCACCAGATGGCGATATACTCGTCGGCGATCAGGATGCTCTCGAAAAAGCAGCTTCCGGAAGTGTGAATCGGAATATTGTTGTCCATGAATATCAAGTGTATCAGACAACCTATGACCTGATTGTGCAAACTATTGATGGAGGTTCTCAGGACGAAGCGACTATAAATAATGTCTGCATTGAGAATGTAAAATTCGCTTATCGTTCGGGTGACGCTCCGCAGGCAACCGCCGAGGTATATAATGCTGATGCCGATAAATATGAAATCGCTTATGAATGCTGGCAGGAAATGGAGAACGGAGAGCCGGTTGCGTTCTGGTATTCCGATGAAAGCAAATATACGCCTTCCTTGAAAAAGATTACTCAGTTTGAAGAGGGTAAAACCTATATGTACTCCATCGAGTTGAGAGAGAAAAACGGATATACCTTTGCGGATAATTGCTCCGTTACGATAAACGGGAACCCGATATCGGCAACCGCCAATGCAGTTAAAACCGTGGATGGCTTGTTTGTTATGAATGTTGAAACAATTCGCCCGGAAGCAACCAAGAAAATCTCCGTGATTGAAATCAATAACGCAACCTTGACCTTTAAGGACGGCGATAAACCTGTCTTTACCGGAACGGTGCCTGAAAACGATCAGTATGCATTCCGTTGCGAGTGGTGGAGCTTAGACGAGAATACCGGCATAGTTTCCACAGAGCCGGAGTGGGGCGGCGACATTTATAAAAACAAGATCACCGCTTTTGAGGCAGGAAAGACCTATCACTACGGCGTATATGTAACTGCATATACTGCCGACATCTCTCCCGATGCCAAACTAAAGATTAACGGTCGGGAAGTGAAATACACTCGCATAGGCGATGAAAGTGACACCCAGAGTTTCTGGGTTGAAACCGACCTTACTATGACTCCTGCCGCAGACGGACATACACACAAGTACGGTACGGAATGGAAGTATGATGAAACGAATCATTGGCACGAATGTGAGTGCGGCAACAAGGCTGATATAACGGCTCACACCTTTAAGCAGATTATTGACAAGGAAGCCACGGCTACTGAAAAAGGCTCAAAGCATGAAGAATGCACCGTCTGCGGTTACAAAAAAGCTACCGTTGATATTTCGAAAATTGATTCTCACAATCACGACTACGGCACAGAGTGGAAATATGACAGCACAAATCATTGGCACGAATGTGAGTGCGGCAACAAGGCTGACATAACGGCTCACACCTTTAAGCAGATTATTGACAAGGAAGCCACGGCTACCGAAAAAGGCTCAAAGCATGAAGAATGCACCGTCTGCGGTTACAAAAAAGCTGCCGTTGACATTCCTGTGACAGATTTTGGAAACAGCTCGGACGACCAACCGAATAAGCCTATAAATACTGCCTCTTCCGAAAGCAGTTCTGCTGACCAAACAAATAAACCGATAAATACAGCCTCACCGAAAACAGGCAATACCGATAATATGATTTTGTGGATTGTCCTGCTGATTGCCGGCGGCGGTGCATTCATTACCGCAACGGCTGTTGACAGAAAGAAAAAGTAAAACAAATAACAGAAGAGATTAAACTATAAGGCGGCTATCGAAAACGATAGTCGCCTTGTCTTTTTGCAAAATTCATTTTTAATTTGCGTTTGTTGTTACCTGGGTTGCATTTGCCACATAGCTTTCATACTCGTCAATGCCCCAGTTTTCTTTTACTTCATCAGAGATAGGAAAGGTGCGAAACAGCATTGTACTGCGTTCACTGTCTGCCTTATCCTCATTGGTGCTGAGAGCATAGACATTGCCGTTGTACCACAGCTCATTTGTATTTTCAAAGGTTGTAAGATAGAAAATATCCTGAATTGTATCAACCTTATTAATGCCCATTCCGCTTACTGCGGCAGCCATTACGGCACTTTTCATCAGGATTGTATCGCTGTTATTTTTCTCGTTTTCAATCGAAACAAAGTTGCTCATTGTTGTTCCGAGACCGATATTCATAATATAATTTGTCTTTGTTTCAACAGAGGCTGTGAAGTTGATTTTATCGGCATTGTAGTAATAATACTGATACTCCGTTCCGTTTGCATCATTCTGAGGACTGCCGAGCATTTTCCAACCCTTTGGATTAATCATATCAAGATTACCCGCCTCTTTGAGCATTTCGTTGTAATTATATGTAAATTCTGCGTAGCACATTCCGTTTACATTTTCACTTTCTTTGCGAATGTTCGGATTTTCTGTTACCTTTGCCTCATCAAGAGTAGAAAATTTATCGGGCGCATCTACTACACCCGAAACATCGGCATTCTTCTTGTCAGAACAGCCGAAAAGTGAAAGCATGAGGATTGCCGCTACAATCAGAACTAAAGTTTTTTTCATCAAATCACCAAATTTTCATATGTGTCAAAAACTCCACTTAAAAAAGTGGAGTTTTCTTATTTTTATCAATTATTCTTCCGTATTTTCTTCGGTTGAATCAGAAGTTTCACCCTCGTTATTTTCGGAAACTTCTTCTGCAACCGCTTCTGACGGTTCACCGTTTTCTGCGTTATCTTCGCTCTCGGCTGATTCATCATCTTCACCGTCAATGTGGGGAACACGGGCGATTGTTACAACCCTGTCGTCACCGTTTACTTTCATTACGGTTACACCCTTTGAAGGACGGGCGCAAACACGAATTGATTCGGCGGCAATTCTGATAATAATACCTTCTTCCGAGATGATAATAATATCATCGTCAAGGTTAACCACCTTGATAGCGGCAACATCGCCGTATTTTTCCGTGTGGTAGTTGGTAAGACCTTTACCGCCACGGCTCTGAACACGGTAATCATCGGGACTTGAAAGTCTGCCGTAGCCTGTTTCGGAAACTGTGAGAACAAGACCGCCCTCACGGACAACACTCATTCCGACTACGCAATCGCCCTCTTTGAGAGCCATTGCCTTAACACCTCGAGCCTGTCTGCCCATTGCACGAATGTCGGTTTCGTTAAAGCGAATAGCCATACCTTTCTTGGTGGCGATAATAACCTGACTGTTACCGTCGGTCATTCTTACCCACGCAAGTTCGTCACCCTCATTGAGTTCAAGAGCGATAAGACCGCCCTTTCTTGAAGTATTGTATGCATTGAGTTCAATACGCTTGATAATGCCCTGACGGGTGACCATAACAAGGTATTTTTCCTCGTCAAATTCAGGCACTCTTATCATTGAGGTTACCTTTTCGTCGGGTGAAATCGGGATCAGATTTGCAATGTTTACACCCTTTGACTGACGGCTTCCCTCGGGAACTTCATAGCATTTAAGGCGATAAACTCTGCCCTTGTCGGTAAAGAACAGAACATAATCGTGTGAATTGATTACGAACATTTCAGCCGCAATATCTTCTTCACGGCGTGACATACCCGATACACCGCGACCTCCTCTGCGCTGAATTTTGTAGGTATCGGCAGAAAGACGCTTTACATATCCAAACTGTGTAAGTGTAAGAACGCACTCCTCCTGCGGAATAAGATCCTCAATATCAACCTCACCGCTGACAGCACAAATTTCTGTTCTTCTCGGGTCGGCATATTTATTACGAATCTGCATAATTTCTTCTTTTACGATTTCAAGCTGTCTTGGCTCGCTTGCAAGAATTTCGAGATATTCTTCAATCTTTGCGTGGAGGGCTGCAATTTCATCCTCAATCTTAGTCTGCTCCATATTTGTGAGCTGACCAAGACGCATCTGAACGATAGCCTGAGCCTGAACATCATCAAGACCAAAACGCTCCATAAGACCTGTTTTTGCGCTTGCAGTATCCTTGCTGTTTCTGATAATTTTGATTACCTCGTCAATGAAGTCAAGAGCAACCTTCAAGCCCTCAAGAATGTGAGCTCTGTCACGGGCTTTTTTGAGGTCAAAATCAGTACGGCGGCGAATAACCTCAGCCTGAAATTCAATATAGCATTGGAGCATTTCCTTGAGTGAAAGAATTTTAGGCTCGCCGTCAACGATAGAAAGCATAATTGCACCGAAGGTTGTCTGCAACTGTGTGTATGAGAACAGCTGGTTAAGAACAATCTGAGGTGAGGCATCTCTCTTGATGTCAATTTCAATGTGCATACCCTTACGGTCGGAATGATCCTCGATATTTGAAATACCCTCAATTCTCTTATCCTTTACGAGGTCGGCAATGTTTTCAATAAGTCTTGCTTTGTTGACCTTGTACGGAAGCTCCGTAACGATAATTTTATATCTGCCGTTTTTAGCTTCGATAATTTCAGTCTTGGCTCTTACGGTGATTTTTCCTCGACCTGTTGCATAGGCGGCACGAATACCGCTTCTGCCCATGATAATACCGCCTGTCGGGAAGTCGGGACCGGGCATACACTCCATAATCTCTGCAAGCTCGGCATCGGGATTGTCAATGAGAGTACAAACTGCGTCAATTGTTTCACCGAGGTTATGCGGCGGAATTTCGGTTGCCATACCAACGGCAATACCGCTTGAACCGTTTACGAGAAGGTTTGGAAAACGGCTTGGAAGAACAGTCGGTTCTTTAAGACGGTCATCGTAGTTTGACATAAAGTCAACCGTATTTTTCTCGATATCCGTGAGCATTTCAAGAGAAATTTTACTCATTCTTGCCTCTGTATAACGGTAAGCGGCAGGCGGATCACCGTCCACCGAACCGAAGTTACCGTGACCGTCAACAAGCATATATCTCATGGAAAAATCCTGTGCAAGACGAACCATTGCGTCATAAACCGAGGCGTCACCGTGAGGGTGATACGAACCAAGCACCTGACCTACCGTGTCGGCACATTTGTGGTACGGCTTTGACGGATCAAGACCGATTTGATTCATTGTATAGAGTATTCTTCTGTGAACAGGTTTCAAACCGTCTCTGACATCGGGCAACGCACGGGAAACAATAACGCTCATGGAGTAGTCCAAAAAGCTTTTTCTCATTTCATTTTGCAGATCGACATCAATAATTCTCGAATTCTTGTTCTGATTCTGTTCGTTATCCATATTCTTTCCTCGCTTTTCAAGCTCTTGTTACTGTCTGTTCAATAATTTGTAATAATGTTATTTTGCGTTTTTTAGGGTGGTTTAGTGTGTGATTTTGTTTCAGTAGGGGCGTTCATTGGACGCCCGCCTTGATGAAACGATTTGTTTTACACATATTTTTTGATGTGATGATTTATTTTTTAATTTCACAAACTATCTTCTCGAATTTGGTGTAGCGACACGCTGTTAGAAGTGTTTTACTGCGGCTGAAATATCTTCGTAGAGTTTCGGAAAGCGTTTTTTGATGCTTGTGGGACGGAATGTTTTGGAATCTACAAAACCGTGTTCGGTTGTACCGTAGCCAAGTTCGGTTTCCAAACCATCCTTTTCAATACGCTTTACCGTGTATGTAAAAATAATTCTTGCGGCTGTGATAGTCTGCACCCAAGTGCGGATAATCAGCTCGTCCTCATAAAGAGCAGGGATTCCGAAATGACAACTCAGGTTCAAAAGGGGAGTCATTACACCTGCATTTTCCATGTCTGTGTAGCTGATTCCGAACATTTTGATATAGTCATTTCTAGCTATTTCGTACCAAATCGGATAATTTGAGTGGTGTACAATTCCCATTCTATCCGTTTCTGCGTAACGAACTGTAACTTTTGTTCTTGCGTGCATAAAATCACCCCGTTTTTAAAATTTTGGTTTATCGTAATATATCAGACATCGAGATTCTGTACATACTTTGCATTTTTCTCAATGAAATCTCTTCTCGGCTCAACCTTGTCACCCATAAGAATTGTGAAGGTTTCGTCTGCCTGTTCTGCATCGCTGAGATCAACACGGAGCATAAGTCTTGTTTCGGGATTCATTGTTGTTTCCCAAAGCTGTTCGGAGTCCATCTCACCAAGACCTTTGTATCGCTGAACTTCGGTTTTACCCTCAATTTGAGCCAGAATTTGGTCACGCTCAAGGTCCGAATACGCATATTTATGCTCTTTGCCCTTTGAAATTCTAAAGAGAGGCGGCTGGGCAATGTAAACATGGCCCTCTTCGATAAGCGGACGCATATATCTGAAAAAGAAAGTTAAAAGAAGGGTTCTGATGTGCGAACCGTCAACATCGGCATCCGCCATAATGATAACCTTGTCGTATCTGAGCTTTGCAATATCAAATTCATCACCTATGCCTGTGCCGAGCGCAGTGATAACGGGCATAAGCTTGTCATTTCCGTAAACTCTGTCAATTCTTGCTTTTTCAACATTGAGCATTTTACCCCAAAGAGGGAGGATAGCCTGAATTCTTCTGTCACGGCCGCCCTTTGCTGAACCGCCCGCAGAATCACCCTCGACTATGAATATTTCTGTTTCGCTGCTGTCTTTTGACTGGCAATCGGCAAGCTTACCCGGAAGCTGTGCGGAGTCAAGCGGAGATTTTCTTCTTGCATTTTCCCTTGCTTTTCTTGCAGCCTCTCTTGCTCTTGACGACGCAAGCGCCTTTTCAAAAATTACCTTTGCAACAGCAGGATTTTCTTCGAGATAAACAGAAAGCTTATCCCTCATAAGGCGGTCAACCATTGCTCTTACCTCGGTATTACCGAGTTTTGCCTTGGTCTGTCCTTCAAACTGAGCCTCTTTGAGCTTTACACTGACAATTGCGGTAAGTCCTTCACGGACATCTTCACCGCTGAGATTCTTATCATTGTCCTTCAATTTTCCGAACTTTCTTGCATAGTCATTCATAACATAGGTAAGTGCTCTTTTGAAGCCTTCTTCATGAGTACCACCGTCGGTTGTATGAATGTTGTTTGCAAAAGTGAGCAAATTTTCGTTGTAGCTTTCGTTGTACTGGAGTGCAATTTCAACCGCAATCGTGTCATCTGCGTTTCTTGACGCAAAGTAAATTACATCGGGATGAATAACTTCAAGAGAACGCTTTTTGTGAATATACTCAACAAAGCTCTTGATACCGCCCTCATAGACAAAGTTATTCTGAATAATATTTTCAAGGTCACGCTCGTCACGAAGCTCAATGTGAACACCTGCATTGAGAAATGCCTGTTCACGAAGTCTTCTTTCCAAAACGCTGTAATCGTAAACCGTGGTTTCTTTAAAAATTTCAGGGTCGGCTTTAAAGCGTACTTCCGTACCCTTAACATCAGACTTGCCGATTTTTTGAAGGTCGGTTACAATTTTTCCTCTTTCATAACGCTGGAAGTAAACATCCTCGCCGTCACAAACCTTGACTTCGAGCCACTCGGAAAGTGCGTTTACAACAGACGCACCTACGCCGTGCAAACCGCCCGAAACCTTGTAACCGCCTCCGCCGAATTTTCCGCCGGCGTGGAGAACTGTGAATACAACCGTTACGGCAGGGAGTCCTGTTTTGCTGTTCACACCGACAGGAATACCACGGCCGTTATCGGTTACTCTGATTATATCGCCCTTTTCGATGACAACATCAATTTTTGTACAATAACCTGCAAGTGCTTCGTCAATTGAGTTATCTACGATTTCGTAAACAAGGTGGTGAAGTCCTCTCGGTCCTGTTGAACCGATGTACATGCCGGGACGCTTTCTTACAGCCTCAAGTCCTTCAAGAACCTGAATTTCATCTGCGCCGTATTCCTGTTCAACCTTTGAAAGCTCCATACCCTCGGATTCGCCGTCAAATTCAACCAATTTTTCAGCCTCAATCTCTTTTTCATAGGCTTCATCAATGGCTTCCTCGTTTATATTTTCGTTGGTTTCATCAATATTTTCATTCATATTTTCGTTGTTTTCAAGATTATCCAAAACACTTACCTCCGTTTATTCGATGAACGAACAGCGTTTTTGTTCGTTTGTTTTTTCTGCTGTTTTTTTGATATTTGAATATTTTCGCTTTTTTGAGCGTCTGCTCCGAATTTTCTGAATTTTGTAAAAAACGGCACAAAAAGCAGAAAAAACAGTATAAGTACGATATTTGTAATCATCAACGCTATCACATTTGTGCCTGAAAAAGCCGTCATTTCAAAGATATTGACGAAAATTCCTATCACAACTGCAATCAAAAATAAAATCCAAAGTCCCGAAAATGAGGTTTTGAACTGCTTTTTGCAGTGATAGCAGGTGTGAATTTTTGTATTTAAGCTCTTCCTTGCATCACCGTAACGATAAATTGCGTGACAATGCGGGCATACGGGCAGTCTGAACACAATATCACCCGTTAAAACTTTCTGTTCACGGAATAACGGTTGCCGTCATCCGTTTTTTTATTTTCCGAAGCTTCCTCGGAATTTATGTAGTGTCTGCTTCTGTTCACCGTATGGTGCTGGGGCATTTCGGAGTGAATTTTTTTGAGTGTTGCTCCGCTTGACGCATGATTCTCACTTGTATTGTTAATCACGGAAACATATTCCTGCTTTTCAAAGGATGACGAATCGGAAGAAATCTCATTTGAATCAAGTCTTTGTCTTGCGGCATTTCTTTCGGCTCTGATTTTATTAAATACATCCGTGTTAATTTCAAAATTATCATCGGTATCATTCT
>OIBI01000940.1_pt1 | contig 10334 bp, 9 predicted proteins | sample 1580951 | NCBI WGS metagenome assembly OIBI01 (sample SAMEA3882516, study PRJEB24775) | human gut metagenome | biome: human-associated habitat; feature: intestine environment; material: feces | place: Netherlands | collected 2009/2010 | reverse complement strand
AGGAATGCGGCACGCCCTGATAATCGTATTCCCCGGTTTCTGTATCGGCTATTACGCGCCCACTTGAGTCATATTCATACGAATAGCTATCGTGATCAACAGTGTGATCAGAATGGCCATAATCTGAAGCTAGGAGCTCTCCGTTTTCGTTGTAGCTATCGCTGGAGAAACGGGTTGGGTCATCGTAGGAGGTCCATTCTATGCTGCGTATTTTTCCCTCCCCAAACCACTCTATATTGCATTCTCTCGTTTGAGACTTGATCTTGGTGGGCTGTCCATCATCATCGACTGACTCGACTACAAAGTAACACTTGATCTTGGTGGGTTGCCCACCATCATCGACTGACTCGACTACAAATTCATTATCGTCCATTCTCGTGACAACTCCGTAGTCATCGCGCTCATATGTACATTCAGACTTGTCCCCATCTTCTATCTCTTTTACTACATTCCCACGGTCATCGAGCTCGTACTCGATGGTTTCCTTGTTTCCTTTGCTATCCGTAGTCGTGCAGCGGGTGACAACATAAGCACCGGGAACAACGCAACGCACGATTTGAAACACCGCCACGATAGCAAGAATAACGGCAACGACGATCAAGCTCGTAGTGAGCACGATGCGCCTGATTCGCTTGTTCTTTTTCGCTCTTTCCTTCTGCTCGGCTTCCTGCAGCGCTCGCTCCTCTGCCTCTTTTTCTGCTCTTTCGTCCGCCTCTTTTTCAAGCCGGTCGTTGTCAGCAGGATGTTCGCGCCAGAAGGTTTTTGGGGTGTTGCATAGCAGACAATCCTCGCGATTGACGTTCAGTTGTCCACAGGGGCAAACCCACCATGATTCGCGATCGTCAATTTCCTTGTCCAGTGCGAAGTCCTTGTAGAGCATCTTGGAATCGGAGGGATTAGGATGCCACTGGAGGGAGCGCTCCGTTTGCGCCTTATCGGAAAGACGAGCCTGCTTCGGTCGGGGGACAGGTATCGTTTTTTTCGTCGACTTCCAGTCTCCAGATGGAAGCTTGAGGGAGCATATTTTTACGCTGACCTCGGAAACGTCCCCGCGCTTGAGAAGGATCGGAGCTGGCTTACGGATTCTCCCTGGCTCCACATCTGCATCCAATAGAACTATTTCGACGTCTTCTCTCTCCCCATTTTCAAAGGTTGCTATAGCCGTCGCCTTAAGGGAACAGACCTCTTCACTGCTAACGTTACGAAACTTCAGCTGGAGATATGCTTCGCCCGTCTGAACATCGCGGGATACTTGAATTGCCTCAATTAGGATGGGGCAGTTTTCCTCCCACATTATTCCAGTCGCATTATCGCTTTGACTATCTTCTCGAAAAACAACTTTGTAATCGCTCACGGCTACACCTTAGATAGACGGAAGTTCCCTGTTAAGGGCATCTGCATCATTTCGGTTGTTGGCAGAGGAGGTGGCGCTCCGCTTGTCGGTCATCGCACATACATACAAACCGACGACAATCGGTGTTGCGAAAATGCCGACAAACCACAGTACCCCCGTCCTATAAAACCGCGGGTCTTTCTTTTGAGCAAGATCAATGAACATCTTTGTGGCAACGAGCCATGCCACAAGCACCACAATCGCAACGATGAACAGAAGGATGATTAAAACACCGCTTGTGCTGGAAGAAGCAGTGGAAGAATAAGCGTAGGAACTCATGATAATGCCTCCCTTTGTCGAAAAATACGCAAGGGCCTTTATATCCCAAGGCAGCCTCTTGTTCTGGTTCCCTAGCGTCCAGCCATGGGAACAATCCAAATCTGTTTAAGAATAAGGGGGGGGGGTGAATTCTGTTGCGCAACAAATTTTGCGGCGGTGGGCGGTTGGGGGATGTCACTGATGTCCGCAGATGATTGGCAGGAGATTTCTCGACTACGGCGCTACACGCCTTCGCTCGAAATGACAGAAGGGGTCTATGCCTATAGGTCCTGGGGCGCCGGCCCGAACCCGGACGCGTCTTGCCTGAGCTTTCGCTCGTCTGCCTCCACCCTGCGCTTCAGCTTCTTTGCATCCTCCTCCGGTGGCAAATCTTCCGGCTTGATGCCGCGCGCCACGAGAGTGCCGCGCACGCTCTTATTGTTCTGGAGGTGCTCATCGCCGATTTGCCTCACACCGCGCAGATCCTTCGACTCGGCGTTGTGTGGCGTCATTGAGTTCGCGAGGTTCTTGGCTGCCATGGTCACGTCGGGAAGAACATCGGCAAGGGGCTTCTTCTCGGGCACGCCAAGGCGTTTCTTCATGGCCTTCGTTTTGTTTCCGCCGAACAAGACCTCGTCCCCCTTTGATTTAATGGTCGCGAACCCCCGCTGATCCACACCTCGCTCGAAGGCTATGGCGGCAAGCACCTTCTCGGACTCCGTAAGGGCATCTCTCTCCGTAAGCCTGCGCAGCTCCAACATGCGCTGCTCGATGAGCTCTTGCTTGCGCGTTTGAAGGGCGAAGTAGCTCTGAGCAAATGCTATTTCCTCCTTGTGCGGATCGCCGTTTTGCGCGATGAGGTAGCAGGCATAGCGCGTGAGCATGTAGTCCTTTACTAATCGCTCCGCGCCACTCCCGAGAGGAACCATTTTGCCAATGTCGGCAAAATGGTCACTAACAGGGGTTTTGCTAGACTCGAGCGATATCATGGCACGCTTTATCGTCTCCTCGAACCTGCGCCATTGGGTATATCCGAAGACCCCCATTACTTCTCGCGCGTACCAAAACTCCACGCCGTCCTTCGTGTGGTGCATGTGATCATCGAGCGTCAACCTGCGCTTCTCTATCTCCTTGCTATCCATCGGTCCTCCAAGCTTCATCGACATGGTCTTGACCCCCATGATTGCAGGCGAATCTAACAAAAACGCCGAACGTTTTCGGTCGAATCACCGAATTTTTGCCGACCAAGATCGGACATGCTCGGGGTGAGATTTCTCGACTTCGCGACCTAGCGGCCGCTCCGCTCGAAATGACAATGGGGGGGGCTGTGCGCTTCGCTCGAAATGACAACCTGGAGTGCTGCACTCGTCGAGGTGGGATGACGGGGAGGGGGCTTTGTCCCTTTCGCATTGTAATGCGTCACGTTACATGTTACACTCCAAAAGGATTGGAGACTGCATGATACGGAGTTTCGCCAGCAGCGACACGCGCCTTCTGTTTGAAACGGGCCGGAGCAAGGAGCTCCCGCCGGACATCTTGCGGCGCGCGCTCAGGAAGCTCGAGCTCATCGACAACGCGATGACGCTTCTCGACCTGCGTCTGCCCCCGGGAAACAGGCTGCACGCGCTCGCGGGCAACCGTGCCGGTCAGCATGCCGTCTCCATCAACGACCAATGGCGCGTTTGCTTTCGCTTCGCTGACGACGGCGTGTATGACGTCGAGATTTGCGACTATCACTGAGGAGGGTTCATGGATGATGAGATGATCGTGGTTTCGCGCGAGCCAATCCATCCTGGCGAGTTTCTGCGCGAGGAGTACATGCCGGAGCTCGGGCTCACGGTCGCAGGCCTGGCCCAGCGGATCGGGGTCACCCGCCAAACCATCAACGACATCGTGCGCGAGAAGCGCGCCCTGAGCCCCGACATGTGCCTGCGCCTGGGGCGCCTCTTCGGCACGACCCCGCAGTTCTGGATGAATATGCAGGCCAAGGTCGACATATGGAAGTCGCTCGAGGAGCATCGCGACGACATCGAGGCGATCGAACCCATCACGGCAGATTGCGCGATGGGCATCGCCTAGGGCAATGGCGGTGACTACGCCCTACTCCTCTTCGGCTAGGCGCAGCACCATCTCGTAGATTCCCTGGGCGCTGTTGAAGTTTGCCGGGACGACTTCCTTGGCTGGCACGGCGATGTCGAACTCGTCGTCAATGGCATTGATGATCGCGAGAATGTCGAAGGAGTCGAGGAAGCGCTCGTCGACCAGTGCGGTGCAGTTCTCGTAGTCAACGTTTTCCTCAACGTCCTTGAGCAGGTCGATGATGGCCTCAAGCGTGATGTCGTCCATGGTGCTTCCTCTCGTCAATTCTTGTGCCGGACCCTGTTGCTAATGAGACAGTTGCTCAGAGCAACTGTCTCATTTTTGCGGTGTGTTGAGCGTGCTCGTCTCGATGAAATCGCGGGCAAGCTCGCTTCCGCCATCATAGCGCAAGACCACGCGCGGCATCGTGCGGCTCAAAAACAGGTGGACACCCTCGGTCACGGAATACGCGCCGGCGTTGGCGAACGCGAGCACATCACCCATCTCGAGCGAATCGAGCTCGACCTCGCGCACGAGCACGTCGTTGACGGTGCAGAGGCTGCCGCAGAGCGTCCAGCTCCGCGTATCCTGCGCACGCATGGCATCGGCCATCGCCGAGAGGTTGACGGTCACGGGCACCTTGAGGCCCATGACCTGTCCGGCATACGTAAGATGATTGATGCCGCCGTCGAGGATGCAGTAGTTCGTGCCGTCGTTTTCCTTGAGGTCGGCAACGCGCGTAAGGTAGGTGCCACACGAAGCGGAGAAGAAGCGGCCCATCTCGACCGTGACCTCTACATCGCGTCCAAGTTCCTGGATGTACGGGGTCAACTCGCGGGCCGGTGCAAGATCGTCCGTGAAGTCATCGTCTGCAAAGTACGGCACGGCCAGACCGGGACCGTACTCGAGGCGCTGCACCTCGAAGCCGTGCTCGTCTTCCAGCTCCGCAATCAACGCACGCAACTTCTCGAGCTCACGAATCTGGTGCTTGAGCTTCTTGCGCTGCGTGCCCACGAAGTAATGCAGCCCCACGATGTTGAGATGCGGGTAGCTCTCGCGCTGGTCGATGACCTCGAGCAAGTCGTCCTTCGACATACCGAACTGACTCCCGGCATTGAGGCGCAGCAACACGTCCACTGTGGTCTGGGCTTGTGCCGCGCACTGCTCGATGAGCTCGACGTGGAGCTTCGACTCGGCCGTGAGCACGCCGACACGGTAGGCGATGGCGCGAGCGATATCGCTGGCCTGCTTGTTCACGCCCGAATACACGATCTGGTTTGCGGAGATGCCAACGTCCTCGCAAATGGCGAGCTCGCCGGGGCTGCACACCTCAAGGCGCTCCCCGTGATCGGCTGCGGCGGCCGCAAGGAAGGGGTTGGCCTTCATCGCGAAGCAGAGGCGCACGTCCTCGCCGAAGATGTCGGCAATCTTATCGAGGCGCTGCCAGAACTCCCGCACATCGAAGACGAAGGTGGGCGTGCCGTATTCCTCGGCAATCTCGAGAAGCTCGCTGTTGTTCATGTCACATCCTCCGAAAATGAGACAAAAGTGACCCGGCGGGTTTTGTCTCATTCTATATCGAGGAGCGCCTGGCGGTCGATCTTGCCGTTCTTGGTGAGGGGCATGCCATCCAGCTGTCGGATCTTGTTGGGCACCATGTATTGCGGCAGGGACGCCTTGAGCGCATCGGCAAGAGCTTCCTTGTCACAGGAGCCGGCATAGAACATGAGAATGCGCTTCTTGCGCGGTTCGTAGACCGTGCAAGCACGCTTCACGCCCTCGACCGCGTGCGCCGCGGCATCGATTTCACCGAGCTCGATGCGTTGACCCAGGTGCTTGATCTGGTGATCCTTACGACCGCGATACACGAATCGTCCTGCCTCGTCGAGCACGGCCACGTCACCCGTGCGGTACATCGTCTCGGGAAATGCCTGCGTGAGGGGGTTCTGCACGAAGACTTCGGCAGTCTTCTCGGGATCATTGTAGTAACCGAGCGCCAGGCAGGTGCCGACAACGCAAAGCTCACCCTCGACGCCGGGCTCGTCAACGAGCCGGTCATCGTCGTCAAGAAGGAAGACGTGTTCGTTGGGGAAGGGCCTACCCATGGGAATGACCTCATCCTTTGCGTAGTCGCGCACGATGATGTGGTAGGTGCAGTTGCAGGTTACCTCGGTGGGGCCGTACACGTTCACGAACATGGCATCGGGCAGCGCCTCGCGCCACACGGCAAGCTGCTTGGGCGGCATGACCTCGCCGCTGAAGATGACCGCGCGAATCGTTGTGGGCACGCAATACTCGAAGCCACCCATCATGGAGACGAAGCACATCGCGCTCACGGCCCAGGTGCAAACGGTGACCTCGCGCTCGACAAGGAAGTCCATGAGGTTCACGGGAACGCTAAAGTACTCGCGCGGGATCATCTGCACGGTCGCGCCCGTAGCGAGACCGCCGTAGATATCCTTGACCGACACATCGAAGTCGAAAGGCGCCTGATTGGCTAGCACATCGTCTTTCGTGATGTCGAAAATCGAGGTGAACGACGGGATGAAGTCGATGACGGAGCGGTGACTCACGACGACCCCCTTGGGGGTGCCCGTGGAGCCCGACGTGAAGTTGATATACAGCGGGTCGGTGTCGAGCGAGGCGGCACGGCGCTTGGCAAGCAGGCTGCTATCGGCACGCGTGTCGACGATATCCTCGAGGCATATCACCAGGTAGCCATCGAAGGCCTCCCATGCGGCATCAAAGTTCTTCGCATCCGCAAGCACGACGGGAGCAGCGAGCTTATCGACGATGGCGCGGGCGCGTGACGCCGGCTGACGCACGTCGATAATCGAATAGCAGCAACGAGCGTAGACGGCGCCGAGCATGGCCGCGAGTGTCTGGGTGCTCTTCTCCATGTAGCAGGCGATGGGGCTGCGCTCGTCGACGATGCCGGCAAGATAGGAGCCAACGGAACGGGCGCGTCGCATGAGGTCGAGGAAGCTCACCTCGTCGTGCTCGTCGGCAAACGCGACCTTGTCGGGCATTTCCTGCGCCCGTTTCTCGAGCCACTCGAGTACGTTAGTCATAACCTGTTCCTCTGACCTAGAAATGAGACAGTGTGCCAGGCACGTTATGTCACGCGCTTGCCGATGGTCTTGCGCAGCACGAAGAGGGCACCCACCACGAGCACGATGCCGATGGCAAGGCAGATAATCCAGTTCTGCACAAAGCCGGCAATAACGAAGCAGACAAACGAGATGGCCGCCACCGTAAGCACGTAGGGCAGCTGGGTCTGGACATGCACGATGTGGTTCACGTTAGCACCGGCGGACGCCATGATGGTGGTGTCGGAAATGGGCGAGCAGTGATCGCCGCAAACCGCACCGGCAAGGCACGCCGAAATGCCGATGGTGAGCAGTTCGGGCTGACCGGTAAAGATGGGCAGCACAATCGGAATGAGGATGCCAAAGGTACCCCAGCTCGTGCCCGTGGCAAACGCAAGGCCCAGGGCAACGAGGAAGATGATCGCGGGGAGCATGCTATACAGCCCGGCAGCGGCACCTTCCATGAGCCCGGCGACAAAGACATCGGCACCGAGCGCGGAAGTCGCGAGCTTGAGGGTGAGCGCAAAGGTGAGGATGAGCAGCGCGGGCACCATCGCCTTGAAGCCGTCGACGATGCAGACGGCCGCGTCACCAAAGGTGATGACGCGACGACACAGCAGGTAGATGAAGGTAAAGACGAGCGCGATGATGGAGCCCCAAGGCAGGCCGACCGACGCGTCGGTATTGCCAAACGCCAGGGCCAGATCGCCAAAGCCCTCGGCCTCGGGATCCCAGAAACCACCCACGAACATCATGCCGATTATGCAGCATACGATGAGGACGAGGATGGGAATGAGCATGTCGATGAGCTTGGCGCGAGGATTGTCGAGCTTTTCCTCGTTGCCGAGCGAGCCCAGCATGCCATCGCGATACGCCTCGATCTCGGCACGCGCCATGGGGCCGTAGTCAAAGCCCATGACAACGATGACGATGACGAAGACGATGGTGAGCAGCGAGTAGAAGTTATAGGGAATCGCCTGGATGAAGAGCTGGATGCCCGTGATGCCGGAGTCTAGGTCGGCTGCCGTGGCGGAAACCGCGGCTGCCCAGGACGAGATGGGGGCGATCATGCAGATGGGCGCGGCGGTAGCATCAATGATGTAGGACAGCTTGGCGCGCGAGATCTTCTGCTCGTCGGTCACGGGGCGCATGACCGCACCGACCGTGAGACAGTTGAAGTAATCGTCGATGAAGATGAGCACGCCGAGGGCGAAGGTGGCGAGTTGTGCGCCGACACGCGTCTTGATGTGCTTGGCCGCCCAAGCGCCGAATGCCGCCGATCCACCCGCCTTGTTGACGAGCGCGACCATGATGCCGAGCATCACGAGGAAGACGAAGATACCTGCATTCCATGGGTCGCTGATGGCGTTGAGGAAGCCGACCGCCATGGCGTCTTCTCCCTCGCCAATCTCACCGACGATGATGTAGTTGACGGTGTTGATCGGGTCGAACCCCGCGAGCAGAAGCGCACCCACGACGATGCCGACGAACAACGACGTGTAGGTTTCCTTGGTGATAAGCGCCAGGACAATGGCGACGATGGGCGGCACGAGCGCCCAGAAGGTTCCGACAAACTCCATGTTCTCCCCAATGCGTGTCGGTTGCGATATTCCTGCACATTATAGGCATCTTCACAGTACGTGCGGCCTGTTTGTCGATTCGAGCGCCCTGAACGGGGCAAGCAGGGCGATAAGCCACGTGAAAAAGAAGGGTGCTCAAGCCTTGTATCGCGTTCCCCTACCACGTCCGGATATGGTGATATAGCCACCCTCTTCGAGGCCACGCAACAGCTTCTGGAGCTTCGTTTTGCCAAATCCGGTATCGGAGGAAAGCTCGCTAGTCGAGGCCTTGCGTCCCCTCAGCACATCGATAACGCGCGCTTCATCATCTGAAAGCGCAGCGTTTTCGTCAACCAAGGGCAAGGTAATGACTATGACGTTCTCGTCAATCTTGAAGCGTGGCTTCTTCTTCGAGTGCTTATAGGCGTTCTTGATGCGGAGTATGCCCGTTCCAAAACTCTCTATCAGGCGAAGTCTGAAAAATACGTTTGCAACGATAGGGTTGCGCAGAACCACCACTTGCCCCTCAAGATAGTCCTTTTCCGAAAGACCCTCGGGCAAGCCCCCGGGTGAATAGATTTCGATACGGTCGGGATGCATGGCTACCCGAATCGCAGCCCGAACATCCCACTGGCGATGGACGAGCGCGTTAGCAATCGCCTCGCGGTAAGCCTCTTCGGGAATGCTCTCTTTTCGCACTCGTTCAGCGCCTTTGACTTCCTCGTAGGTGTAAAAGGTGCGGAACATCTCCAGCGCTTTGTCATATTGCTCAAGTATCGATTCTTTTTCGAACCTCACTCTGTCGAGAAAGATGTCAATGGATTCACCGAAGCGTGCAATGTCAATGCCGAGGATTCCGTTGTCATCGCTGAACAACTCCCCTGCTATCGTCAGGGTGCCATCGAATCGAATCAGCTCAAGTGTCTTCAGCGTGTCGTCGGTCAGGGCGTTTACCCCCAAGGCAGCGCCTAGCTTCTTTTCAAGCGTTTTGTATGTTCCCTGGGGATGTTGCGAGGGGGTTTGGTCGTATGTGAGGTTCTCCCCCTCGAGGATGAGTCTCTTCAACTCGAGCGTGTCTACCTCAACGGTTGAGGTGTCATGCCTTTTGTACGCCTTCGCTTTGTACAGGTAGGGAACGTCCATTCCCTTTTCTACGGCCAAGGTTATGACATTGTTCCTTTTGTTTACCTCCAGGGAATAATCGGGCATTGGGGATATCGAGTCGTTTATCTTGTGCTCTATGTCGAGGCAGGTCTGTTTTGGATTGTCGACCCCAACCTCTTTTCCCCGATCGTCCACACCAAACAGGATCGTCCCTCTTCCATAATTTGCAAATGCGCTGACTGTTTTCAGAAAGTTGTTGTTAACGGCAACTTTGAACTCAAGATCTCGTGCTTCTTTCATGAACGCCTCTTTTCGCACGTATTTATTGTAAGAATATATGATTTTGCGGCTATAAAAGCAAGCGTAAAATTTTGTAGCCGTTTTTTGAGTTATAGCATGGTTGACTGCCGTTTATACAAAAGGATGCGGCCCCGATTGGGACCGCATCCTTTGTGGTAGATATGTCGCGCGAGTTGTTGCTTAGGCCTCCTGCGAACGGCGGGCGTCGCTGCACCAGGCGCTGGCCCATCACCTCTGCCTCGACCTCGTCGACAGTCTGAATGTCCTTGCGGCGGTTGATGACAACGCCGATGCCATAGAAAGCGGTGACGATGATGCCGATGAGCATCAGCCAGTGCACCCAGCACTGCGGGGCCAGCTCGAAGGACGCAAGCGGGTTGCCCTCGTCATCGATGGTCTCCTCGCCGGGGAAGGCGGCCAGAGGATTGGCGTCGTCGGCGATGGTCTCGGCCGCAGGGGCAGCGGCTGCGGCTGCGGGAGCGGCGGCAAGCGGTGTCGCGTCATCGGGAATCACGGTCGCGGCGGGAGCCGTGGGCGTGGTTGCAGCGCCGG
>OIBI01000937.1_pt1 | contig 10354 bp, 9 predicted proteins | sample 1580951 | NCBI WGS metagenome assembly OIBI01 (sample SAMEA3882516, study PRJEB24775) | human gut metagenome | biome: human-associated habitat; feature: intestine environment; material: feces | place: Netherlands | collected 2009/2010 | reverse complement strand
CATGACGGACAGCATCATAGCCACGCAGAGAACCAGGGACAGAACCTTCTTCTGTGGCCAGGGGCTGGGACGGGGCCGAACGGTGCGTCCTTTCCCACGGGCTTCCCACGAAAAAATGGAAAAATTTAGTCGATTTTTGGGCAGAAAAAACGCCCGCAAATGCGGACGAATTTTCTAAATTCTGGATTTTTTCAGTGGGGATGCTTGATGTTTTTGGGTAAAAACGCCTGCCAAGGAAGTGTGTCGCTCAGCTCGATGAGGATGGGAGAATAGCCGCCCAGGTTGTCATAGCCGGGGTTGTTTCGGGCGGGGACGCTGGTGGGGACGATGATGGGCAGGGAGACGACCAGGCAGGCGCCGCCGTCCTGGCTGCTCTGGGCGACCATGACGCCGCCGTGAAGGGCGACGATGCGCTGGGCGTTGTACAGACCGAGACCGGCCCCCTCGCCGGGGCGGGGCACTTCCTCCGTGGCCTCCCCGGAAAAAAGGTGAGACATGCGGTCCTCCGGGATGCCGACGCCGGTATCCCGAACGGAGATGACGCAGCGGCCATTTTCTGCATGGAACTTCATCTCCACTTCGCCGCCCTTGCCCGCGGCCCGAACGCCGTTGGAGACCAGCGCCAGGAGCATTTGCGTCAGCAGAGACTTGCTGCCCTTGAACGGCAGATGGTCCACGTTGGTGCTGTAAGAGAAGCGGACCCCGGCCAGGTCGGCCAGCCAGGTGGCCTCATCCGCCATGCCCTGGCAGACCATGGCCAGGTCAAAGCCCTCCTCGCGGGGGAAGGATTTGTAGTTCAGCTCCTGGGTCAGCTCGGCTTGGCGGGTCAGGCGGAGCATCTGAAAGACCAGGCGGTTTTGGTTGGCCAGGTCCTGCTCCAGACCGTCCAGCAGGCCGTTGTCCTCCAGGACCTGCTGCATTTTCCACTGGGTCGCGGAAAGGTTTGACAGGCACTCGCGCATACGATAGACGGCATTGGAAAAAGGATGCTTCTTCTCCGGCGGAGGGTCCAGATCCCGCAGGACCAGCAGGTCGCCCTCTTGAAGCTGGGAGACCGTCACAAAATAAAATGTCTTTCCCAGGGCGATCTCCATGCCGCCGGGGTGCTCGGCCAGGGCGGGCAGCAGATCTTGGGGGAAGTCTTCCTTTTTCAGCAGGGCCTGCCCGGCTTCATTGGAATAGAGGATCTGGCCGGCGTACAGAAAAATGACGGCCTCCGGGAAGCTGCCATACTGTTCGCTCAAGCGGTCTGTGAGAAAATCCATAGCGTCAACTCCTTGGAAATGAAAGGGAAATGGAAGGATAACAAGTCAAAAGGGGCTAGAAGATTCGTTTGTTCCTTCTAATTTTTAGTGTAACAAATATTGGAAAGAAAAACAAGAATTTTGTCGAAAAAGGTCGAGAGAAGAAAAGCTGGGGGAAAGAGAAACTTTCTCTTTCATCTTGGCGAAAGATGGGGTATAATGTAGTCGCCTTGACGGGCAAATATAAGAATTATGATGCGGAAAGGATTTAAGCGACAATGGGTATGAAAGTAGGCATTAACGGATTCGGCAGAATTGGCCGCCTGGTGCTTCGGTTGGGGAGCGAACGGCCGGACATTGAGTTCGTCGGCATCAACAGCCACAGCCAGACCCCGGACTACATGGCGTATCTGCTGAAGTACGACAGCGTACACGGCCGGTTCCAGGGCGAGGTGAGCTGGGAGGGCGACGACCTGATCGTCAACGGCCGCCGCATCCGCGTGTTCCACTGTGAGGAGCCGGGCGAGATCCCCTGGGGCTCTGTCGGCGCGGAGTATATCATCGAGAGCACCGGCAAGTTTACCACCGCAGAAAAGATGAAGGGCCACCTGGACGGCGGGGCCAAGAAAGTCCTGCTGACCGCCCCCTCGAAGGATGACACCCCCATGTTCGTCATGGGCGTGAACAACACATCCTATGACAAGAGCATGGACTTCGTTTCCAACGCCTCCTGCACCACCAACTGTCTGGCTCCCGTGGCCAAGGTCCTGCACGACACCTTCGGCATCAAAGAGGGCCTGATGACCACCGTTCACTCCATCACCGGCAGCCAGAAGACCGTGGACGGCACCTCCAAAAAAGACTGGCGAGGCGGCCGCGCTGCCTCCGGCAACATCATCCCCTCCACCACCGGCGCCGCCAAGGCCGTGGGCAAGGTCATCCCCAGCCTGTCCGGCAAGCTCACCGGTATGTCCCTGCGGGTGCCCACCCTGGACGTGTCCGTGGTGGACCTGACCGCCGAGCTGGAGACCCCCGCCACCTATGACCAGATCTGCGCCGCCATGAAGGCCGCCGCACAGGGCCCCATGGCCGGGATCTTAGACTACACCGATGAGGCCGTCGTTTCCACCGACTTCCTGGGCGACCGCCACACCGCCATCTTCGACGCCAAGGCAGGCATCTCCCTCAACGACCACTTTGTCAAAGTCGTGGCCTGGTATGACAACGAAGCCGGTTACTCCGCCAAGACCGTTGATCTGCTGGAGTACATGTATAAAGTGGACCATCAGTGACCAAATATACACCGAGCAAGATGTAGAATTATGTAGAAAGGACGCAGGCGAAACCACCTGCGTCCTTTCTCTTTATCATACGATACTATATTTGATGGATTCCCACGAAACCCGTCGAATCCGGAAAATCATTTCTTGCGTATACTATTTAAATATGGTATACTGACGCCGGGTTTTGAGTCGAATCTGCCCGGAACTGACGGTTTGCCCTCGTGCGGGGGTAAAAACTTCGAGTCCCCCCGACGTTTTTCTGAGGGGGTGATACCATGGTAACTTACAGCGATCTGTTTCAGTATAGCTTGGTGATCATCGGCATCGTTGGTCTGATCATTCAGATCTTCAACAAAAAGAAGTAACCGCCAGGGGTTCGGCCTGACGGTTACTATGCTTATACCATAAACCTTTAGGGCCGACCGTTCACGAACGGATCAGCTCTTCGCTCACAGTATAACCCAGGCTCCTCGTCCTTGTCAAGGGCGGGGAGCTTCTTTTTTGTGACGGCTTCCCTTCTTCCATTGTAACATTGTGTCGGCGCTGAAAGACGGGGATCGGGTCTGAATCCTACATTTTGTATCTTTTTCGCCGATAATACCAGATGTTGCGTCTAATTTTGTTACCGTTTTGTAACCAGATTACCGTTGTGTTACAAAATGGCCTGACCCCTTTACAAATCGCTCCATTTTTCGTATAGTAACCGTAGGACAAATCCAAACCCGCTGCGCCCGGCGCAGATACTGCAACGGCATGCCACAGTATGTGTGTCGGACAGTGTGGGGACGGAGGCGTTCAAAAAATTTTATAAGGAGGAATTCCTCATGAGAAACCTGAAGAAGGTTCTGTCCCTGGTTCTCTGCGTGGCTATGATGCTGTCCGTCATGGTCGTAGGGGCCGGGGCGGCGTTCTCTGATCAGTCCAAGATCAAGAACACTGAGGCTGTCGATGCTTGTACTGCACTGAACATCATCGGCGGTTACCCCGACGGCTCTTTCAAGCCCGAGGGCAACATCACCCGCGCTGAGGTCACCAAGATGATCTGCGTGGCACTCAACGGCGGCAAGAACCCCGCTGTCAGCACCAACACCACCCCCACCTTCAGCGATGTGCGCAACAACGCCAACGCTGCCTGGGCTGAGGGCTACATCGAGTCCTGCGCCGCGCAGGGCATCGTCTCCGGCGTCGGCGGCGGCAAGTTCGCCCCCAACGGCAACGTGACCGGCGTCCAGCTGGCCAAGATGCTGCTCGTCTCCCTGGGCTACAAGTCCGAGAACGAGGGCTTCACCGGCAATGCTTGGGCCACCAACGTGAACGTCCGTGCTGCTCAGAAGGGCCTGTATGCTGGCCTGGAGAAGATGGATAGCAACGCTGCTATCACCCGTGACAATGCTGCCCGGATGGTCTGGAACGCACTCCAGGCTTACGAAGTCGAGTACAAGACCAGCCTGATCGCTGATAAGAACGGCAAGCTGTCCACTCAGGTCACTGTTTCCGACAAGGTTGACGGCAACTTCAAGAAGATCACTCTGCTGCGCGACAAGTATGATGCTTGGACCAACATCGGCACTCTGACCTCCGTGAAGAGCAATGTCATCACCCTGACCATGAACTCTTCCGACAAGGCTGCCAGCGATCTGGTCAACAAGAATGACTCTGTTGACTTCTCTAAGCTCAGCAAGGACTACTCTGCTCTGATCGGTCAGAAGGTCAAGGTTCTGTTCAAGAACGGCAAGACCAACGATGTCATCGGCGTGTATGCTACTTCTGACAACACTGTTTATGAGACTGTCATGAGCGCTGTTGATCTGGACGGTTCCAAGGTCAAGTTCAATGATACCTCTTACTCCGTTGATAACTCCATCAAGGTTTATGTCGACGGTACCCGTATCGCACAGTCCCGTAGCGACAACAAGGCCGACTTCGCCGCTTCTGACTTTGATGATACTGCATCTCTGCTGAATGGCAGCCGCGTTGTTTATGGTACGGACAATGCCTTCACCAGCAAGATCGTTAAGGGTAGCCTGGTGAATGCCGTTTCTGGCGCTACCGTTAAGTTCATCGACTCTGATGACAACAGCAAGATTGACACTGCTATCATCACCCTGAAGAAGGTTGCTAAGGTTACCTACGTTTCCTCTTCTTCCATCATTGCTGATGGTACTACCTACAAGTACGCCGACGAGAACATTGCCAAGGACCTGAAGAAGGATGACTGGGTTGTGATCTCCGAGAACAAGTACAACGACAACAAGGACATTGCTAAGGTCGAGAAGACCCAGGTTACCATCAATGGCACCAAGAGCAAGAGCAATTATGATCAGTACCGTGTGGACGGCACTTGGACCAACGCTAATCCTTCCAATAAGGACGTTGATGTGAAGGCCGGTAACAAGGCTGACGTTGTTGTTTACAATGGCGTTCTCTTCTATGCAAAGAAGACCTCTAGCACCTCTGGCTCCGCTGACATTGCTCTGGTGGTTGACAAGGGTTCCTTCAACCAGGCTAAGCTGGCTTTCATGGACGGTACTACCAAAACTGTCACCATTGACGATGACAGCGAGAGCTGGTCCGCTGGTAATGTCTATGTTTATGAAGTAAATGGCGATGAATACAAACTGACTGCATTCAACACCACTAACCTGGACAACGATGACTATACAATCGTTAATGGTGCTCTGACCAACGCAAACAAGGTTGGTACTGTTAACATCGCTGATAGCGCAAAGGTTTTGCTGTGGAGCAACGACACCACTAACGGTATTAAGAAAGTTAAGTATGTTACTGGTAAGCAGTATAAGAGCCTGACTACCTCTAACTATACTCTGGCTGGTGCTCTGTCTGAGAAGGTTGATGGCATGACGAAGGTTTCCAACCTGGTTGTTAAGGTTGGCACCACTATGCCCGACGAGTTCCAGACTAACGACAACTACGCTGTGGTCGTCTCTGACTCCTACAAGTATGATTCTGACTACATCTGCTATGACATCTTCAATGGTAAGGACACCATCACCGTGACCGAGAAGAAGTCCAGCACTGTCTCCCGTAACACTGGCGACATCGTGGGTTACTCCAAGATTACTGACGCAAAGGTGATTGAGGATGTTACCCCTTATACCGAAGGTGACGCAAATGCTACCGCTCCTGTGGCCAACAAGTATTTTGTTGGCGCTATCCAGGGTGTAAACAGCAAGGGTGACGAGATCACTGTTGACGGTACTCACACCTTCAAGATTACCAACGACACCAAGATCTTCTTCATCGACTCTGATGCTGAGAATGCTAAGGATGACTTCAAGGGTATCCCCAGCGATGCAACCAAGGTTGACAGCACCTATGTGGCTGATGAGATTGGTGATTCCGAGGTCTATTGGTTCAACTGCGCTTACATTCTGGATGCCGCTGTGAACAGCGATGGCAAGGCTGACCTGTCTGTCCTGGTTATCGACGTGAAGAACCGGATGGCCAACGAGAGTGAAAAGGCAGGATTCACAGTTACTGCTCCTACCGCTGATACCACTAACTTCACCGCTCTGAAGCTGACTGTCAACTCCAAGGACATCACCACGAGCGCTACTGTGAAGAAGGGTGATGTGATTGTTGTCACTGGTACCGCTGTTACCACTGGTGATGGTGCTAAGCTGACCCTGACCCATGCTAAGTTCTCTGATGGTACCGGTTCTAAGGATAACATCAAGGGTGATTTCTCCTACGAGATCTATGCTGACAGCGAGGGTGCTGTTTCCCTGACTCAGGCAGCTGGTACTCATCATGCCTAATCTTTCCAGAATTCCAATTCAGGAAAGGTTGAGCACTTATAAAACAAATAAAGAATTAAAATCAAAGGAGAGCGACTCTATGTGCAATAAAGTTCCTGCTGACATGTTACGAGAAGAACTCATTGATGAGTTGATCGATACGTATGGCGAAGAGTACGATGATTTCAAATATCTCTCAACAGAGAGATTAATGAAAAAAGTCTGTGACTATCGAGAGGAGCAAGAAGGAGATCTTTTTCCGAACGGACGAGATTACGATGCAGAGGATGAAGATTCTCCCTGCTAACTGCACTAATGTATAAACTCTAAGAGTTTGTTGATTCTGCTATCTTTTAATGATTTAATTCTACAGTATTGTTTTACTGGCCTGCACGATTTTGTGCAGGCCAGTTTTTTCTTGAAAAATGTAAAAAAATAGTATATAATAATATCTATAAGGAGGTTTTCATTATGCCGTTAAATACTACTGCTACCACTGCCAAAAAATTGAGAGAAAACAATCCCCAAAAAGTATCAGAAAGTCTGAAACTTTCCTCAAACTATACTTTTTGGAACTATACATCCATAGGGAATCTTAATAAAATCTTGGAATCTGGTTATTTCTTTGCCAGTAATCTAGCTATTATGAACGATAAAAATGAGAAAGAATTACATCTGAATAATAGTGAAAGCGTTCATGCGCTATGCTTCTGTAACAGTAATACTGAAAAAATTCCCATGTGGTACCTTTATAGTGGTATCACCGGGAAAGGATGTGCGCTAGGTGTCACACCGGCTAAAATGCGTGATTGGCTTCGTACAATCAAAGAAGTGTATGTTGTCGTAGGGGAGGGCAAAGAGAAAAAAGCGGATACCGAACAAGTACTATCCGTTGGAAAAGACGTCTCTTTAGAATGTGGTTGGGTGTTTTATCGAAAGGGAAAATCTGAGATTTTCTATAAAAATAAATGGCATCGTATTACAGAAGAGGACTATGACGAATTTGAAAACGACAACTTCTTTATAAAAGACTACCCTTGGGAGTATGAGCGGGAATTTCGTATCTTGATAAAAAATAAGACGGGGAAAAATCACGACCGACTAGCTATCAAAATCCCAGAGAAGATTTATCCATCGTTGAAACTCCGCCTTGCCCCGGAGTTAACGGAGAAAAAGTTCCAATCAGAGATTAAGGATCTGGAAGGTTTCCAAAAATTTTTTATCAGTAGTAAGGCAAAGGAAAGTGACCTTAAAATCAGTATGGACCTATTGAATCGAAATAAAGAAAGAATCCATGAATACGCAAAAGAGCATTCACCTGACATATGTGAAGTTATTCGTGAAGCATCTAAGTGTACACACTAAAATAAATAAGAGCAAGGCCACCCCGCCGCGTTTCTTACACGCTGGCGGGGTGGCCTCTGTTTACTCTAGTGAAATTCTCAACGTCTTTCCCAAGCTCTCCGCCATTCTCTGGAGGAACGCCAGGGAAGGGTTATAGTTTCCGCTCTCGAAGCGGGAGATGTTGGCTTGGGCGGTGCCCATGCGTTCGGCTAGGTCTTTCTGGGTGAAGCCGGCGGCTTTGCGGCTTTGAATTTCAGCCCGGATGATCTCGTACTGAGGGCCAAGGGCGTCGTATTCGGCTTTTACTTCTGGACGCTCGGCAAAGGCTTTGGCTTTGTATTCGTTATAGTTCATAGTAGCACCTCGATTCTAGGAGTAGGCTGTGCCATAGCGGGCTTCGTAATCTGCCAGACGGGTTTTGGCGGTCTGGATCTCTCGCGGCGGGGTCTTTTGTGTTTTCTTGGTGAAGCCGTGGAGCAATATGAGTTTATTATCCCGCCAGATGAAGTAGAAGATGCGGTAGATGTTCGATGAAAACTTGGAGCGAAGCTCCCAGATGGGGCCGTCGATGTGCTTGGTATATGGCTCATGCAGGTCCGGAGCGAACTCTGCTAAGAGGTCGATGTCCCGGAAGACCTTTGCCATATCTTTCAGCGGGAGGGTGTCCAGGAACTCCGCAACGACTTCCCGTCCTGCTGCGGTCTTGTAAAATTCTACGTCCATTCTTTCCCTTCTTTCTCTGTCATTAGAATATCATATACGATATACTCTGTCAATGTGTTTGTAGGGATAGACGAGCCACCCCGCTGCGTATCAACACACGCTGGCGGGGTGGCTGTTTCTTATCGTTCGTAATGCGTCCAAAGCGAGATGATCTGGATGATTTTTTCTTCTTCGTGGACTTTGTAGACTAAGCGGTGTTGGTAGTTGATGCGTCGGGAGTATAAGCCGTACATGTTGCCGACGAGCTTTTCATAGGTCGGCGGCGTTTGATAGGGGTTCTGCCGAATGACTTCGATCAGGGCCTTGGCTTTTTTATCCAGGTGTGCGGCTTTTAGTTTGGGGATGTCTTTCAGGGCCGTCTTGGTGTAGGCGATTTGATACACTTACCACTCGACCTCGCTTTCCGGGATACACTCGGAAAGGGGGGTGTCGTTGCCTTCCAGGAGCTTCTGTTTCATGACGGGGTTGGCGTTCATCTCCAGCGTCTCTAAGATGCCGCGGTAGTCATCTTCGCTGAGGACGACGACGTTGCCGTTTCTGGTGCTGACATGGATGGGTTCATTAAACTTGAGGGTCTGCTCCAGAAGCGTGGATACGTTTTTGCGGAAATGCGTCACATTGGTATTGATCATCAGAACTCCCTCCTTATGTTACAAGTATAGCGTGTCTGTGCAGCAAATGCAACTCATATCACAATGGGAGTTTACCCTTTTCACAAAACCCAAATTCCCACCAAAATAATCTGAAAAAGGGGTTGACAACCCAGTGGGGTTGTGGTATTATACTGCCAAACCAATCAAACAGATAGGTATTGTAGGAGAAAGGAGGCGAGTCGAAATGGCACAGTGCTTTTGGAAGCTGCTGCGGAGCAATTTCCGCTTTGGACGAATGTTCTGCTCCCGGACTGAGAGAAAGGCCGGGCGGCTCGTCGCGCCTGCCTGCGATCTGGCTTGCTGAGCTGCGTTCCTGTGTTGGCAAGCTGCTGGTGGCTTCGTGAGAGGCACGAAGAAGCCAGGGGTCGCGCGGTCTTCTCATACTCGGTCCGGGAGTGTTTACTCGCCGGGCTTTTTTGTTGCCCAGCGTGAGGGGGGTACCTCCATTTTCTTGGCAGAAAAGTTGACCCCACATCCGAATCCTTACGAATTCTTAACTCCAAACATTCTTCAAAATTCTGATTAAAATATAGAAAGAGGTTATGATCATGAGCAACTACAAGTTTGAGACCCTTCAGCTCCACGTCGGCCAGGAGCAGCCCGATCCCGCCACGGACGCCCGCGCAGTGCCCATCTACCAGACGACTTCTTACGTCTTCCGCAACTCCGCCCACGCCGCCGCCCGGTTCGGTCTGGCGGACGCCGGCAATATCTACGGCCGTCTGACCAACTCCACCCAGGACGTGCTGGAAAAGCGCATCGCCGCATTAGAGGGCGGCGTGGCTGCGCTGGCGACTGCTTCCGGAGCTGCTGCCATCACCTACGCCATTCAGGCGCTGGCTGGCGCCGGCGAGCATATTGTCGCCCAGAAGACGATCTACGGCGGCACCTACAACCTGCTGGCTCACACCTTCCCGGAGTACGGTATCAAAACTACTTTCGTAGATCCGTTTAACTATGAGGAAGTGGAGAATGCCATCCAGAAGAACACCAGAGCCATTCATGTGGAAACCCTCGGAAACCCGAATTCCGATGTGGTAGATATTGAGAAACTCGCGGCCATCGCCCACGCTCACAAAATCCCCCTGGTAGTGGATAACACCTTTGCAACTCCGTATCTGGTACGTCCCATCGAGTACGGTGCGGATATCGTGGTTCACTCTGCTACGAAATTCATCGGCGGCCACGGAACCACCATCGGCGGTGTCATTGTGGACGGCGGCAAATTTGACTGGGAGGCAAGCGGCAAATTCCCATCACTTGTGGAGCCGAACCCGAGCTATCACGGCGTAAGCTTCACCAAAGCCGCAGGACCGGCTGCTTTCGTGACCAAGATCCGTGCGATCCTC
>OIBI01000929.1_pt1 | contig 10447 bp, 8 predicted proteins | sample 1580951 | NCBI WGS metagenome assembly OIBI01 (sample SAMEA3882516, study PRJEB24775) | human gut metagenome | biome: human-associated habitat; feature: intestine environment; material: feces | place: Netherlands | collected 2009/2010 | reverse complement strand
GTGGTTCGCTGCTGCTCATCCCGCTTGCCTGCTCGCTGTTCGGCATCGGCCAGGACATCGCCATGCAGGTCGTCGCCGTCGGCCTCATCATCGGCGTCATCCAGGATTCCTGCGAAACCGCGCTTAACTCCTCCTCCGACGTGCTGTTCACGGCATCCGCCGAGTACATGGCGCGCCGCAAGAAGGGCATCGAGTTCTTCCCCGGCAAGGACGCACCGCTTCCCATCGAGGAAGTCGAGGAGGACAAGCTCGACGAGGCACAGCTCGAGGGCACCGAGGACACCTGGGCCGCCAAGGAAATCGGGTAGAGGGAAGCGAGCTTGCAATGTCTTTCTCCGACTTGCTACTCGAAATACCCGCGAGCAAAAACCTATTGCCTCATGTCACGCCCGCCATGGTGCAAGATGAGCTGGCTCATAAAGATCGCATCCCTGAGCTTCATTTCACGCACGATAGGCCGTTTCGCTGGTTTTGCGCCATCGACGACATCGGCCAGATCGAAAAAACAGACCTCACGCATCTCGCCAGCCAGATGCTCATGATAGTGCGGCTCGATGATGTGGAAGCACTGGAGCAGATCCTCCCCAACGCTTCCTATATCGCCTGCATTGATGACATCGATACTGTCATGTGCATCCAGAATCTATTCGTAACCATGTACATGTGGGAGAATACCCTCGAATACATCGTCATGAAAAACGGAGCCATTGGCGAACTCCTGGACGCAAGTACTTCCATTCTGAGCAACTTCATCTTTGTTTCCGACAACAACTTCAATGTCATTGCTCGTACTACTGAGATTGACCCACCAGATGATCTACATCGCTCCATAATCGAAAACGGTTGCCTCACCCAAGCCACCATTGCCGAGGAGCGTTTTCGCCTCCCGGAAGAGACCTTCTATACGCGCGGGGCATCAGACATCACGCCATTCGACCGCGTTTCATTCCCCATTCACATCCACCACGCATACTTCGGGTCCATCTCGATGTCGTGCAACGAGAAATCGGATACCCCCGGCCTCCGAGATGCGTTTCTCATCCTCGCAAACCACGTGCAAATGGCTTGTGAGCGCCTATGGGCAAAGGAAACGATGCGGGAAGCGCCCTCATTCTTCTTTTTCGAAAGGTTGCTACGTGGCAATGCAGTCACCGACGAATATGTTACAGCGCAACTGGAGGAAAACGGTCTTCCCAAAAATGGCCTGTACAAGGTCGTGCTCTTCGATGTGGATCCGAGCATTGAGCCCGAAAAGGCTTATACGCTCAACAAAATCGCATCGACCCTCAATAACGGACATGTACGATGTTTCCCCTTCGAACATGCCGTCATCGCCGTCCTGTATGGCTCTCGTATCGATGGGGAGCTATCTCACCGCAAAACCATAGAAGAGGTAACCGAGCGCATATATGGGGGACTTGACATCGTAAGTGCAATGTCCTCAGTCTTCTCGTGTATCGAGAATTTGGCCTTCGCCTATCGGCAAACGCAAATTGCCCTCGGTTTCAGACTCTCCATTGACCGAGAGAGAAGCATCGACGGAATCACGGACCCTCGCGGCATATACATGTTCGAGGATGCACTCCTCTACTACCTGATAGACGCCACAGAACGAGACGAAGCCTTCATGAAGTTCACTTTTAGCTCGTCTATCGTCAACATCCTCTGGGAAGAGGATGTGAATAATGGCACCGACTATCTGAAGATTCTCTGGTTCTATCTGAAGAACGAGCGCAATGCCACGAATACCGCCCAGGAGCTTCACATGCATAGAAACACGGTGCTCTACCACATAGACAAGATTCAGCAGCGTTTCGATTTCGACATGGGCCTCAAATCGGCCCGCGACTGGATGCTTGTCTGCTTCAAATCGCTGTTCTCGCGTCTTTCCGGCGAATCTCTCTCGACAATCTTCAGCGTAAACCGCTAGATTCACAAAGAACGGCCTGCATCCGGGTCATGCAGCTCACCTGATTCTCCAAGTCGCGATTTACCCTTCTTGTAAACATGGGTTGGATCCATGAGCAGGCTCGCTCCGCACGCCGCGCATACATGCGAACCAGTGGCGTTTTTGAAACGGCATTCGGGGCACCGATGCACGTAGACAGCCGGAGGCGTCTCACCTCGACATCGTCCACAGTTGAAACAGTAATGGCACGATCCCATGCATCCCCCTTCAGGATATCTCTCAAAAAGACAAGGAGCCCCTCCGCATAAAGGGGCTCCTCGCTTAATGCATGATTGGTTCTACAGGTGGTCACCCTCGAGGATGCCCTCGGCGTCATCCTCGGCAATTTCCCTGGCACTTGCCTGGTCATCGGCAATCTTGCCGGCAACACTTGAGCGTACGTTGGGAAAGAGGAAGAGCGAGACGATGGCCGCGACGCAGACGCAGGCGGCGCCCACGTAGATTCCCTGGTAATAGGGCAGACCATCAACCATGCCCGTAGCGGCGATGGCCAAAGGCGAAACAATATAGGATGCGATGAGGAACATACCGAAGTTCTGGAACGTCGCCTGAATTCCGCCGATGATGCCATAGTGCTCGGGCTTCACGCCGGGAAGCAGCGTTGGCAGCATCTTGGTAAAGGGCATCACACATGCCATGAGTACGGGTTGCAGGCAGAACAGAATCCAGGTATAGGGACCGTAGGGCAGGAAGAACACCAAAGCGAAACAGATGGCTGTGCCCAGCAAGCAGATAATGAAGGGTGCACGCATATTCTTGAACAGCTTGGCAAACACCACAGGCAGGACCATTGACGCAATGCAGGCGATAACCGTGTTGATCGTGGACATATCGCCAGCAACAGGCGCCATAGCAGGATCACCCATAAGCGTCGTTACGGCGGGAACCATGTACGAGCCGTTGATATTGGTCATGCCAAATACCAGGAACGCGGTGATGCCGATGGCCCAAACACGCCAGTCCTTGAGGACTTCCTTAGCATACTGACCGACTGGTTCCGAGGACCTGTGCTCATTGGGATGCTTGCGATACACGGCGAACCAGGCAATCAGGCCTATTACAATGAGGCCAAAGCTAATCCACCAAGCTTGATGGATTTCGGGAAGGTGAGAACCGACGTAAATGGCAAGTGCCGCACCGGCCGACATGCCAGCGGTGTACACACCCATGGCAAAGGAGTTGGCCGTCCCGGGAAACCACAGGCGCAGAAGTTTGGCAGAGTTGGCGTTGAGCGCCGCAACTCCCGTGCCCATGAAGAAGCTCGCGATAAAGAGGCCCCAGTAATCAACGACAAAGCAGCGAGCCAAGGCTCCAAGAGCCGCCACGGCAAAGGCAACGAAAAACACCTTACCCAAGCCGACACGGTCAGCGAGTACACCACCGGCGATACAGAGCAGCACACCCGAAAAATATGGAATGGACATGATCATGGAGAACGCCATAGGCTCGCATTGATACTCCTGCATGACCATCAGCGCGGCACCGCCGGGAATGATGAATGAAAATTGAAGCGCTATGAGGAGAATGGTCATTCCTATGAGAATGGCCCATCTCCACGGAAGCAGCTTTTCCTCTTGCATGTTCCCTCCTTGTTTGCGAGCTCATGCTCGCCATAAGTCAAAAGCCGACCTTGAAGCCAGCACGAACGAACGTTTTGTATTCCCGGGGGTGCCCGTCTGGACACCCCCGGGCTCTCGATCTTCCCTAGCGCGGGAAAATAACCATCTGAGACTTCATTTCAGCCTCAGCCTTCTTGGCCTTGGCCGCGAGTTCCTCGACAGGACCGTAAACCATCACGCCTGCCTGGCAGTGATGCACGCAAGTCGGAAGTTTGCCAACGGCCGTGCGTGCCGCGCACAAGTCACATAGATGGGTAGGGACGGGAATGTTATTGAACTCCCACTTCCCGTCCGACGTCTCGAACGGGCCCATGGTGACGAGCCTGATGCCAAAGTCGCCCTTGGGCATGTCATGCTCCTTCTTGCAGGCTACCTCACAGGCATGGCAGCCCGAGCAGTACTCGTAATCGATCATCAGACCATATTCGCCTCTGGTCATTGCTTGTTCCTTTCTCCTTGTGGCTACCAGCTACCTGATGCCGTCATAGAAGCTCGGCGTATCCGTCTTATGAGACGGGCCGTGCGTATAACCGCTTCCACGAGTCACTTGATAAGTGGGCTGGTTCTCCTTCGTCATGGTGTCGGGTGTGGCCGGATACACCTTGGCAATGGAGCTCTTAATGGGGGCACCGTAACCCGACGGGCCGTTCTCGCCCATGGGAATAAGGTTGTTCGGATTGCAGTCAAACACGCCGAACAGCTCCGGCTCGGCGGCCTCTTTCTCCGGGAACCACCAGCCATGCTCCGTGGAGATGACGCGCGGGTCGAGCGTATCGTTGTACCGAGCAACCTGGCGGCACTTGCCCATCTGGTTCTCGATCCAAGCCCACTGCCCCTCGGCGATGCCGTATTTTGCGGCGGTGTCCGGATGAATGTCGAAATACGGGACCGGATGCAGCTCGCGGCTCGTCGTATCGGGCTGGCGCCACTCGGAGTGGAAGAACTCGAACGAGCGCTTACCCGTGGTGAGGACCAGCGGATATTCCTCAGAGAGCTGAGGGGTGCTGTAAGGACTCGAGGGAGGTTCCTCGTAGAAGGGCAGCGGATCCATATCCCACGCATCAAATAGCACGGGGGCCAGTTCGTAGAGACCGGTAACCGTATTGAAACCGGGCTCGCCATCAGGACGCAGCAGGCCGTTCTCGTGCTTGAAATAGCGGAAGGGATGATAGTACCAACCGCCCGCTTCCTCGAGCTCTTCCATTGAGTCAAAACGGCAATCCGGCGCCGTCTGCATACGCCAGTTCATGTAATCGCGCGGCGTTTGCACCCACTCCGGCCACAGCTCAGGCGCAAGACGATGGCCAAGGTCAATCATAATCTGCTCGTCTTCCTTGGCCTCGTAGTAGCTACCCGTCTTGGTGAGAGAACGAATCGGGTCGAACCATACGCGGACGCAATCACGCTCGTTGGACATGGCGCAGGGCAGAAGCAAATCGGCACAGGCACTCGCAAACGGAGTCATGAACATGTCGATATCGCAGATGAAATCGACCTTGTCCATCGCGCGGTAGATACGCGGGGCATCCTGGCCCATATTTGCGATGGGATTGGAAGATTGAATCCAGAGCATGCGCACCGGACGCGGGTCGCCCTTTTCGTCCTTGCCTGTCTCGATGGCATCGAGAATTGCATCAGATTGCGAGCTTGCCGTGAAACCAGACTTCTTGAGCGGATACTTGGAATTGCCGAGGCGCTTCTCGACCATGCCCTCTTTAAGATACTCAATGCCGGAGTTGTAGCCAAACTCGAGACCACCGGCCTGATCAATAAGGATGTTACCGCCGGGATTGTCAATGTTGCCGGTAATGCCCGCAAGGTCGGCGATGGCAAGAGCCGTCTGCGTTCCGATCTTGGACATGTCAACGGCAAGACCCCACTGGATGGTGGAGGGGTTCGACTTCGCATAAAAGCGCGCAGCCTCAATAAGCGTGTCCTTGTCGACCCAGCAGATTTCGGCGACCTTCTCAGGAGGATACTCTTGCACGCGCTCCTTGAGCTCTTCGAAGCCATAGCACCATTTCTCGACGAACTCATGGTCATAGAGGTCTTCGTTAATGATGACGTTCATCATGCCAAGAGCCAGCGCCGCATCAGTACCAGGACGCAGGCGCAACCAGTATTTGGCACGGCTGCCAATCCAGGTGAGCTGCGGATCGACGCTGATAAGCTCACTACCACGCTTCATAGCCTCGACAATCCAATGCCCGAGGAATGCATCCGAATTGCATACGACTGGATTCGTGCCCCAGAGGACGATGCACCCGGGAACCTTCCAATCCTCATCCTCCTCATAGCGCCTATCGCGGAACTGCGACATATCCGCAACCCACTGGTTGCCCATAACCACATAGCACAGCGCCGTACGAGGCAGCATGCAGCTATCACCAGAGAGGAAGCACAGGGTGAGATCCGGACCACCGAAGTTCGCGTACTGATTATGGGCGATAACCTGAGAAACATTGCGTCCGGTACCAATCATCGAGATGATGGACTCCGGTCCGCTCTCTTCCTGGAACTTACGAACGTTCTTCTCGATGATTTCGTAGGCCTCGTCCCAGCTAATGCGCTCCCAGGTATCCTGGCCGCGCTCATTGCGAGCACGCTTCATGGGGTACTTCAAGCGGCTCTCATGATTCACGAGCTCGGGAAGTTCAAGGCAGCGCATGCAAAGCCTGCCCTGGTTAAACGGGGAGTTGGGATCACCCTCGACCTTGACGAGCTTATCGTTCTCGTCGGTATAAAAGATGACCTGGCATCCCTCGTGACAACCAGGACCCGACCACATCGTAGTTCGCGTGGCAGTAAGGTCGCCCTCTTTCCATCGCAGCTTCTTAGGGTACAGATCAAGGTTGTACTCGTTGTTGTACTCCATTCCTTCTCCTCTCTAACGCCTCTTTCAATGCCGTCATGCAGATTTCTGACATGCTGGCCACACTGGCTTCATGCTATGAAATTGGCCTATGGGGTCGTAATGGCAAAAGCTCCAAAGAATGAGTCGCCTTTTTGGAACATCCTCCATAGGTGCGACAAAAGTACTGCCCATATACTCACGGCACACGTTCGTAAAAGATTCAGGGGAGTGCAATGAGCAAGGCGTATGTCAAAACAGCAATAGCAGCATGCCTCATCATGAGTGCAATGATTGCCGGCACGGTAAGTTTCGGGTTCTTCATGGACCCCGTTACAAGCAGCATGGGGTTCGAGCGCGCGACGTTTTCGCTATACTTCAGCCTCATCACCATTGTCGGAACCATCACCTTGCCGATTTACGGTCGCCTAATAGAGCGGTTCGGCACGCGCCCGTTCGTAATCTTTGGCGGAATATGGACGGGTGTCGCGATGGCCGCGTTATCGCTCTGCCAGTCTCTTCCCGCGTTCTATATCGTGGGTTGTCTCGTCGGGCTCGGCTTCTTCGGGTGCAGCTACGCTGTCGTACCCGTCATCGTTTCGGAATGGTTCGTCGAGAAAAACGGTTTCGTTATGGGCTTGACCGCAGCATGCGGTGGCATCGTCGCCGTGATATTGAGTCTCGTGTTTCCCGCTTTCATCATCCAATTCGGCTGGTCTAATGGTTATGTACTCCTGGGAGTCGTCGTCTTCGCACTTACCACCCCGGTAGGCTTGTTTCTCCTTCGCTCGAAGCCGAGCGACGTTGGCCTTGCCCCCTATGGTGCAAATGCGACTCCCGCACAATCCTCAAATACCGATGTGTCTGGATTGAGCTTTGCTCAAGCACTGAGAACCCCTCAGCTCTGGGTGGTTGCTCTGGGGTTCATGGTGCTGGCAATCACGGTCACGGTCACCCAACACCTCGCGGCCCTCTTCGTGAGCATCGGCTTCGATGCTGTCATGGCGGGTATATTCATGTCTGTCATATCCGCTGGCATCATCGTCACAAACTTCGGTGCCGGCATACTCGCCGACAAAATGGGATTGATGCGCGCCTTTATCCTATGCTCTGTTTTGTTAGCGCTTTCATTCGTGCTCCTACCGATCACGGCATCCATTCCGCTCATCTGTATCGCACTTGTGTTGATGTCGATTGGCAACGCTAACACCACGCTTTTTGCGCCCATGATGACCCAGAGTATTTTCGGTATACGTGATTACGCCTCAATTTGGGGTGTCATCAGCATGGCATCTGTGCTCGGGCAGGCCGTAGGTGCTCCTTGTTGGGGTCTTGCCTATGACCTTACCGGCGGATACGAAATCGCCATGTTCATCTCAGCTGTCCTAGTCTGCGTTTCCGCTATCGCACTTTTCGGAGCAAGCAAGACAGGGCGCGCGTGACCCCCCCCCCCCGCCTCTGCCCTCCCAGAGGCAAATGAAGGCGGGCTTCGCATTATTATGCGGGGCCCGCCAAATTTATTGCCGTTCATAAATTCCTGTCAGACAAGGATGCCTGGGCCACCAAGGAGATTGGCTAGCGGCTTCTTGCTGTCGCATATTCGCGTAAACGAGCGGGGCGGTTGCATATGCAGCCGCCCCGTTTTTGTTTGCCGGCCTGTCAGCGTCGTTGAAGCGAGCCCTAGCGGAATGATCTGCCAGCCATCGCATACGCACTGCCAAGGATCCCTAGTCGCTGACCGCAATCCGCGCCCAGCTGCCAAGGATTCCCGGCCCCTGACCGTCAGATGCCAAGAACAGCGGTCACTGACCGCAAAGTATGGCGAAATAGCACGGCTTAACGGGTTATATCGGTCACAGGCCGGCAATGAGAAATGCGGTCGAAATGAATTTCTCATCAGACCGTCTAGCAAGCATCGAGAAACAATTTCATGTGCTCGCACGCTGCGTTTGTCCGGACTTTGCCGCAAGATGGCCCGATTCCGCTCTGGTTTCACTCCGATTTCGTACAGATTCTGGGGGTGGATGGCCCGGACGACTCCGTCCTAGTATGTGCGCTCAACGAACTAAGCCGCCATGTGCGGAAGGTGCGCACGGCACATAACACGAGGAGATCGGATTCGAAGCACAGGCCCCTGCGATTATTGAAATAGCAGTCAAAATGTTTATACTATGTTTTAACATTTTGATGAGTGTCAAACAGGGGGCAGTCATGGAAGCTACGCTTAAAAAGTGGGGAAACAGCCAGGGAATACTCATTCCGAAAAGCCTCTGCGAATATCTTGGCATCAGCATCGGCGATCATCTCGAAATTGAAGAGTCAAATGGAGCAGTCACCATGAAGCCTATCCAGAAACGATACACACGATCTAAAAAACTTTCGGCATCTGATTTGTTTTCCGATTGGGATGGACCATATCAAGCACCGGCAGATTGGAATTTGCAAGGCGCAGAAATTGACTGGGGCAAGCCAACTGGCGAGGAATTGCCATGGTGAGCATTTTCGATCAGGGAGATATCATCGAGGTCAACCTCGATCCAACCCTCGGCCATGAACCTCAAAAAACGAGGCCTGTTCTCGTGATAAGCGCGAGCGATTTCAACATGAGGTCGAGTCTCACGGTGGTAGCCCCCATAACATCAATCAATAATGGCTATCCAATGCACGTGTGCCTATCTGGCGATGAAAGCGCCAAGGGCTATGTATGCGTCGAACAATTGCGCGCCATCGATCTCATAGCACGAAAAACCACATACATTGGCACCGCCTCGCCTGAAACAATGGATGCCGTGCTCACGCGCGTCGGCGCAGTATTCGGAATCTAACTCCATCAAAACATGAGGCGGCTCTGAATTGAACCGCCCCGTCTTCATTATTCAGCCCTACGTGCATGTTGCAGCGATGCGCTTCCTACAGCGCCGCGAGCACCTCGCCAACGCTGCGTTTGACCTCGGCCTTGGCCTTCTCGACGTCGATGGTCTCGTACTCCCCGTTCCTGTAGAGCACTTGGCCGTCGCACATGGTGAGCACCACGTCTGCGCCGTTGGCGCTGTAGACAAGGTTAGTCGCGATGTCGTGCACGGGCGTCATCCATGGCGTGTCGATGTCCATGACGACAAGATCGGCGCGCTTGCCCTGCGCCAGCACGCCGCAATCATGGCGACGCTGGGAGCGTGCGCCATTAACCGTGAGCATGCGCAGGATCTCCTTGGGCGTGATGATGGCCGGGTCGAGCGCGTTACCCTTCTGGGCGCAGGCGAGCAGATAGGCGCTTTGCAGGATGTTGTGGGTATTGTTCGACGCCATGCCGTCCGTGCCGAGCGAGCAATGCACGCCGGCATCGATCATGGCCTGCACTGGCGCAAAGCCGCTCGCGAGCTTCATGTTACTCGCGGGGTTCAGACTCACGTTCACGCCCTTGGCCGCCATGAGCTCGATATCGGGGGGCTCTACCCATACGCAATGAGCCGCAGTGACCGGAATATCGAAGGCACCCAGATGGTCGAACCAGGCCGCCGGCGTCATGCCGTCGTGTCGCTCCTTGCACTCGTCGCACTCGAGCTTGGTCTCGGCCAGGTGGATGTGCAGGCCCGTATCATGCGCCTTGGCCTCGGCAACGCAGCGCTCGATCATGCCCTGGGGCGTGGTGTACTCACCGTGCACGCACATGTCGATCTTCACGCGACTGTCGCCGGCATTCTGGTATTCGGCGAAGAGCTGCTCGTTCACCGCGGCCACGGGCAGCGTGTCATAGTCTGTCTCGACGAAGCACATCGTGCCGCCATCGCAGTGGTTGGCCTTCATGCCCGCTTCGAGGGTCGCCTTGCAGCGGTCGACGGTGGCGAAGTACATGTCGGTGTAGCCCACCACGCCATAGCGCAGCATCTCGGCCTGGCTGAGCATGCAACCCCAGTAGTGGTGCTTTCTCTCCATGTCCATCTTGCCCTCGAAGGGCCAGACCGTGTCGTTGAGCCACTGCTGGAGAGGCTGGTTCTCGGCGTATCCGCG
>OIBI01000918.1_pt1 | contig 10609 bp, 10 predicted proteins | sample 1580951 | NCBI WGS metagenome assembly OIBI01 (sample SAMEA3882516, study PRJEB24775) | human gut metagenome | biome: human-associated habitat; feature: intestine environment; material: feces | place: Netherlands | collected 2009/2010 | reverse complement strand
ATACGCCACACCGACGAAATGCGTAGCATTTTGGAGGTTAGCTCTGAACAGTTACAAAAATATATATTATCAACGAAAAGGAGAACAAAATTATGTTAGAGAAAGTAATCGCAATTGTAGCAGAAGGACTTGGAGTAGAAGCTGGTAATTTGAATGCAGAGACAACATTTGAATCCCTTGGTGCAGATTCCCTTGACCTGATGGATATGGTCATGAATTTTGAGGATGAATTCGGTATTGAAATTGATGCAGATTCCATGGGCACCTTAAAGACCATCGGTGATGTGGTGGATTATCTGACAGCTCATCAGAACTAAGAAAGACAGGGTAACAGCTGAATAGAAGAATAACAGCAGGAAAACAGAATGCTGTATTGACGGAAAAGACAGACATCAAAAACAGACAGAAAGAGGTTGTAATATGAAGACGGAAGTAACCGAATTGCTTGGAATAGACTATCCGATTATCCAGGGCGGCATGGCCTGGGTTGCTGAGTATCATCTTGCAGCCGGCGTATCAAATGCCGGTGGACTTGGACTGATAGGTGCAGCCAGTGCGCCGGCAGAATGGGTGCGTGAACAGATCCGGTCAGCAAGAAAGCTGACAGACAGACCTTTCGGGGTCAATATTATGCTGATGAGTCCCTATGCGGATGAAGTAGCTAAGGTCATTGTGGAAGAAGGCGTGAAGGTTGTAACAACCGGTGCCGGAAGCCCTGAAAAATATATGCAGATGTGGAAAGAGGCCGGTGTGAAAGTCATCCCGGTGGTAGCCTCCACAGCACTTGCAAGAAGAATGGAACGCTGCGGTGCAGACGCAGTGGTGGCTGAAGGCTGTGAAGCCGGCGGCCATATTGGAGAGAATACAACAATGGTTCTTGTGCCTCAGATTGTTGACGCAGTGAAGATTCCGGTAATCGCAGCCGGCGGTATCGCAGATGGCCGCGGTATGGCCGCAGCCTTTATGCTGGGGGCTAAAGCGGTTCAGCTGGGAACAGTATTTGTTACAACAGAGGAATCACAGGTCCATGAGAATTATAAAAAAGCCATTATTAAGGCAAAAGATATCGATTCCCGTGTAACAGGAAGAACAACGGGACATCCTGTCAGGGCATTGAGAAATCAGATGACGAAGAAGTATCTGGAACTGGAAAAATCCGGAGCAGGATTTGAAGAACTGGAGCTTTTGACCCTCGGCGGTTTAAGAAAAGCTGTCGTGGACGGAGATGTGGTGAATGGCAGTGTCATGGCTGGTCAGAGTGCCGCCATGGTCAAAGAAGTGATGAACTGTCATGATCTGATCCGGAAACTGGCGAGAGAGACAGAAGAATGTTTTGGGAGAAAATATTATGAATAAAATAGCGTTTATTTACCCGGGACAGGGTGCCCAGAAAGCGGGAATGGGCAAAGATTTTTATGCATACAGCCCTCTGGCGGCGGAGATTTATGATAAAGCCTCAGAGATTTTAAATATAGATATGAAAGCGCTGTGCTTTGAAGAGAATGATTTATTAGATCAGACGGAATATACACAGGCGGCCATGGTGACAACCTGTCTGGCCATGACGGCTGTTCTGGAAGAAGCAGGACTTAATCCGGATGTTACAGCCGGATTAAGCCTCGGCGAATATTGTGCCATTGCGTCGGCTGGCGGTATGACAACGGAAGATGCCATTCGTCTTGTACGCAAAAGGGGAATTCTCATGCAGAATACCGTACCAAAAGGTAAGGGAGCCATGGCGGCTGTCATTGGTGCAGAAACAGAGCTGATTGAAAAATGTCTGGCACCGATTGAGGATGTGAGCATTGCCAATTACAACTGCCCGGGACAGATTGTTATTACCGGCAAAAAATCGGCGGTGGAGCAGGCGGTGGAAGCATTAAAAGCAGCCGGTGTCAGAAGATGCGTCATGCTGAATGTCAGCGGACCGTTCCATTCACCGATGATGATTCCGGCCGGCGAAGCGCTGGATCAGGAGATGGCAGATATGCAGTGGTCAGAACTGAAAATCCCTTATGTGACCAATGTCACAGCGGAATATGTCACCGATATTCATGAAACAAGAGCTCTTCTGGCAAAACAGGTAGCTTCCTCTGTCAGATGGCAGGCCTCTATGGAGCGAATGATCGCCGATGGCGTGGATACATTTGTTGAAATCGGACCGGGAAAGACACTGGCAGGTTTTATGCGGAAAATTAACCGTAATGCAAAAGTTTACACAGTGAATACGGTGGAGGACGCACAGAAAGTTATTGAAGAACTTAGACAATTAATCATTTGATGTGGGATAGAAACAGGAGAACGAAATGGGAAAATTTGATGGGAAGACAGCAGTTGTAACCGGTGCTTCCAGAGGTATCGGACGGGCCATTGCCAAAAAACTGGCAGCTTGCGGTGCGACAGTGATTATTAATTACAATGGTTCAGAAAGCAAGGCTGCGGCTGTACAGCAGGAGATCATAGATGAAGGCGGCAGGGCGGATATTTTTCAGTGCAATGTCAGTGATTTTGCAGCCTGTGAAGCTTTTTTCAAGGCTGTGACAGAAAAATACGGACGGATTGATTTTCTGATCAATAATGCAGGCATCACGAAGGACGGACTGTTGATGGCCATGAAGGAAGAAGATTTTGACAGTGTCATCGATGTGAATCTGAAAGGCACTTTTCACTGTATCCGGTTTGCAGCCAGACAGATGATGCGTCAGCGCTATGGACGGATTGTCAATATGGCTTCTGTCGTGGGTGTGGCCGGCAATGCAGGACAGGCCAATTATTCAGCTTCCAAGGCAGGTATCATTGGCCTGACAAAATCCGCAGCCAAAGAACTGGCTTCCAGAGGCATTACGGTGAATGCTATTGCTCCGGGAATGATTGAAACGGATATGACGGCAGATCTGGCAGATAAAGTGAAGGATGAGATGATGAAGCAGATTCCGCTGAAGCGCTTCGGACAGGCAGAGGATGTGGCCAATGCGGCAGCCTTTCTGGTGTCGGATGAAGCGGCTTACATAACGGGACAGGTGCTGCACGTGGACGGCGGCATGGTCATGTAGGCGGATTGCTTATATAGGTGATATGGATAGATTTCAGAATGGAGAAAATGATGGAAAAGCGCAGAGTAGTGATTACAGGTATGGGTGCAGTGACACCTATCGGCAATAACGTAGAGACTTTCTGGAAGAATGTCAAGGAAGGCAAAAACGGTATCGGATCAATTACCAAATTCGATACCACAGATTATAAAGTAAAAATTGCAGCAGAGGTCAAGGATTTTTCAGCGAAAGAGCTGATGGATTTCAAGGCAGCGAAGCGTATGGAGACTTTTTCACAGTATGCGGTGGCAGCAGCAAAGGAAGCCTGCGCGGATGCCGGCTTTAATATTGAGGAAGAAGATCCTTATCGCTGCGGCGTGATCATCGGTTCCGGTGTGGGCAGCCTGCAGCAGGTTGAAAAAGCCTGCCAGACCATTGAGACAAAGGGACCGGGCAGAGTGAATTTGCTGCTTGTACCGATGATGATCTCCAATATGGCGGCAGGCAATGTGTCAATCCAGCTTGGTTTAAAAGGCAAGTGTACTAATGTGGTGACAGCCTGTGCCACAGGAACAAACTGTATCGGTGATGCTCTTCGCGCTATCCAGTATGGGGATGCGGAGGTGATGTTTGCCGGCGGTACAGAGAGCTGCATCTGCCCGACAGCGGTTGCAGGTTTTACAGCACTGACAGCTTTAACCACAGTCCAGGATCCGGATCGCGCATCTATTCCTTTTGACAAGGAAAGGGGCGGTTTTGTTCTTGGTGAAGGTGCCGGTGTAGTGGTACTGGAAGAGTTAGAGCATGCCAAAGCAAGAGGTGCACATATTTATGCAGAGCTGGTGGGCTATGGTGCTACAGGCGATGCTTATCATATCACATCCCCTGCAGAGGACGGCAGCGGTGCCGCCAAAGCTATGGAACTGGCTATGGAAGAGACAGGCATTGCTCCATCTGAAGTACAGTATATCAATGCCCATGGTACAGGTACCCATCACAATGACCTTTTTGAGACAAAGGCAATTAAGAAAGCTTTTGGCGAGGATGCCAAAAATCTTGTCATCAATTCGACGAAATCCATGATCGGTCATCTTTTGGGTGCTGCCGGTGCGGTGGAAAGTATTGTTTCAGTGAAGGCTATTGAAGAGGGATTTATCCACCAGACTATCGGAACGAAAGAACTTGGCGAGGGCTGTGACTTAAACTATGCCATTGATGGACCTGTAGAGAAAGATATTCAGTATGCCATCAGCAATTCCCTCGGGTTTGGCGGACATAATGCGTCCCTTCTTTTCAAGAAGTATGAAGGCCAGGTGTAAAAATGGAATTAGATGAACTTTTAAAATTGATACGGGCCGTGTCAGATTCAGAACTGACGGGTTTTAAATATGAAGCAGAGGGTGTGTGTCTGAACCTGAAGAAGGAAAAAGAAGTAGTGACAGCGGTACAGACATTGCCGGCGGCCGGTGTCAGCCAGTCAGTGATGCCGATGCAGGCAGTTGCAGCATCAGCAATGTCAGAAGTTTCAGCAGATTTAGAGGAGAAGGCAGCCGGAACAAAAGAGGCAGAGCAGAAAGGTTTTCTTGTGAAATCACCGTTGGTGGGCACATTTTATGCCGCACCTGCTGAGGATGCAGCCCCTTATGTAGCTGTGGGTGATACGGTGAAAAAAGGTCAGACAGTGGCTATAGTGGAAGCCATGAAGCTGATGAATGATATTGAGAGTGATTTTGACGGCACAGTGGCTGAAATTCTTGTGGAAAACGGCGAGATGGTAGAATATGGCCAGCCGCTGTTCAGAATTGCCTAGGTTGTATAGAATTGCCTGGGCTGTGCAGATAAGTGCTGAACTGATTTTGTAATATATAAGAAAGAAGTTAGATCAATGAAACATCTTGGAATTAATGAGATTAAAGAGATTCTTCCGCACAGACATCCTTTTTTGCTGGTGGATTATATCGAAGATTATGAACCCGGCGAATATGCTGTGGGCTATAAATGCGTGACATACAGAGAAGACTTTTTTGCAGGGCATTTTCCACAGGAACCGGTGATGCCCGGGGTATTGATCATCGAAGCCCTGGCTCAGGTGGGTGCAGTGGCTGTGCTGATGCAGGAAGAGAATAAAGGCAAGCTTGGCTATTTCGGCGGTATCAAAAACTGCCGTTTCAGAAGAAAAGTTGTGCCGGGAGATAAATTGAAACTGGAAGCAAGAATTATTCGTCAGAAAGGACCTGTTGTTGTGGGCGAGGCCATTGCCTCCGTGGATGGAGAAGTGGCTGTCAAAGCCGAACTGACACTGGCTATCGGGGAATAAAGATGATTAGAAAAGTTTTAATTGCCAATCGCGGAGAAATTGCGGTGCGTATCATCCGGGCCTGTAGGGAAATGGGCATAGAAACGGTGGCTGTTTATTCAGAAGCAGACAGGGAAGCACTTCATACACAGCTGGCGGATGAAGCCATCTGTATCGGGCCGGCGCCTTCTTCTGAAAGTTATCTGAATATGGAGCAGATCATCAGTGCCACCATTGTATCCGGTGCAGACGCTATCCATCCGGGATTCGGATTTTTGTCGGAAAATGATCGATTTGCAGCTTTATGTGAGCAGTGTCATATTATTTTCATCGGACCAACCGCAGATGTCATCCGCAAACTCGGCAATAAATCCAATGCCAGAAATACGATGATCGCGGCAGGGGTACCGGTGATCCCGGGAAGCAAGGAACCCTTGTATCATGCAGAAGAAGCATTGGGCATTGCAGAAGAAGTGGGGTATCCGGTCATTGTCAAGGCGGCCCTTGGCGGCGGCGGCAAAGGCATGCGTGTGGCTTATCATCAGGATGAACTGGAAAATGCTTTTATGACAGCCCAGAAGGAGTCTATGGCAGCTTTTGGAGATAATACTATGTATCTGGAGCACTTTGTGGAGCATCCGAAACATATCGAGTTCCAGATTCTGGCGGATAGTTATGGTCATGTGATCCATCTGGGCGAGCGTGACTGCTCCATTCAGAGAAATCACCAGAAGTTGATTGAAGAATCGCCTTGTGCCATTATGAGTGATGCACTGCGTCAGAAAATGGGGGAAGCGGCGGTAAATGCGGCAAAGGCTGCAGGGTATGTCAATGCGGGAACCATTGAGTTTTTACTTGAAAAAACCGGCCGTTTTTATTTTATGGAAATGAATACCCGTATTCAGGTGGAGCATCCGGTAACAGAGTGGGTAACAGGGATTGACCTCATCAAAGAGCAGATCCGTATTGCCGACGGGCGGGAACTGTCCTATACTCAGGAGGATGTGAAGCTAACGGGACATGCCATTGAATGCCGTATTAATGCGGAAAATCCTTATAAAGGTTTTCGGCCGTGTCCGGGAAAAATCACAGATATGTATCTCCCCGGCGGCAAAGGCATACGTATTGATTCAGCCATTTACAGCGGTTATGAAGTACCGCCGTACTATGACAATATGCTGGCGAAATTGATCGTATTTGCGAAAAACAGAAATGAAGCCATCACAAAGATGCGCAGCGCTCTGGGAGAAGTGATTATTGAGGGCATTGATACCAATGTGGATTATCAATATGAGATTTTAAATGATCCGGATTATCAGAACGGTGATTTTGATATTGAATTTATTGCAGATAAAGAGGAACAATTACTGAACCATCGTTATGCAGCTGAAGCGTAAAATGTTTTGCAGCGTGGCAGGAAATATTGATAATGCCAGGCAGCGAAAAAACGATTGCTGATGACGGGCAATGAAAAAAGCCGGTGAAGTGACAGGATGACAGAATGACAGGAGGGATGAACAATGAAGCTTGGAAATATGTTTAAAAAGACCAATCAGAAAAATTACATTACATTGACAAACAGGAAGGCCAATGTTCAAAACTCCGGGGAGTCATCACCGGAGGTGCCTGAAGGGCTGATGCGCAAATGCAATGCCTGCAGAGCGGTGGTATTGGCAGAAAGTATTATTGGCAATCAGTATATTTGCCCGAAATGCGGCAACTATTTTAGTGTACCGGCAAGACGCCGCATCGAGATGCTGGCAGACGAGGAAAGTTTCAAGGAATGGGATACAGGCCTTACATCCGGAAATCCGCTGCATTACAAAGGCTATGAAGATAAAGTTGAAGCTCTTCGTGAGAAGACAGGCCTTGATGAAGCGGTGACTACAGGCCTTGCAAGGATTGGTGGTCATGAAGTGGTACTGGCCGTGTGTGACAGCCATTTTATGATGGCCAGCATGGGCAAAGTTGTTGGTGAAAAGCTTACACGAGCCATTGAGAAAGCCACAGAGCGAAAGGTGCCGGTGATCATTGTTGCCTGCTCCGGCGGGGCCAGAATGCAGGAAGGTATCCATTCTCTGATGCAGATGGCGAAAACATCTGCCGCCTTAAAAAGACATCATGATGCGGGACAGCTCTATATCTCGGTTCTTACAAATCCCACAACCGGCGGTGTTACAGCCAGTTTTGCCATGTTGGGGGATATTATTCTGGCAGAACCGAATGCACTCATCGGTTTTGCGGGACCAAGAGTCATTGAGCAGACCATCGGACAAAAGCTGCCGAAGGGTTTTCAGCGTTCGGAATTCCTCTTAGAACATGGTTTTATTGATCAGATTGTAGAAAGAGAACACCTGAAAAATCGTCTGGAGCATCTTCTGTCACTGCATGAGAAAAATCCTGAGGCGGAGCAAAGACTCAGAAACTATAAGGAAGTGTCAGAGTCATCTGAGAATCCGGATCTGAATACGAGAGAAGAATTATCCATTGCAAAAAAAGATGAAAAGAAATTTGCCTGGGACAGGGTTCTGGCTTCCAGAAAGAAGGAAAGACCGGTCGGCACAGAATATATAGAAGATTTATTTTCGGACTTTACAGAACTGCATGGTGACAGGTATTTTGGGGATGATCCGGCCATTGTAGGCGGTATCGCCAGATTCCACGGGATGCCTGTGACGGTGATCGCCCAGGAAAAGGGACGTAATACAAGGGAGAATGTTCTGCGCAATTTTGCTATGCCGTCACCAGAGGGCTACAGAAAGGCCCTGCGTTTAATGAAACAGGCAGAAAAATTTCATCGACCGGTCATCTGTTTTGTCGATACACCGGGTGCCTTCTGCGGTATGGAAGCAGAGGAGCGTGGGCAGGGAGAAGCCATTGCACGCAATCTGTTTGAAATGTCCGGTCTTAAGACACCGATTCTGTCAATCGTGATCGGTGAAGGCGGTAGCGGCGGTGCGCTTGCGATGGCAGTGGCCGATGAAGTGTGGATGCTTGAAAATTCTATTTACTCCATTCTCTCACCGGAAGGCTTTGCAAGTATCCTCTGGAAGGATAGCCATAAAGCGAAGGAGGCGGCAGCTGTGATGCGGCTGACGGCGGCAGATCTTCAAAAACATGGCATGGTGGAGCGTGTTTTTGAAGAACCGGAAGATCTCACCATAGAGACACTGCCGGAACTGACACTGAAAATGGACAGATGTATGAAAATATTTTTCAGAAAACAGCTGGCAATGACAGGGGATGAGATTGCAGAGATGAGATATCGGAGGTTCAGGGCATTATGATGACATATCCAGAATTAAAAATTGGTGATCTGACAGTCAAAAAGCCGATCATTCAGGGCGGCATGGGCATCGGCATCAGTCTGTCAGGGCTGGCGGGTGCAGTGGCAAAAGCCGGAGGCGTCGGTGTGATCTCGACGGCCCAGATTGGTTTTCGGGAGCCGGATTTTGAAGAACATCCGGCGGAAGCCTGCCGAAGGGCCATCGGCAAAGAACTGGCTAAAGCAAGGAAAATTGCACCGACGGGGATCATCGGTTTTAATATCATGACTGCATTGAGAGATTATGAGGGACATGTCCGGGCGGCAGTGGAAGCCGGTGCGGATCTGATCATATCAGGTGCGGGACTGCCCCTTGATCTGCCGGGACTGGCAGCAGAAAGTCAGACAAAGATTGCACCGATTGTATCAACGGAACGTTCGGCGGCGGTTATCCTGAAATACTGGGATAGAAAATACCATCGTACAGCGGATCTTGTGGTGATCGAGGGACCGAAAGCCGGTGGGCATCTTGGTTTTAGTCGTGAACAGTTGGAAGAATATGCTGAATATGATGATAAAGAATATGCCGAAAAAAGTTATGATGATGAAGTGAAAAAGATCATGGCTGTTGTCAGAAAATATGGTGAAAAATACGGTTGTTCAATTCCAGTCGTACTGGCCGGCGGCATTTATGACAGAGCAGCGGCAAAGCATGCTTTTAGCCTTGGAGTGGATGGCATTCAGGTTGCGACGCGTTTTGTAACGACAGAAGAATGTGATGCAGATATCCGTTACAAAGAAGCTTATATCCGGGCAAATAAAGAAGATATTCAGATTGTGAAAAGTCCTGTGGGGATGCCGGGCAGGGCCATTATGAATTCTTTTATGGAGCGGGTGATGGCCGGTGAAAGGATATCACCGAAGAAGTGCCTGCTCTGCATGAAGGGCTGCAAGCCTTCGGAAATTCCGTATTGCATTACGGAGTCTCTGCTCCATGCGGCAAAGGGTGAAGTCGATGAAGCACTATTATTCTGCGGCGCTGAAGCCTGGCGGGCTGAGAAGATAGAGACAGTGGAAGAAGTGATGGACGACTTACTGCAGGCGTAAGGATGAATCCTGATGAAAAGTTGAAGAACTATATCAATTTTTCATCAGGATTTTTGTATTAAATGAAGAAATGGGATAGCATTTTAGAGATGACAGGTGTATAACTGATGAAAGATGCGGTGTGAAGCCGCAGTGATTGAATGAAAATGAAAGGAAGAAAGGTTATGGCAGTCAGTTTAATTTTAACAGAGCAGATTATCAAATTATTCATTATTCTGCTGCTTGGTTTTCTGCTTGTAAAATTTGGATTATTGAAGGCATCGGATAGTAAAAGTGTTTCGGTAATTCTTGTCTATCTGATACTTCCCTGTATGATCATTAATGCATTTCAGATTGATTATACCCCTCAGGTGCGTACAGGTCTGATATTCACCATTGCAGCATCTGTTATTGTCCATTTGATTTTTATTGCAGTGACAGCTCTGCTTAAGCGGTTGCTGGGACTGGATACCATTGAACAGATGACAGTCATTTATACAAACGGGGGTATTCTGGTCATCCCTTTGGTCCAGGCTATGTTGGGGGATGACTATGTGATCTATTCCTGCAGTTTCATTGTGGTTCAGATCATCCTTTTGTGGACGCACTGCAAACAAAAATTATGCAGCGGCCAGAAACTGGAGCTGAAGAGTATTTTTTTGAATGCGAACATGGTAGCTATCTATGTGGGGATTATTTTATTTTTCACCCAGATCCATTTGCCGGATGTTATCGGCGGAACCATTGATATGCTGGCAAACATGGTAGGCCCTATGGGCATGCTGCTGGCTGGTATGGCGATTTCAGAAGTCCCTTTAAAGCATATCTTTATGACAGGACGTAATTATCTGGTTGTCCTGCTGCGGCTGTTCGTGTATCCGGTGATCATACTGGCAGTATTTAAGCTGTCCGGCGCGGCGGGTATGATCC
>OIBI01000902.1_pt1 | contig 10713 bp, 9 predicted proteins | sample 1580951 | NCBI WGS metagenome assembly OIBI01 (sample SAMEA3882516, study PRJEB24775) | human gut metagenome | biome: human-associated habitat; feature: intestine environment; material: feces | place: Netherlands | collected 2009/2010 | reverse complement strand
CATCACGGTCTTCTATGCGGCTGCTTCCGCGCTTCTGAACATGGCCTGCTTGATCGCGATCGGTGTGGCTTTTGGATTCGACAATGTTGCAGCACTTGTTGCAGCGTTCTCCGTGGCGGCCATCGCCGTTATCTTGAGCCCCACACCGCAGGGCGTTGGCGTGGTCGAGGCGGCCATCGCAGCTATTCTCACGAGCGCGGGCTGTTCGCTTTCGGTAGCAACTGCTATCGCTCTTGTCTATCGCGGCATCATGTTCTGGATCCCGTTCTGCATCGGCGCTGTGCTCCTTTCGCAATCAGGTTTCTTCAAGGCGAAGAAGGACACTACCACCGAAGGCAAGCGCAAGGACATCGGCTGGATCGCTGGCACGCTCGTGGTCATCTGTGCAGCGGTGAACCTCATCATGCCCTTCATGCCGAATGTGGCAGAAACATACAGCCTGCTCACGCAGTGGATCAATATCTCGAATGTAGTTGGTGGACCACTGCTCGTCCTTACGAGCATCGTCCTGCTCGTTTTGGGTGTTGGGCTTGTGTTCCGCTTCAGGCTTGCCTGGGTATTCGCCATCTCGCTCATCTTCTTGCTCGCTGGTTTCGAGTTCGTCTTCCAAGAGACCGTCAAGGTTGCGATCCCTATGGCGCTGCTGGGACTGTGGCTCTTCTGGAAACGCGATGCCTTCTCTGAGCCGCTTTCGCGCGATCGGATCAAAGAACGTTCGGAGCGAAAGAAACAAGCCTTGAACGAAGGCGCTCATCTTGAGAGGATCGAAGAATCCACGGGAGAATCCCCGGAAGGAACCTCCGAAGAAACGAAGCTATTGGGGGCTCCGATCGAAGTAGGGCCTGAAGGGTGCGAAACGCCGCTCGAGGCAGATGCGCACGATGAAAAGCTCACCCAAGCAAAGCTTGAAACGGACATCAAGACCGCTCTGAAAGATAACGCTTGATTTTGCTCCTTTGGTGCACTTGAAAGCGCTCCTGAATAGTACTTGCGCTATACTGATTTAGTTTTCCATTTGCACAAAAACTATCGCAAGAAAAGGAGCGCATATGGCACGTCCGATGACCATGGCTGAAAAGATCCTTGCCGCCCACGCCGGCCTTGATGAGGTCGTCGGCCACGCGCCAACGGGTTTCGGAGCCCGGAACCCATTCGTTGGTGAAGCGGGCGACGGCCTTGTCGAAGGCCTCGCCGGACACGCCGGCTTCAGTCAAAGCCTTCTTGGCCTCGGTCATGAGCTCGGGCAGTTCCTTGGCGCCGAGGAAGGTCTCGTCGTCGTTGCCCTTGACTTCGACCTCGTCGCCGGCCAGAGCCTTGGCAAGGGCGGAGCGCTTTTCGTGAGCCACGTCCATGTTGTTGGCCTTCAGTGCTTCCTTGACCTGGGTGCCGATACGCCACACCGGGTTGAGGTTGCTCATCGGGTCCTGAGGCACGAGACCCATCTTGGTGCCGCGCAGCTTGTCGAACTCGCTCTGCTTGGCGCCGGCGATTTCCTCGCCGTCGAGCTTGATGGAGCCGTTGACCACGTGACCGGTGCCGGGCAGCAGACCCAGCACGGCCATGGCGGAGGTGGACTTGCCGGAACCGGACTCGCCCACGATGGCCACCCACTGGCCAGGGTAGACGGTGAAGTTGGCATCGCGCACCGCGTGCACCGGCTTGCCGGTGTCAGTGGTGAAGTCGATGGCCAGATCCTTGACCTCGAGCAGCGGACCATGCTCTTTCTGCATAGCCAGCATCTTGGCGTTGGTGTTGTCAGTCATAATGTTTCTCCACTCCCCTCGCTCAGGCCGTACGGCTCTTCGGATCGAGCGCGTCCTTGACGGCGTCGCCCATCATGATGAACGCAAGCACGGTGATGGCCAGTGCGGCGGACGGGTAGAACAGCACCAGCGGATCAGTCTGCAGGTTGGTCTGTGCGCTGGAGATATCGCCACCCCAGCTCACCGTGGTGGTCGGCAGGCCGACGCCAAGGAAGCTTAGGGTTGCTTCGGCCACGATGTAGGAGGCCAGCGAAGTGGTGGCGATGACGATGATCGGGGCCAGGGAGTTCGGCAGGATGTGGCGGAACAGATTCCTGGCAGGCGTGGAGCCGAGGGCCGTGGAGGCGGTGTTGAATTCGAGGTTCTTCGATTTCAGCACGGCGCTTCGGGCGATACGGCATACGCCGACCCAGCCGAAGAGCGTCAACACCAGCACGATCTTCCAGATGGACTTGGAGGTCTTGAACATCTGGAGCACCACGATGGCACCGAGCAGCATAGGCAGGGCGAAGAAGATGTCGGTGATACGGCTCAGCACCGCGTCGACCCAACCGCCGAAGAAGCCGGCGACGGCACCGATCAGGGTACCGACAATCACGACCAGCAGCGTGGAGAGCACGCCGACGGACAGTGAGGTACGGGTGCCGTAGACCACGCGGGTGTACACGTCGCAGCCCTGCAGGTCGTAGCCGAAGGGGTGTCCGGCGGAGGCGGGGCTCAAGGAGTTGCCCAGATCGCAGGCGTTCGGATCCTGCTTGGTGAACAGACCGGGGGCGATGGCCACCACGATGATGAAGAGGATCAGCAGCCCGGAGATGATGAACAGCGGATTGCGGCGCAGGGTTCGCCATGCGTCGGCCCACATGCTGGTGGCCGGTGCGGATTCGTCGACGGAATCGACGTCCTGCAACGGGGTCTCGTCGAGAGGAGCTACGTAACGGTCCTGACCGGGCAGGGTTTCCATGAAGTATTCGGTTCCTGGCTCGCCGGTCTCGTTGAGCTCGTTTTCAGTGGTTTCGTTTGCCATGTGACTCACTCCTCCCTATCACGCGTAACGGATACGCGGATCGAGGGCCGCGTACAGCATGTCGACAACGAGGTTGCACACTACGAAAATCAGCATGAGCAACGTGACGATGGACACCACCAGGTTTGCCTCGCCCTTCAGAATGGACTGGTAGGTGAGGAAGCCGATGCCGTGGATGTTGAAGATCTGCTCGGTGATCATGGCACCACCCATCAGGGCGCCGATGTCCTGGCCGAGGTAAGTGACGACTGGAATCAGGGAGTTACGTAACACGTGGCGCAGCATGACCTGACCGTTCGACATGCCCTTGGCGCGTGCGGTGCGCACGTAATCCTCGGCGATGTTGGAGGAGATTTCGGAGCGGGTCAGTCGGATGATATAGGCCATCGACACCGAACCGAGCACCATGGCCGGCATGAGCAGATCAAGGAAGCCGGGGTCGGCGCCTGCCGTCACCGGCAATATCGCCCACTGAATACCAAAGACATATTGCATGACGAAGCCGGTGACGAAGGTCGGCACGGAAATAAGCAGCAGAGAGACGATCAGGATGACGGTGTCGTACCACTTGCCCTTCTTGAGGCCCGAGATAATGCCGAAGACGACACCGAAAATCGCCTCGAACACGAACGCCATCAAGCCGAGCCTGATGGTGACCGGGAAGGCGCGGGTGATTTCGTCGAGAACGGGCTGGCCGGCGAAGGTATCGCCGAAGTTCAGGGTCAGTGCATTCTTCAGGTAGATAAAGTACTGAACGATGAACGGCTGGTCGAGATGGTATTCTGCGCGGATCTGGGCTGCGACGGCGTCATTGACGGGCTTGTCTCCGAACATGGCCTTGACAGGGTCGCCCGGCAGGGCGAATACAAGGGCATATACCAGAAGAGTCGTACCGAGAACCACGGGAATCATCTGCAGAATGCGTCGCAGAAGATACTTACCCATACGGTTGCTCCTTATTTCCTAGACCGGCCAGAAAGGGTATAGCACGCCCCCGCCGGTCGATAAATACTCCGACAGTTTACCGCATGCCCGGACTGTGATATGTAAATTTGCGTTAACGCAAGGTTTGAGATTGGGCAATGTTGGTGGATATGTCCATGGTTGCGGTCGGATAGTGGATACTTTAACTTGGTTCCCGATGGCGTGAGCAAGCACCCCTCACACAACAAAAAGGGCGGGGATCTTGCGATCCTCGCCCTTTATTTCCGAACTACCTAACGGTATCCGTTCAGTGAGTCAGACTCACTTCTTGGACATCTCGGTGTAGGTCGGGAGGTTCTGCCAATCGAAGGCGTAGCCGGACTTCACGTTGAGGGAAGCCACACCGGAGGCGTTGGAGTAGTACAGCGGGATGGCCGGAAGGTCGTTGAGGAGGATTTCCTCAGCCTGCTGGTACAGCTTGTTGGCGTCATCAGTGCTGGAAGCGGCAGCAGCCTGCTTGCACAGGTCATCGAAGGCCGGGTTCTTGTAGTCACCATCGTTGGAGCCGTTGCCATCAGCAGCAGCGGTGGAGTACAGCTGCCACAGGTAGTTCTCGGCGAACGGGTAGTCAGGCTGCCAGCCGGTACGGAAGGCGCCCTTCATCTGACGGTTGGTGACCGCGTCACGGAATTCCTGGAAGGTCGGGATCGGGTTGGTGGCCGCGTCGATGCCCAAGTTGTTCTTGAGCTGGTTCACGATAGCATCGTAGAGCGGCTTGGCACCACCATCGGCGTTGTAGGAGAAGGTGAGCTGGCCGTCGTACTTGGAGATGGCGTCAGCCTTGGCCCACAGTTCCTTGGCCTTGGAGGCGTTGAACTTCAGGTTGTCGGCACCCTTGAGGGAGTCGGAGTAGCCCGGGGTCTTCGGGGAGGTGAACTCGGTGGCGGCGGTGGCGTTGCCGTTGAGCACCTTGTCGATGAGCTGGTCACGGTTGATGGCCATGGAGATGGCCTGACGACGCAGCTGGCCTTCCTCGTCGTTCTTGAAGTGGTCAAGGGAGGACGGGATGGTGAAGGTCTGGATGACGGAGCCGGCCTCGGAGTAAGCCTGGACCTTCTTGTCGGTCTTGAAGGTCTTGGTGAAGGCAGCCGGGACGGATTCCATCACGTCGAGGTTGCCGGCCTGAATGTCACGGTAAGCGGCGGAGTCGTCGGTGTAGACCTTGAAGGTCACGCCGTCGTTCTTGGGCTGCTCGTTACCCTTATAGTCAGGGTTCTTGACGAGGGCGATTTCCTTGTTGTGATCCCAGTGGTCCAGCTTGTACGGGCCATTGGAGACAGGCTTCTCGCCGAAGGCCTTCGGATCCTTGTAGAAGGACTCGGGCAGCGGGGCGAAGGCCGAGTAGCCGACCTTAATCGGGAACACGGAGTCGGACTGGTTCAGGTCGACGGTGAAGGTGGTGTCGTCCACGACCTTGAGGCCGGAGAGCTGCTCGTCACCTTTGAGGCCATCCTTCTGCAGATCGTCATAGCCGGCGATGGCGGAGAAGAAGGAGGAGCACTTCTGGGCGTTCTTGGCGTTGGCCACGTAGGACCAGGCCTTGGTGAAGGACTCAGCGGTCACCGGAGTGCCGTCGGTGAACTTCCAGCCAGACTTGATCTTGATGGTGTACTGGGTGGCGTCATCGTTCGGGGTGATGGACTCGGCCACTTCGTTGGAAGCCTTGCCGTCCTTGTCGAAGGAGACCAGACGAGAGAACAGCAGGTCGACCGGCTTGCCGCCGCCGGTTTCGTTGGTGTTGCCCGGGATCAGCGGGTTCTGCGGTTCGGAGTTGTACGCAGTGATGATGTTGGAGCCAGCGGTGTCACCGGAGGCAGCGTTGCTGTTGGAGCCGCCGCAGGCGCTCAGCAGCATGGCCACGGAGCAAGCCATGGCAGCGAAAGCAAGAGCTTTCTTCTTCATATGTTTTCTCCTATTCATTAGGTTGCAGGACGTCTCAGCCCCGCCTCATGCGAACGGGGTCGGATTTCCTCATCGTCGGGACACTTACGCTTCCCGCCGCTTCGGACACCCAACCCCGTTGCTGTTACCTGTCATTTTTGCGCACTTGGGAGACAAGCAGTGTATTTTTTGTTACACCCATGTAAAATTCAGGGGTTCTTGCCGGCTAGGTTCAGTCTTTGCTGAGTTTGTTAACCAATGTCCACATAGTGGTCATGCCCGCGGAAAGGCCTGTCCGTAACGGTTCTTGAGCTGCTCGATGGAGACGTGCGTATAGCGTTGTGTAGTTTTCAAGGAGGAATGCCCGAGCATCTCCTGCACCTCCCTCAAATCGGCGCCGCCGTCCAGCATGTGCGTGGCCGCCGAATGGCGCAACGCATGGGGGCTGATGTCCGGCACTCCGGCCTCTCGGGCCGCTCTGTGCACGATGTCACGGGCTATGCGTTGGTCGATACGGCCGCCTCGTGCGCCGAGGAACAGGGCGTTGGCAGCACGGGACTTGACTGCATCCGTTGCCGTACGGGCCAGTACCGGCCGCCCCTGTTCCAGCCAAGTCTCCAGCGCACGCTGGGCGGGTAGTCCGAACGGCACCACGCGTTGCTTGTTGCCTTTGCCGGTGACTTTGATGGTGCGATTGGAGAAGTCGATGTCGGCGATATCCATCGACACCAGTTCGGCGACACGGATGCCGGTGGCATACAGCAGTTCGAGAATCGCGGCGTTGCGCTGCGATTCGGCGGTGACTCGGGCGTTGTCGCGCTTGTCTGCACGGGCGGGTGCCTCGTTGCGGTTTACGGTGTCGGCTGACTTATCAGCTGTCTTGCCGACTGCCTTGCCGCTGCCACTGCCGGACGCGGCTGCCGCTCCCCCATCGCCCTTGTACTGGTTTGTTGCAACGGCCTGTTCGGCGACATCCAATAACTGCTCAGCTTGAGATTCGGTGAGCACCGCGGGCAGCGTGCTGGGAATCGAGGGAGTCATCAGTGTGGCGGCCGGGTCGGTGTTGGTCACCCCATGCTCATAGGCCCACGCGAAGAACCCGCGCACGGCCACGGTTTTGCGGGCCATGCTGCTGCGGGCGTGATCGCGCGATTCCACCGCCATCCAGCTACGCAGATCATCCAGCGTGATCTCGTTCAGATCGGTCACGCCGCGCAGCTCGAACAGGTGCAGACATGCCGTGAGATCCGCGCGATACGCTTTGAGCGTATTCGCTGACAGGCCGCGGTTGGACTTCAGATAGGAGACGAAGGAGTCGATATCGCCGTCGAACTGCGTAGATGACACTCTCGTTCTCCTCCGAATTCTTTATGGCCTTGGGTTACGGCCGGGGTGGCGTGTTGCGCCGCTCCGGCACGGGTTTCAATGTGGCAATCTGTTCCTGATGGATGGTCACGTTCTGGGCCGGGCGCGAACCATTGGCGGCGGCGTCACGCACCATCTCCAACGTGTATCCGTCCCAGGAAACCACGTGACCCACATAGTCGCGGAACTTCATACGGTGGTCGACCGGGTCAATGCCGTCGGTGATGCGCACCACCACGCGGGCACCGGCCGGAATCTGCCTTGGTAACGTCATACGTCATCATCCCCCTTAACCATTCGCCGCATCAACTTCGATGCGTTTCCCGAAAAACGGTACAGACTACCTTACTCCTTTGAGCCTTTCGAACAGCGGAGCCACACGGTCTTCTCACGAAAACAAGCGGGAACTTCATCCCCCTCGCGCGGCCTTCTTCGTGACAGGCGGCGAGGGGAACCTGCACACGGGCTACATGGCGGGGCGCAGTTACATGGCGGGGCGCAGTTGGACGATGGCCTGACGCGGATGGATGAAACCGGTGATGGCTTCTCCCCGGCGTGCGGAGAACAGCAAGGTCTGCTGCCAGCCGGCTTCGGGGACGGCGAGCTCGCGTTCCGGGAATCCGGCGGCAGTTGTGCCGGCTTGCTGCGCGGTGGCCGTACCAGCTTGTGCAGCGGTGATGCCGGCTCGCGTCACGGCGGCCTTGTACCGGCGGAAGGGGTCGCCTTCGGCGAAGAATCCCATCACATCCTGCTCGCCGTCGGCACCAGCGTGCAGTTGGTCGGCCATATCGGTCAGACGTGCCGCCATGCGGCGCAGCAGCACTTCGACGTTCAGCGAGTCTTCCTCGACCATCGCGCGCGTGCGGTCCGGGTCGGTCAGGGACACGCGGGTCATGTCCCTCCAGCAGCCGGCAGCCAGCGCGGCGGCGATGTTGCGGTCCGGGTTGGCGACCAGTTCGTTGATCAGCGCGGTGGACACCACATGCGGCATGTGGGAGATCATCGCCGCGGCCTTGTCATGCGTTTCGTCGTCCACGACGATGACGCGGTTGCCGACGTCCTTGGTGATCATCGCGGCGACGTCGAGGAAGCGGCGGTAGTCCGTGGACTCGTCCACGGTGATGGCCCATAGGGCACCGTCGTACAGATGCGGGTCGGCGGCCTGCCAGCCGGACAGTTCGTTGCCGGCCATCGGATGGGCGCCGACGTAGCACTTCCCCAGCCCGGCAGCCTTGACCTGATCGCGGACCATGCCCTTGACCGAGCCCACGTCGGTGAGCGTGGTGTTCGGATGGTCGCCCATGAGCGGGGCCAGGGCGGCGAGGATTGCGGGCATCGCCTTGAGCGGATTGCACAGCACGACCACATCCGGCTCGGCATCCATGAGTTCGGAGAGCGTGCTCTTGCAGAAAATGCCATCGGCTTCGGCCTGGGCGTAGGGGTGCGGGCGATGGTTCCACGCGACGACGCGCACGCCGCGCTCGGTCAGGCGGCGTGCGAGCGAGCCGCCGATTAATCCGAGTCCGACGATTCCGACTGTATCTACCACAGCAGTTCCTTCCTTGCTTCCTCGGTGTACTGCCAGCCTTCCGGCGCGCGATTGGTGATGTGGACGCCGCCCTCGGGCAGCATCCAGGCGTCGACCGGCGGGTTCGGGCGTTCGCGGCGTGGGTAGACGGCCAGGGTTTTTGCCCAGTCGCCGTGTCCGGCGATCTCTTCCAGTGCGGTGCGGAATCTCGGCTCCCAGGGGGCGGCGTCAAGGGTGGCGATGAAGCTGTAGGTTCCGTCGTGGCCTTTGATCGGGCGCGAGATGAAGCTGGTCATGTTCAGTCCCGCATCGCGCAGGACGTCCAGCAGGTCGGCGAGTACGCCGGGGCCGGTGACCAGCGGGATGAAGGTGATGATGGTTTCGAAGTCGCCGGCGTCATTGCTGTGGGCGCGGGCGTTGAGTTCCTGGACCACATCACGCGGGGCGATGACAAGGAATTCGGTGTGCGCGCCATCGAAATCCTGCACATGTTCGGCGAGGGTGTCGAGATCGTAGAGTTCGCCGCAGATGCTGGGGCCGAGCGCCACGCGGCCGGGCTTCAGGTCGCGGCAGGCGGCGGCGTTGGAGGATGCGGGTTCGGGCTGCAAATGGTGTTCGGCGATGAACCGGGTGCATTGGGCCAGACCGTGCGGGTGGGCGCTGACGGGGTTGCCGGTGCAGTCGTAGATGCTGTGGCCGCGCACGGTGAAGGCGTTGAAGGCCACGTCCACACTGATCCGGGCGAAGCCGGCCGCGTTGGGGGCGTCGATCAGCGCGTCGAGATTCGGGACCACATAGCCTTCGACGTTGTTTTCCCATGCGATGACGCCCCAGCCTTGGCGCGACTGTACGGCCTGCATGATCGCGGGCACGTCGGGCAGAGCGATGAGGTCGAAGTCGCCGAGTGTGGCGAACTGGTCGGCGGCCGTCATTGCCGCCTGATGGGTGAAGGTGCCCTCCGGGCCCAAGTAAAACAGTTTCATGCGTGCCATAAAGTTCTATGGTAGCGGCCGTAATCCCCTACGCCCGCCGATACGCGACGCATTCCCGGGAATGTATCGCCATATATAGTTACGCGCGCGATTCAGAATGAGTGGGAATGACGAACCAGCGGGCGGGAAGAATGAGCAGGACGACTTGGACCAGTATCAGGCCGTACAGCCAGATGTAGCCGGCATGTTGGGAGAAGAACGGCATGTCGCCTTGGAATCCGGCGACGATGAGCGCTTTGCCGGATGTGGTGGTCAGCGCCATGCCCCATGCGGTCAGTGAGGAGGCGATGAGGTGCAGGGCCAGTCCGACCGCGCCCATGCGCGAACGGGCGCACCATGTCGATAGGCCGATCAGCAGAAACGCCAGCACCAGACCATACGGAATATTCAGTTCCGCACCCATACGGTGGGCGAACGTGCCCACAAAGGCGGAAGCCACGCCCGCCGCAATCGTGATCAACGATTTGACCAGCGCGTTCTGGCGATACGACCACGGACGCAATTCAGTAGTGCTCTTCACAGTCATGCGTTTCAGTATAGGTGGGGATATGACTTGGTGAGGAATAAACTTAGCTCCCCTCAGAGAGGGGAGCTAGAGAGAATGGTCGGCTACAGCCGCACCAAATCACTTACCCTGCTGGGCGGCGTTCTGGCGGCGCTGCTTGGCGCGCCACTTGTACCAGTCCTCACGGCCGAGGATGATCTTGCGCACGCGGATGGACTCCGGGGTGACTTCCACGCACTCGTCCTCGTTGGCGAAGTCCAGGGACTCCTCAAGGCTCATCTTGATCGGCGGGGTCAGGGTTTCGAGCACGTCAGCGGTGGAGGAACGCATGTTGGTCATGTGCTTGGCCAGCGTGATGTTCACGTCCAGCTCGTCGGGCTTGTTGTTCACACCCACGACCTGGCCTTCATACACCGGGGACTGCGGTTCGACGAAGAAGTTGCCACGGGCCTGCAGACGCTGCATGGCGTACGGGGTGGCGATACCCTTGCGATCGGAAACCATGGAACCGTTCTGGCGAATGGTGATGGCGCCAGCCCACGGCGCGTAGCCGGCAGAGATGGAGGAGGAGATGCCGGTGCCACGAGTGGCGGAAAGCAGCGCGGTGCGGAAGCCGATCAGACCACGGGACGGCACGGTGAACTGCAGACGGACCCAGCCGGTGCCGT
>OIBI01000887.1_pt1 | contig 10900 bp, 4 predicted proteins | sample 1580951 | NCBI WGS metagenome assembly OIBI01 (sample SAMEA3882516, study PRJEB24775) | human gut metagenome | biome: human-associated habitat; feature: intestine environment; material: feces | place: Netherlands | collected 2009/2010 | reverse complement strand
GCCGGACGAGGCCAGGGAGCAGATCCTCTGGGGGCTTTCCCAGGCGGATGTGGTGAAGATCAGCGACGAGGAGATCCCCAGCCCCTTCTGCCTGGAGCCGGATATCGTCTACACCCTGAATGAGACCGCCATCGACACCTATGAGAGCCGCCTCAAGCCCGGCGGCGTCCTGCTGGTCAACAGCTCTCTGGTCCCCGACGAGCGGACCTACCGCGACGATATTCAAGTCATCAAGGTCCCTGCCACCACCATCGCCGACGAGCTGGGCAACCCCAAGGGCACCAACATCGTCATGCTGGGCGCCCTGGCCTGCGCCTCCGACCTGTACGACGAGGCCGCCATGCGCCACGCCGTGGAGCACTACTTCGGCAAGAAGGGCAAGGTCAACCCCAAGAACGCCCAGTGCTTTGACCGCGGCGCAGACGAGGCCCGCAAGCAGCTGTAATTTTTTAGTTTAATATTTAATAAGTAGAGTATCTATCGGCCTTTCGGTAGGACCGGACGAAACGAGAGGAGCAAGAGAATGGCGCAGAAGAAGCTGCCCCTGGAGGGCGTAAAAGTCGTAGAGATGGGCACTGTGGTGGCCGCCCCCACCACAGCCCGTGTCCTGTGCGCCTACGGCGCAGAGGTCATCAAAGTGGAGACGCTGGACGGCGACGTGATGCGTCTGGCCGGTACCCATGAGTTCACCCCCTATGAGGATGACCTGAACCCCCTGTTCACCATCCACAACAGCAACAAGAAGTTCCTCTCCCTGAACTTCAAGACCCCTGAAGGTAAGAAAATTCTGATGGACCTGCTGAAGGACGCCGACGTGTTCATCACCAACGTCCGGGAAAAGTCCCTGCTCCGCAACGGCCTGGACTACGAGACGCTGAAGGCCTGGAACCCCGGCCTCATCTATGCCCACTTCCTGGGCTACGGCGACAAGGGTCCGGTGTCCTCCAACCCCGGCTTTGACATCAGTGCCTTCTGGCTGCGCTCCGGCCCCATTGCCGACTGGCAGACCCAGGGCTCCTTCCCCTTTCTGCCGACGTATGCCTTTGGCGATATGGCCACCAGCTCCTCCTTCCTGGCGGGCATCTTAATGGCCCTGTACGCCAAGAAGGAGACGGGCCTGGGCACGAAGGTCAATACCTCTCTCTTCGCCAGCGGCATCTGGTGCAACGCCATCGGCGTGGTCCAGACCCAGTTTGACCGGAAGGACCTGAACCCAGACCCCCTGCGCCCCACCGACCCCTTCAACCAGACCTACTGCTGCAAGGACGGCCGCTGGATCGGCGTGTACTGCAACGAATATGTTGAGGACAAGGAGAAGCTGGCCAAGCTCTACGGCATTGAGGAGATCATCGACGACCCCCGCTGCGCCACCATCGAGACCATGCAGGAGACCGGCGTCATCGTGGATGTCATCAAGCGCTGCAACGAGATCTTTCGGACCAGGACCGCCATGGAGTGGCGGGACTACTTCAGCGCCAATAATGTCGCCTGCGAGGTGATGATGAAGTCCCATGAGGTCAGCAGCGACCCCCAGGCCATCGAGAACGGCTACATGGTCCCCGTCGAATATCCCGACGCCGACCACACCACCGTCATGATGCCCAACCCGCCCATCTGGTTCAGCGACTACGACCGGAAGGAGTACCAGCCCACCGGTACCATCGGGGCGGACACGGAAGAAATTTTGACCTCGATGGGGTATTCTCCCGAAGAGATCCAAGCCATGAAGGACAGCGGCGCCGTTCGCTGAGCTGCCCGGGAAGGAGAGACCATGAAGCATAAGTTTATTGCCAAGCGCTACTGGAAGGACCAGAGCACGGCCATGGGTCAGTCCGACGTGCTGGCCAAGTCCTTTGACGATGTCATCAACCTCAGCCTGGGCGACCCGGACCTCATCACCCACGAGCGGATCATCGACAAGGCTTTTGCCGACGCAAAGGCCGGGCACACCAAGTATACGGAATTCCGCGGCGACCCGGAGCTGCGCCAGGAGATCAGCAAGTTCTACAAGGAAGAGTACAACATGGACGTGGCCGACGAGGAGATCTTCGTCTGCACCTCCGCCTGCGAGGGCATGTACCTGGTCATGGAGTCTATTCTGGACGATGGCGATGAGGTGATCGTCCAGGCTCCGTACTTCACCCCCTATCCCCAGCAGATCGAGCTGGCCCGCGGCATCCCCGTGGAGCTGCCCACCTATGAGGAGGAGGACTTCCAGATCGACGTGGACCGCCTGGAGAGCCTCATCACCGAGCGGACCAAGGCCTTGCTCATCAACTCGCCCAGCAACCCCACCGGCAACTGCCTGTCTGTGGAGACCATGCAGAAGATCGCTGCCATCGCCGAGAAGTATGACCTCATCGTGGTGGCCGATGACATCTACACGGCGTTTAGCTATCAGAGCCCCTTCGTGCCCTTCGCCTCCCTGCCTGGCATGAAGGAGCGGACCATCATCCTGAACTCCTTCTCCAAGAACTTCACCATGACCGGCTGGCGCGTGGGCAATATCATCGCCCCCGACTATATCATCCGGATCGTTCAGCAGGTCAACGAGAACGTGGTCTTCACCGCCCCCTCCATCTCCCAGCGGGCCGGCATCTATGCCCTGCGCTACCGGAAAGAGATCCAGCCCCCGATGATCGAGGAGTACCGGAAAAGAATGTTCTACGCCGCCGAGCGCATCAACGCCATTCCCAAGCTCAGCGTGCTCTATCCCCCCAAGGGCTCCTTCTACCTGTTCGTGAATATCAAGGGCACGGGCCTGAACAGCGTGGACGCCGCCGACATGATCCTGCGGAAGGCCCACGTCCTGACCCTGCCCGGCAACGCCTTCGGTGCCTGCGGCGAGGGCTACATCCGCATTGCCTGCACCTGCAACGTAGAAACCCTGAAAGAGGCGTTTGACCGCATCGAGCGTGCGCTTCAATAAAAAACACTTCATCCACGCGATGAGAGAAAGAGAATTTATGAAAAAATCAGTGATCGATAAACCGATCTCCATCACCTGCGTGGCCCTTATCGTGGCCTTCGTAGCCCTGGTGATCGTGAAGCCGGACGCGACCATCAACGCGGTCAACGTGATCTTCGATTACGCCACGGCGATCTTCGGCGTTCCCATCCTCTGGTTCGTCTTCATCGGCCTGTTCGTCTGCCTGTATCTGGCCTTTGGCAAGTACGGCAAGATCAAGCTGGGCGACGGCAAACCGGAATACTCCCTGTTCAGCTACATCGCCATGATGATGTGCGCAGCCCTGGCGGCTACGGCCGTCTACTACTCCTTCGTGGAGTGGTCCTTCTACCTGGCCGAGCCGTCCTTCGGCCTGGAGCCTTACTCCCGCGAGGCCGCAGAATATGCCCTGCCTTATGCGTTTTTCCACTGGGGCTTTGCCGTGCAGGTCGTGTTCGTCCTGCTGGGCGTGTGCATGGCCTACGGCTTCTATGTGAAAAAAGTCCCGCACCTGCGGGTCAGCGCCATCTGCGGCGAGATGATGGGGAACTACAAGTATAAGAAGCCCCTGGGTAAGATCATCGACGCCCTGACCATCCTGAGCATCATCGGCGGCGTGGGCGTTGTGTCCATGGGCGTGGGTGTGCCGATCATCACGGCGGCCATCTCCAAGGTCTTCGGTGTGGACGCCAGCTTTGCCGTGAACCTCATCGTTTTGCTCATCGTGGGCGCGGTGTTTACCCTGACTTCTTTTGTGGGCGTGAAAAAGGGCATGAAGCGGCTGAGTGATCTGACTATGTATCTGGCCATCGGCCTCATGGCCTTCATCTTCATCTTTGGCCCCACCGGGTTCATCCTGAAGAACTTCACCTACAGCTGTGGCAAGATGCTCTCGAACTACATCGACATGAGCCTCTTCACCGACCCCATCGGCAACAGCGGCTTCCCGGAGGCCAACACCATCTTCCTCTTCACCCTGGCCTTTAACTACGCCGCCCTCATGGGCATCTTCATTGCCAAGATCTCCAAGGGCCGGACCATCAAGGCCGTCGTCCTGAGCTGCCTGGGCGGCATCAGCGTAGGCACCTGGATCATGTTCGGCATCAACGGCAGCTTCGGCCTCCACGCCGAGCTGACGGGCCAGTTCGAGCTGTCTAAAGCAGAGGACATGCAGGCGGGCCTGATGACCCTCTTTGAAACGCTCCCCCTGGGCAAGGTGGTCCTGCCCATTGTCTTTGCCGTCGTGACCATCGGCTTTTTGGCGACGTCCCTGGACTCGGCGTCCTTCGCCATCGCCGTGGCGGGGTCCAAGTCCCTGGACAGCAATGGCAACCCCAACACGGCTTTCCGCCTCATCATGTGCGTGGTGCTGGTGCTGATCCCCATGGCGTTCCTCTTCACCGGCGCTCCCTTCTCCGCCATCAAGACCTTGTGCATCGTCCTGTCGATCCCGTTCCTGTTTGTGATCCTGGGGATGCTGGTGGGCCTGTTCAAGTGGCTGAAAGCCGACCAAGGCAAGGCAGAGCCGCCGCAGATCGAGCAAAGCAAGGAAAACTGACCCTCGATCCCAACCTCATCATAAAGCAACAGCGCATCCCGACCGGCTTTCGCCGGGGGATGCGCTGCTGCTTTATCCTTGCAAAAAGAAAAGGGGCTGCCTCATATGATTTTGAAAAATCATTTTGAGACAGCCCCTTCCTCAAGCCACCGGCTTAGCCGGCGGTTATGACTTTGCAAGGATCCGAAAGAGCGGATGCTATTACATCGATAAAACCGGTCTGATCGGGGAAATATTGAACACGTCTGGAGTCCAAGTGATGCTCATCACCCGCCCCCGGCGCTTCGGCAAAACACTGGGCATGAATATGACGAGATCCTGTGCTACGGCATTGCGTTTTACAAGAAGCGCTGCCTCGTCAAACGAGAACCAAACTGAGAACGACACATAAAACGGAAGAAATCACGAGACAGAGCCCCAGAAAGGTAACAAATTTGGTACTTTTCTGGGGCTCTTCCCATTTCTTTGTAAAATGGGGAGCAGATAGTATGGGATCACTGTATTCCCAACACAAAGCGGAACGAAAAAAGAGGAGGAAACGGGATGAAGAAACGAGCGTTGAGCTGGCTGCTGGCCCTCACCATGCTCCTCACCCTAGCCCCCCAGACCCTACCCGTCTGGGCGTCGGCCACAGGGGAAAAGAGCAACACAGCCACCCAAACCGAAAGCAAGCTCTCGGCCAACACGTACAGCGCGTTGGGCCTGAGCCGGAGCATTAAACCAAGTGATGAAGGCTTGGACCAGGGGAAACAGCCCTACGGTGACGCAGTGGAGGGCAACACCGTTGCCACCAACGTCATCAATGAGCTGTACGTGAACTTCAACGGCAGTATCCATTATGGGTGGAGTATTCTGGATAATATTCCGATGGAATATAGGGACAACGGCCAAATTAACAATGACTGGACGAGCAAAAATAATTTCTATGGTGCTATGGGCTACTGGCGGCCCAACCAGCGAACAGTGAATTTTGAGAGTGGCAATCAGTCGAAAGGCGCTCTCTTTGCAACGAATAAGACAGCTGATGAACACGATGCATTAGGTGAGTATATTAACTCTGCCAACAAGCACATAGTCTATCAGTACAGCAAGTCTGAGGCCTTCTCTCCCAACACAGGTAAGGATAACTATGTTGCAGAGATGGTTCTGGATACTGATAACAATGTTTGGCTATATATCTATCAAGTAGAAGGTGGAAATAAGAGATACGTCAGAGGTGCAAGTTTAGGGAAAAACGACTTTGCCGGAGATAAGAACACGGTTATCTGGAACTGGGAATACGATGCTATGCTTGATATTGCTGCTGGTGATATGGATGGCGACGGCTATGACGAGATAGCCGTCTATTCAGCGAACAAGGTATCCGTCTATTCTTATGAAAATAATCAATTAAAGGAAATTGCAACGCATAAGGTTCTTGATCTTGGGAAGCGAGAACATAGTACTGAGGCTCAATACAAAAAACTCGGTTCGGCGATTGTGACCCTGGCTTTCGGCGATCTTGACGCGGATGACAAGGACGAACTTGTCATTGCGGAGAACATGCCTTATTGGTCGCATAATATTGAGAAGGGTACGGTAGGGATCTATGCGCTGGAGAATAAGCAACTGAAACCTAAGCACAACCTTTCTCTGCAACACTACAATGAGACGGCCCAGAATAATCATTATGCCATTCGTTACGTCAATGTTGCGACAGGTGACATTGACGGAGACAACAAGGACGAGCTGATTGCTGCGGGGTATTACTCTGGATATGAAAACTATGCGAAATGCTCAAGGGATAACATATGGTATAACATTGTAAAAGTAGAAGATGGAAAGTACAAAAATAGTGGATGGAAGTCAACGGAATTTAAGACGCAGGATCTTCTTGGTCGTGTGGTAGACAACGAAAAGCAACTGATTCCCCCGGTGTCTCTGACTTGTGCGGCGACGCAGGGGGTTGGGTATGCGGAACAGGTGTTTTTGGGCGGTTGTCTCTATACGGTAAAAAATGACAACAGTTTGGAATATCTGACCCGAATTTCCACCAACCGTGAATATAAGAAGGATGACGGCAAAAAGGCCAACAAGGAAGAGATCTTTGTGGTCAATGTTGTGGCGGGTAACTTTAATGGAAACCGGAATGGTCAGGAGCAGATCGTGTATGCGTTCGGGATGAAGCACGACGATTCGGACCGGTATTGGTATGATATTGGGTACATCAATAAGAAAAATCCTGGCAATAGCGATAGTGACTACTGGTACGGCCAGGAGCAGGTGATGAACTTTGAAAGCTCCTATAACCGGGACAGCAACAAGAGACGAGCTAGCTTGTATCTCTCGCTGGCGGCGGTGGACTGTGATAACGACAGTACGCTGATGCGGTACAAGGGGCAGGAAGTTACCTGGACGAAGCCGGAGGTGCTGACGATCTTGCAGTCGGCGCCGTATTTCCAGGACCTGGAGGACACGAGAGGCTATATCAACCAGGGCCAGACGGGCTACGGCAAGGGCAAGGGCTCCGGCTCCAGCGCGACAGCGGGCACCAGCTTGTCCGTCGGGACCTATGTGTCGTTTGAGCAGGACTTCTCCGTCTTCGGCGTGAAGATCGCCTCGATCCAGGCGGAGGCCCAGACGAAGCACTCGTTTAACTACGGTTATGAACACAACCAGACGGTGGAGACGGAAGTCAATTACAGCGGCAGCGCCGGGGACGACTACGCCGTCGTGTGTGCGGTGCCCTACATGGAGTATCAGTATGAGACTTGGGTGCCGGGGTATGAGATTCCCAGAGATAACAATGCTTATCAAAACTGGAAAAACGAACATATTACAAAATACTTAACGGACAAAGATGCAAACTGGGCAAGTAAATTAAACGCCGCGCAAAAACAAGCAAAAATAGACGCAACTGCGAAAGAGCTTGGCTTGACACAAGGCAAAACGGTCAAAGGCAGCTGGCAGCCCTGCACTGTGTCGGTGCCCATGACGCCGCGGACGGTCATGCTCTCTGTGGACGACTACGACGCCATCGCGGACGTGACGGAAGGCCTCCAGCCCATCCGGGGCAACATCCTCAACAGCACGCCGGGCGACCCGACGACGTATGACGTAGAGAACAGCAGAAAAGATTTCAACAAGATCGGCACCCTGCAAACGGTGACGAAGGCGCAGGGCAGTAATATCTCTGTGACCCAGACCGCTACCACGGAGGAGGAGCACAGCTTTGAGTACGAGTATGAGTTCGAGGCCAAGGTCGGCGCAGGCGCAGGCGGCCTGACCGTGGGCGTGCTGGCCGGGTTCGGCGCCAACGCCGGCGGCGGCATCAGCAAATCGACCAGCAAATCCTACTCCGCCACCGTGGACAACCTGCCCAGCGACGCAGACGGCTACACCCTCTCCTGGCAGTTCGGCTGGCGGAAGGCCAAGCTGAACAACAACGACGTCCTGGTCCTGGAGTACCAGCAAAAGGACACCAAAGCCAAGCCCAGCCCCCCGAAAAACCTGCGGGTGGAGTCCGTCACCTCCAACAGCGTGACCCTCACCTGGGACCCCGTGACCGGAGCGGGCGCATATAAGATCTATCAGGTGGAGAAGAGCAGCGGTGATCTTTTCGAAATGAAAACGCTGGCCGGTACGGCGACCTCTTGGACCCATGAGAAATTAAACAGCAACTCAAGCTATATCTATGTTGCGGAAACTGTGACCCAGAGCGGGGAGACCAGCATTACTTCTAAGGAAGTAAATGCCAGCACGCTAGAAGCAAATGGAAACTTCATAATCACGAAGCAACCAAAATTGACTGAGACGACCTATGCAGGCGGCGAAGTGAATCTGAGCGTGGAAGCGGAGTATCTCAACGCAGACAACACCCGAAATGAACTCCACTATCAGTGGCAAGTCTATGACAAAAGCACAAAGCAGTGGAAGTCCTTGCGGAATGGAAATGGAGCAACCTACACAGCTACGGTAACAGATGAGAATGACGGCGACAGGTACCGCTGCCGCGTGTATCACACCTCCAATCTCTATCTGTATAGTACGGAAGTTACCCTGAACGTTGGCCTCGCCGAAAGCGCGACAACTTTGACACCTACATATCCAAGCGGGGTTTCCGCGCAAGCAGTAAAGTCAACGTACTTTATCACGGAAAGGGTGACGGTTGCGGGTGAGTACGAAGATGTGCCAGTGATTGAGAACGGTCGCACAAAATATTCCTACCAATCTGGAAATGAGACCAAGTATGTATACGTAGCAACTACGATCGATGCAGATGAAAAAGAGAACTACCATTACTATGGAACATCTGATAGTACGACTGAAATTACACAGGTAGAACAGCAAGTCCTGACATTTGGAGACGAAAGCTACGACATTAACCTGACTGGTGGACAGACTCCAACAGGAACTAAGACATACACAGTTTCTAGAGAAATTGAAGGTGTTACGCAAAATACTATTTATACAGCAGAAAAAGAGTATACTCTTAATGTAGGTGAATCATCACAGACAATAAAACTTTATTATTGCCCTGAGACTGATACGAAAGCAGAATTTTGGTTTGTGGAAGTCACAAAAGATAACCATACAAATCAGTACGTTGCAGACGTGGAAACAGTAAAGAAGCTGACAATTGATGATAACACATTGATTGACATTTCTAGCCTTACGGTTTGTACCGAGAAAAGCACAAAAGAAGCAACAACCACAGTCCAGAAAAAGCAAGTTGGTGATACTGTTAAACTTGCAGTGAACGTAGCAGATGCCAACACAGGGAATAACAAGATTCCTACCGGAAGCGTCACCTTCAAGGTCGTCAACACGACCGGTGACGGTGGCTTTACGAAGGATGTAGAAATTAAAGATGGAATGGCAGAAATTTCCTGGAATCCTACTACTTCCGGTGTATACACTGTGACGGCGATTTACAGCGGCAGCGATACGTTTAAGGAATCGCAGTCGAATAGCTACACCATCAACGTGGTCACCCCCGGCGAGCAGAAGCTGGTGGTGAGCGGCGAGAACATGACGTATGGGGAGAGCCAGACGCTGACGGCGACGTTGTTTGACGGAGGCGATACGTCGAGCGTTAATGCAACGCCTGTGACTGTCTCCTATGCGGTTACGCGGGATGGTAAGGACGTTGCTAACGAGATTTCCAATACAGGGCTGTTTACCCCGACGCAGGCTGGCACTTATACCATTACGGCGAGCTATACTGATCCGAGTGCGGCTGGACAAGTTGAGGGTGAGTCTGGTAAGGCGAACAATGTTATTACGTCGACTAAGGTCATTACCGTGAATCGGAAGACGGTGACGGTTGTGCCGGATGTTAAAACAGATAGTAACGGAAAGCTGAAAACTATCTATACAGTAACAGGCCTTGTGAATAACGATACAATTCCTACGGCGAACATCAAGGTTACCTGCGGAGCGGTTACGTCCGATGGGAAAAAGCCGGGGGCTGGTGTGTATCCCATTACGGTGACGTATACTTCCGACGATCTGACGAACGCAAAGTATCTTTTGGTCTGCGACAACAGTAAGACCTATGAGATCAAGGACGATGTGGTTCACGTGACCAACGCCACCACGAGCAGCAACGGTAAGGTGAATCTGTCGTACACTTATAAAGACCAGACCTATGCTGTGAACGGCGACGGCGGCAGCGGGAATATTCCGAAGGGAGCGAAGCTGACGGCGACGGCACAGCCGAATGTGGGGTATCGGGTTGAGTGAGAAAACGGGCGAAGGCGGAACAGAAAGCCTGATTTATTCTGGCAGTGTATATGACACGTCTACCGTAATTACAAAAAATAACGTTCCAGATGGATATTCCATCAAGGCTGACTTCACAGAAGTCTACTATAACTTGACGATGGGGTTTGCAACTGGCAACAGTGGCTCTATTGTCGCAAAGTATTTAACGGATGCGGGGACAGAGGGAAATATTTTCTACTCTACCTCTCCGTCTATGACACCTACTACTGCGACAAAGAATCTCAGCCCTCTCAAGAAAGTTCGGATCACAGCAACTCCGGCGGAAGGCCAGGTGATCTCTGGGTGGAGAATCTATTCCGGTACAGATAGTGAAGGCGCTCTGGTGAAAAACGATGACGGAACGACCTACACGGGGAATACCTATACTGTGTCGACGATCAGTGCAGACACCAATATTGTGGTGGAAACAGATACGAAAACGGAGAAAACGGTAAGCGTTACACTAAAGAATCAAGACGGTGTTGTACTAAGCAATCAGGCGTATGTTTCCTTTAATAATGTGAAGGCTGAACGGGAAGATGGAAAATATACCTACTCTGGCAGCACGCATGATAACATTGTGGTAACACTGACGATCCCGGACAGCTTGATTGTGGATAGCTGGAAGGTGGGAGAGACAGAACTGAACG
>OIBI01000886.1_pt1 | contig 10907 bp, 8 predicted proteins | sample 1580951 | NCBI WGS metagenome assembly OIBI01 (sample SAMEA3882516, study PRJEB24775) | human gut metagenome | biome: human-associated habitat; feature: intestine environment; material: feces | place: Netherlands | collected 2009/2010 | reverse complement strand
ACCCGTCAACCCGTGAATCGAAATGGAGGTACATAATGCAGAAGATCAATCTTCGGGAACTGTATCCCGATGTGTATAAAACCGATGTCTTTGTAGACGTGGCCGAGGAAGTCGTGGCCGCGATCCGGGGCCAGGAGCAGGACGATGCCGCCTATGAACGCCGGAAGTTCCGGCACAAGGCTCACTACTCTCTGAACCGGGAGGATGGCATTGAAAACGATGCCCTCAACCGGCCACTCACCCCGGAGGAAGTCCTGGAGCAGAAGCTGCTGCGGGAGGAAGTGTATGCCGCGCTGATGCAGCTGACAGCCATCCAGGCCCGGCGTATCTACGCCCGGTTTTACCTGGGCATGACGGTGGCCGAGATCGCCCGGATCGAGGGTGCTGACCGTCGCCGCGTGTGGGAGAGCATCCGGCGCGGACTGAAGAAGCTGGCGTGGTTGCTGGATACGGCCCAATAACCTGACCGCCGCATAGCGGCAAAAAGAGAGCCGGTGGGGGTTTTTATTCCTCCACCGGCTTACTTATTCTCTAAATGTTCATATGGGTCAACCCCAGCCGTCTGCACCATCTCTTTTAGCTCATCAGTCAACGCGCGGGTCGAGTTTAACAGCACTTTTCTGGCAGCCGGAGGGCACGAAAGGTAAAACTGCCGCATATCGTTGGCGGCTTGCTCATCTTCGGGCAGATCGAGATTCATCAGGGAATCTAAAGATAAATTCAAGACTTTGCAAAAAGCGCGCAGAACCTCAAAAGAAGGATTCTTCACCCCTCTTTCGCAGCCTTGAACGTGCTTTAGAGAAACGTGGCTCAGATCTGCGAGTTCCTGCTGCGTCAATCCTTTTTCCTTACGCGCTTTTTGTATCCTTCGTCCCAGCTCTTTTATCAGTTCCATAGGCACTATCGTCTCCTTAATTATATTTTATCGTGCCCATTTCCTTGCAGGAAGAACCTCATAAAAGGCGTTTTTAGGCACGATAGTACCTATTTTATTGTGCTTATAAGGAGCTTGCGCTGTCCGCAGCTTCTATGAAGGGACAAGGCAAAATATTTTTTCAAATAAATCGCAGTACAGACAGGACAAATCGCCTGTTTTTGTCATGGCTGTCAAGAAGGAGCTTTTCTTTCGCTGACCTTTGACAACTGAATACACGGCAGAACAGGTACATAACCCGCGCATGAGCGAGTGCAGGACGCCGCGAAGATGGAGCAGCCAGGAGGTGATGGACAAGCTGTTTCGGAGCGATCAACGTCCCTGTGACCCGGATGGTGGCACATCCGGCGCGATGAGGGCGCGGGGGCTTAAAGATACTTCCTCACGGCCCGCCAAAGACTTGGGGGGAACCCTGCGGCGCACGCTACGAACGACGCTGCGGAGTTATGACAGCCGCGCCAGCGGAGACCTGTTCTGTCCCCGGCGTCAGGGATGCGTGGCAAATATGACGAGTAATCCGAACAGAATAACAGTAGCCGCACCAGGTTTTTATCCGAAGATTTCTTTCAGACTGGTGCGGCTGTTTAAGTATTAAGATATTAAGGAGGCGAGAGTGATGTTTGAAAAATTCCATCGAGGTGACATATATTCGGCTGATTTAAGCCCTGGTATCGGCTCCGAACAAAGTGGCTCTCGTCCTGTACTCATTCTTCAAAACAATGTGGGAAATTGTTTCAGTCCTACGATTATTATTGCAGCAATTACCAGTGTAAGCAAAAAAAGCAGAAAGTTCCCCACGCATTACCACTTAAATGACAGATGCGGTTTGGTGAAACCATCTGTTGTTATGCTGGAACAGATCAGAACAATCGACAAGTCGAGGTTAAAAAACTATATTGGTCATCTAAACAAGGATGACATGGAAAATATAAACAAGACGCTCTTGTGCAGTCTTGGGATTACATAAAAGTGCCGAAAGGCTCGTATCATTTTCAGGCTGTGCAAGTAGAGTTATAATTTCGTTAGGAATTGCGGAGGTGATTCTGAATGGAGAATATCCAGAATAAAAGCGCATTGATTCCTTCAGATGAAATCCGGTCAGAAGAACTTCTGGCGGAACAAAAATTTGAAGCGTTTATTACTTCGCTGGCACATATCATCGAGAAATATGGTATGAGAGTGCTGGGCGAGGTTGACGGAGCTGCGTGAGAATCGCAGCTTTACATAGGATATTTTCCAAAAGTAAATTTTGGAGGTATGAATTATGAACCGATATGGAAAACGCTGTGTTTTGTATCCGAGGGTCAGCACAGAGATGCAAGTGGACGGATACAGCCTGGAAGGTCAAAAAAATATGCTGACACGATTTGCGGATCGTGAGGAAATGATCGTTGTTGATACTTATGAAGATGCCGGTAAATCCGGTAAATCCATTGAGGGACGGCCTGCCTTTCAAAAAATGCTCAGAGATATTGAGGATGGCTTGGACATTGACTATATTTTAGTGTATAAGCTGTCACGGTTTGGCCGTAATGCAGCAGATATACTTAACTCTTTGGAGTTGGTTCAATCTTATGGTGTAAATCTGATTTGCATAGAAGAAGGGATTGATTCCTCTCAGACAAGCGGAAAACTTTTGATTTCTGTACTATCTGCTGTGGCTGAGATTGAGCGTGAGAATATTATCGAGCAGACGATGAACGGGCGGCGCGAAAAGGCACGGCAAGGTGGATGGAATGGTGGCTTTGCTCCCTACGGGTATACACTGGAAGATAACAAGCTGATGATTGAAGAAACAGAGGCTGTGGCAATACGGAAGATTTTTGAATTATATACTTCATCGGAAATCGGTTTGGGTGGTATTGCGAATCAGTTGAACTTACAAGGTATACGGAAAATTCCGAGGCAGAATGGCACATTAGAGGATTGGACAGGACATTTTATTAAACTGATATTGGATAACCCGGTTTATTGCGGTAAAATTGCTTATGGACGGAGAACGAAGGAAAAAGTCAAAGGCACAAAAAACGATTACCAGATGAAAAGAAATGACGATTACATTCTGACAGAGGGACAGCATAAAGGAATCGTTAGTGAGGAGGTATGGGAAAAGGCTCATGCCAAGCGTCTTAGAACCGGAGTAAAGCAACCGTCAAAAATTGGGCGGGATCGAGTTCATTTGTTATCCGGTCTGCTGAAATGCCCGGTTTGTGGAAGTCCCATGTATACGAATAAACACGCATGGACAAATAAAGATGGCACTTACAAAGAAATTTACTATTATGTATGTAGTCGGAATAGGATGGTCAGGGGTAAGCATTGTGAATATAAGGCAATGCTGAAAAAGACCGATATTGAACCGATGGTCATTGAGGCAATTCGTGAGATCGTAAGGAATGAGGAATATGCCCAGGCCATTAAAAAACGGATTGGCGTTCAGATTGACACGAAAGCAGTGGATAAAGAACTGGAGGGCTATCAGGCAAAGCTGAAGGAAGTTGATTTGAATAAAACAAGATTGGAACGGGAAATTGACAGTCTCCCTGCTGATGCAAAATACCGGGAACGAAAGCTCCATGATATGACCTTGCGGTTAGATTCCCTATATGATGTCATTGTTGAGCTGGAGGAAAAAATCGAAGATGCCAGACTTCGGCGAGATGCAATTAAGCAGCAGGCAATTACTCTTGAGAATATTTACAAAATCATGGTGAATTTCGACTGCGTTTATAATATAATAAATGACGAAGAAAAGAGAAATGTGGTCACAGCCTTGATTAAGGAAATTGAAATTTACAGGAATGACGAGTCTGAATATCCGCTAAAGCGGATTGGTCTGAATTTTCCGGTGTTCAAGGATGGCGGGGAAGTTACGGAGCTTTTGTGGGACAAAGGGAATACCGTTGAGACGGTGGTCCTCTTGTCACGGAAAACAAATCCACTGACGGTTGAGGTCAGAATGGAAGTGGAAACCGGCGAGGTCAAGGAGCATCCGACCTATAAGCGTATTCAGGAGTATGTGCAGGAGAAGTACGGCTTCAAAGTCCATACGGCATATATTGCAGAGGTCAAGCGTATGGTCGGACTGGATATGCACAAAGCACCGAATGCGGTGGAGCAGAGAAAACATGAGTATCATCCCTGCCCGCCCGAAAAGGTCGAGGCAATCAAGGATGCGCTGTGGCATTTTGGCTTAATTGCTGAGTGAATTGACTATGAGGCAGTAAAAACGCCGTGCTAAAATCGAGTGTAGTGAAAACAGTAAAGTTCTTTCTCCCTGCACGAAAAAAGCACATCGGAAAGTAAAGCGCGATGGAGCGTACACGGTACACTTCTGCGCGTGAGATTTTGCGAAACAGTACATTCCCACGCCATGCAGCAAAATGCGAAAGAGCTATCTGCAAGCAGAGCATTGCTTCATCCGCTGAAAATCGCTGTAATCAGGAACAGCCCAGCATCACGTCAAACGGCGTGGTGCTGGGCTTCTTTTGTGTTGCGTTTCGGGGCTTCTTTCGAGGATAAAATCGCCTATGTGCCGTTCGTTTTTCTATGCCGTATTGACATACTGCGCTCTACCCATCACGGTAACTGCGCGCTCTTGGAGTAAAAATGAAAACTTTTCTCTGTATGGGGAGAAAGTCAGAGAGGAAAAAGATGGTGAGAGCAGGCTGTGGGAACGGTGTGTAAACCGTTTTTTCGGTTTTCCACGGTTTCCATAGCCGCAGCGAGGGAGAAAAGGAAGAGATGGCTTTCTCGCTCAGGCGGCTTGCCGCCACTCTTTTGCTCTACCTTTTCTCCCTGAATATCAGGGATTATTCTGCGTCATTGCTCGGCGTAACAGGGCGAAAGTCCTCCTGAACCCCTTCATTGAGGTCAAAGCACATGGTTTTTGCATCAGCAACCCAGAAGCCACGCACCTTGTAACGCTTGCCGGGAATCCAGTCCTCGCCGGTGACAGCGCGAAGCGGGTCAAGCAGATTCTTGTTGGAGATCGTAACAACACCTTTCTGTTCGCCTCTCGGCTTGGAGAACTTGAATTCCTTCGGTTCGTTGCTCTTGCAGGAACGGATCGCAAATACCCTCGCTTTCGCATCCAGCAGACACAAAACAAAGGCGGGATAGCCCAAGTCCTCAAGCACCTTCTTGGTGAAAGTCACGCCATTCTGATTCAGGAACATATCCGGGTAGGCGTTGATGTTGGAGTCGATGGTTTCAAAGTTCAAAGCGGAAAAATCGAAGTTCATAGTAAAAATCCTTTCATTTTATGGTGTTTTGCGTCTCATCCACGATTTTCATAAACTCCTGACGTTCCATAAAAGACCAGCGGGAATCCATAATCAGATAGCCCTTGAAAAGACCATCCTTTACGCGGTATGCGACGAAGTGATTGCTCAAACGGCGCAATGTTGCTCGTTTTGCTGTGCTGTGCCGCTCCGACAGCAGCTTTTGTACCTTGATACAATCCTCTTTTTTGATAATCGCTGTGTGGTGATTTTCCTTGAAATACATATTCAAATCTGTATTTTTGACGGATTTATGGGTGCGAAAATCCTTGGTATAGGTTTTCTGCATCAAAGCGTCACCGCAGTATTTCTCATTTCGGAGGATGCTGCGGACAGTACCGGCAGACCAGAGATCGTTCCCCATTGGAGACTTGATACCCTGTTCTGTCAGTGCGGCGGCGATTTCTGCCGGGGTTGCGCCCTCCAAGCAGCTTTCATAGATGTACTCAACAATTCTTGCCTCGGTCGGCTCAATGACAAGCCGCCCGAAATGATCACGATAGAAGCCAAGCGTGTTCTGAACGGAGAACTTGTAGATGCCCTCCGCCATGCGCCAGCGGATACCAGCCTTAATTGCCTCGCTCTTTTGCTGGGACTCCATTTCAGCCAGAGCTGCCAGCAATGAGATCAGCAGATTATTCCGCCCATCGCCGGTATAGGTGATTCCTTCTGTCTCAAACTCAACGGAAACGGGTGGGTTCAGCGCAGAAAGCGTTCGCAGATTGTCCAGAATATCCACGATATTTCTACCAAAACGGCTGATGCTTTTTGTGAGGATCAGATCAATCTTCCCGCCAACCGCGTCGGCAATCATTTTCTGAAAGCCGAGGCGCTTTTCAACGGTAGTCGCGCTGATACCCTCATCTTGATAAATCTCAACCAGCTCCCATTGCGGATTTGCCTCAATCCTCTTGGTGAAATGGTGAATCTGCATATCGAAGCTGCCGACCTGCTGTTCCTCCTGCGTGCTGACGCGGCAATACGCCGCAACACGGAGCTTGGGCGACTCCTCTGCAAGTTCCCGTCGTTTCTGCGGTGGGATGATGATAACACCATTTCCACGCTGGTTATAAGAAATCTCATCCTGCATCTGGCGGCGTTTTTGCTCCCTGCGTTCAGCTCGGCTGCTGGTTTGCCGCTCTGCCTCTATCGCTTTTGGGTCAAGCGGTTTTGCCATATTCCGCCTCCTGCATCAGAATCCGTCTTTGTTTTCTGCTTTGCATCGGCACACCACCTCCTTTGAACGGTTTTCAATTTCATTACTACCACGCTCCTTTTCGGAAAATTATGACAATCCGCATACGCGAGGTAAACGGAATAGTCACCCAAAGAAAAAGGCAGCAGAATTGCTCCTGCTGCCTGAATCTGTATAAACTTGTGCAATCACAACGGTCATACATGGGGGTAGAAATTACCGACCCCTGCGAATGAGAGACTTTTACAGTTCCTTGATCGTGTCGATAAATTGGCTCATGCTCACCGCACCTGGCAAGAGGTTTTCGTCATTCTCAAACACCATGTAATAGCGATAGTCCTTGCCCGCTGCTGTGCGCCATGCTTGACCGAGTGCGATTTTCTCCCGGCTGTCATCGTTTTTCAAGTGATCGCCCTTGGTCTCCGCGCAGATGAGCTTACCACTTTTGGTCATAATCAGAATATCGGGGTAATGCTTGATAAAGCCATTGATGGCAAACCCTTGTCTGGCAATATTCCTGTGCCACCAGCGGACATTCGGCAGGGCGGTCAACTCCACAATCAACTTCTGTTCCAGTTTGTTCATGTCACCGTCCTCTGCTGCATACAAAGAACGGGCATATATGTCGGTATAGGTGGCAGGATGGATAGAGGGGCGCAGACAGAAATAGGGCTTGCAGACGATGCGCTCCGTTTCCAGCCACTTATCAAAGGTTTCCCGATAGTGGGTTTCCAGCAGCGTTTCAATCTTGGCGCGGATCTTCGCCGCGTAGCCCAGCGGGGCTTTCTCCATAGCGGCAAGCTGCGCCTTATCCATATCGTCCACAATGCGGTTTATGTAGGCTTTCAGTTCGGCAGCGTCCACCATGTTCAGTTTGTTAAGCTGCTTGAACATCATTTCCTTGCATTGACGTACCCGGCTCTCCGGCGGCAGATTGTTGAACCACTCCTTGAAGTACCGCTGTTCGGCGCTCTCCATCTTGAACACCTTTGGCAAACCGCCGTCCTGCTCCCGCACGTCGATTTCGCGGATTTCATCGTCTGCGGCGGCAAAGTCAATATCGTATGCCTTGCCCTTGAGGGTAAAGCCCTCCGCCAGCATTTCCTTGTCCAGCAATTCAAAAGAACCATCCGTAAACAAAGATTGCTCAACTTTCAGGAAAAACTGCGGGATTTGCAGCGTTTCAATATCCTCCCGGAACTGCGGATTCACCTGAAATGATTTCACTTTATCCCGTACCTCCCACGGAAGATTGTCCATCACCGGATCATTGCCGGTCTGCTGGATAGCGTCTGTGTACGCCTTTTCGACCTCTGCGGCAGCGTCCAGCATGGTGTCAGCTTTCGGGGCGATTTCGGGCGTTTGCGCCTGCTCTCTGCGCCGCTCCAACTCTTCCCCGATCAATTTTCCATCCAGCCCCGAAAAATCGTTCTCTGCGCTTTTCGGTTCGGAAGCTCCTTGCGGGTCAGGCAGCGTGATTTGCTCTGCTGCCTGTTCGGGAATCTGCGGTTTTGCGGACTCACCGATCCGATAGTCCTTATCGCTGAATCCTGCGCTGTTCAAGCCCTTGACTATATGCGCCACAGTATTGTTGAAGTCGTTGGAAGAAGTCAGCACATAGGACATATTAAGCGCACTCTGGGTATGCTGGCTCGTGTGGGGCAGACGGAGAATCCGTCCCAAAATCTGTTCCACGTCAACCTGGCTTGTCTTATTGGCAAGGGACGCAAGAATATAGGCAAAGGGGCAATCCCAGCCTTCTTTCAGTGCATTGACCGTGATGATATACCGAATCGGGCAGATTGGGGACATCAAATCGGTGTTTTTCAGCTCGTTCACATCGGCGGTTCGAATGGCAATTTGCTCGGCGGGAATACCGGCGTCCACCAGCTTGTCCCGCAGCTTTTCAAAGGTGGTCGCGTCCTCCTTGCCTTTTGGCTGTGCCTGGAACAATGCGATAGGACGGATATATTTGCCCGTCTTGGTGTACTCCGCGCTTGCGATTTCTTCCAGTTTGTTCCGCAGGTCGATTGCATCAATCAGCACCTCGGATTGGCTGTCCCGGTTATAGGCGATCACGGGCAGCTTTACCATGTGTTCGTTTTTCAGCTGCACCGCGTCCACATAGGAAATGATATTGCTCTCCTTTTTCGGCGTGGCGGTCAAATCCAGCACAAAGCAGGGATTGAAGTTTTCCAGCATTTCAAGGCTCAATTCCGACCGGGCATGGTGGCTCTCGTCCACGATGACAAGCGGGTTAAGCTGGTTGATAATCTGAAACAGGGCGGTTTCGTCCGCTTTTTCAATGGGGCTGTCGGGCTTGCCCAGCACCTTTGCAAACGCGGCAAGGTTGCTGTTTTCCTGATAGGCTTTCAAGACCTCCTTGCCGCGCCCACGGAACGAATCGTAGGACAGCACCATAACCGACAACTGCTCCGTTACAGCGGTGGGGTTGAAGTTCTGACCGTTCAAAAGCTCCTGCTTGGTGTAGACCTCCACACGCCCGCCAAAATCCACGTCGATTTTCTGACGGTAGGGATGGGATGTGTCTTTCAGGGCTTTCGCCGTCTGCGTCAGGATCGCGTCCGAGGGAACAAGCCACACGACCGCCTTTGTCTTGGTAGCGGGGAGTGCGTCAAAGATAGGGCGAACGGCGTTGCAGGCAATAAAGGTCTTGCCGCCGCCCGTCGGCACCTTGAAGCAAAGGTTCGGGACACCGGGTATCACGTTTTGGTATCGCCCTAAAGCCGGGGCTGATTTCTCCTGCCAAAACAGGCGAAACGCCGCTGTGTCACTCTTTGTTTCGTTCAGCAGTTCCAGATAGCGGGTCAAGTCCGCTATCACCTTTTTCTGATATGTTTTCAGTTCCATATAGCGAACACCCCCTTACAATCTGCTAATATCGCGCGGAATCTTTTTGAATGTAACGCCCATTTTTGCCAGCTTGTCCTCGCTGATGGAGCAGCGGTCGGCATAGATCACCGTTCCATCGGCTTTTTCCGTAATGGTAGAGAGAAACGCATAGTCCAGCACCGTCACGCGCTGCGGCTCGTAGTAGAAGTAATAGCCTGTGCTGTTGTGCTTGCCGAGATAATAGGGATTGCCGCCGCTGGGCGGGGCGTAGGGCTGCTTGGTTTCCATGAACCAGATGTATTCTCGGATTATCTCCGGGGCAACGGCTTCATTCAGGCAATCGCCCACAAGCAGCGGTTCACCAAGGTCATAGAAGCTGAAATTGCCGCCCGTGCCCTCCACGGCGTTTTTCCCCTCGCCGTAGCCCTTGATTACGCGCTTGACGCGCTCGGCGGTGATGCTGTCGGCGTAGTCCATCATCTCGACAAGAATGAACTTGCGGTGACCGCCGTCAGAATTCAAGTTCAAAACGGCTTGTCCTGTTGTCCCTGATCCTGCAAAACTGTCCAAAACAATATCGTCATCATGCGTGATTGTTCTGATAGCCTCCATCACATACTCAACTGATTTAGGTTGCGGAAAATCATTTTTATTTGCTCCGGGAAAAATCTGACCAAAAGCGACCTGCCCTTTTTCGGTAAAAAATTGCGGATTATTCCAGATAGTGAACAGCTTTTGCCTGACGGTTTCGCCATCTGTTGCAGCGTAAGATTTGCGATAGATTTTCCACGCACCGGCTTTCTTTTGTGCAACAAGCAGTTGTGTGCTTTTTGATGCCAATTCAGTACCCCATGTCCAGCAGCCCTCATACCCATCGGGCCAAGTCGGGTATATTTCAATGTTGTGCTGTTCATCTTTTTCAAGGCTAACTGTCCCATCATCAGCATTTGCGTATATTGGATACCAGAGATTCGGACGGTTTTCTTTGCCAAACTCACGATGTGTGTTTCTTAATTCCAGCAAACGGTATTTGCCGCCCGCATCGGACAATTTGTAATCCTTTTCAATTTTGGCATCGTCTTTCTCCACACTAAACCATCCAGCGGGAACAGCGGACTTTGTATAAACCAGCAGATACTCATGACAGGTTGCAAAGTATTTGTCCTGGCTTCTGCCTTTCGGATTGCAAAGAAGTGTAATTTGGGCAGTAAAATTCGATGCACCAAAGATTTCATCCATAATTGAGCGCAAGTAAAAAATCTCGTTGTCATCGAGACTTATAAAAATTGCGCCATCATCAGATAGCAATTTATAAAGCAATTTTAGACGTGGGTACATCATACAAAGCCATTTATCATGGCGCGTTAGGTCCTCGCCAGCTTTTCCAACTAATTCACCAAGCCAGCGCAATATTTTGGGGTCATTGACATTATCGTTGTAGACCCATCCCTCGTTTCCTGTGTTGTAGGGCGGGTCGATGTAGATACACTTTATCCGTCCTTCATACCGGGGCAGCAGGGCTTTTAGGGCTTCAAGATTGTCACCCCGGATAATCATGTTTTCGCTGCCGTTATCCTCGTTGTGCTGTCCGTTTTCATCAAAGCTGTACTTGCGCTCCAACACCCGGAACGGAACTTCCTGA
>OIBI01000875.1_pt1 | contig 10997 bp, 10 predicted proteins | sample 1580951 | NCBI WGS metagenome assembly OIBI01 (sample SAMEA3882516, study PRJEB24775) | human gut metagenome | biome: human-associated habitat; feature: intestine environment; material: feces | place: Netherlands | collected 2009/2010 | reverse complement strand
TCCTTCCGGCTTGACAATCTCACTTAAGGTATCCTTTGCTTTTGAGAATACGGTTGTTTTTCCGCCTGTGGTAGCGGTAACCGTCAGTTCAATCTTCGACATGGACCGGATCGTCACAGACATATCGATCCAGACCTTGCCACCGTTTACATTTGCGATCGTGACCGGCCATTCGTTGTTTGACGTCGATGACCCGAGCGGGATCAAACGTGTTGCAAGGTCATCCGTCTTGACGTTCTTGGTAACATCAATTATGTTCTGCCCCTGCCGTATATCCTGGCCGCCTGCCTGTTCATATTCTGCCAGGTAATCAATATAGTGCACACCGCCGACGGTTCGTGTCCGGATATACCCGCCGCTTTCTGTGACGAGTTCATCCAGAATGTCCCTCGTGGTGCTGTAATCGTTCCGCTCCCGGTCTGCCGCTTCCCCGGTAATAGTCACCTGACCGATCAGGAACTGCTTGAAATCATCCACCTGTTCGTTGTGTTTCTTAACCAGCCACTTGAAATAATTTCCTGGCGTTGTCTTTCCCGGTACATCCGTGCCGGTCTTGTGGAATGGACGGATGATGCTGTCCTGGAAGAATACCAGGTCGCCTTCTGTCTGGATCTCCATCTCAATGTTCCTGTCTTCGACGGTGTTCATCACAACGCCCCGGTAGATCGTCTTCTCACTGCCCGTCAGGTCGAAGCGAACCACTTCCAGCATGGACTTTCGCCGCAGGACGGATGCCGCAAGCGGATGGTCCAGGACGATCGAGACATCACAGGAGCCGTTTTTGTTGACTTCCTGGGTCAGTGCCCCTTCTGTAATACAGCGGCCTCTTATCCACGGATGGTACAGGTAGGAACCATCCAGCGTGATCTTATACATTAGAACCTGCCCCCTCTGTATTCTACGGAAACCGTGCCGCCATCCCCTTTAAACTGCATGGTATGGCTGCCCTCTGTGATCAGGATATCAGGCACCGTGCTGTACCCTTTTGGGATCTGGTAGCTTTTTCCGTCATATGTCACTGTGACCGCCGCCGAAGCTTCAAAAACACACCCCGTCGGCATCACATCCCCTACGACCGTGATTTCACCCGGTACCGGGATGTTTTTATAGTCTCTGATGATATCCGTTTCAAAATTAAAGCTGTCCCATTCCCAGTCATCCAGTGACGTTTTCCGTGCCAGCTTGTACGGCTCTGCATCCAGCGTGACTACGATCTGGCTGTAATGCTGGTTGAGCTTGCTGCTGTCCACGCTTACCCTGGCATCGTAATAATAGCCGTCGTCCCCGAAGATGACCGGGAGCCGCCTGCCGTGCAGTTTCCCACGGATGTCACTGGCTTTTGACAGCCAGGTGCTGTAAGTCCCGTCCTTGAAGTCGAACGTCAGCTTATGTATTGCATTGTCGTACACTGGGAAACCGGTAATGGCTTCCGTCAGGTCCAGTGCACCGTTCCTGCCGGGGATGGTCACGGTACTTTTCCGGACGGACGGCGTACCAAGGTCCACACCCAACAGTTTCAGCCCAAAATCGCCCATTTTATACTTTCCGATCTGTACATCCATCAGCTTCCCCTCCTTTGCCGGTTCCGTATTGTGTTCATGTTTTCATTGACGTAGGGTGTGACCGCCTTGCCCACCGTCCTTCCATCCAGGTCGACCGTGGTATGGATCTCAGCCTGTAACTGCACCGGCTGATTATTTGCCAGGCTGATCTGTGGTGATGACACGTTGACCGTCGGGCTTGCACCCATGGATTCCAGGCTTGCAATTGTGTTCTGCATCCTTTCCACTTCTGCCATGACTGCCTGCATTTCCGCCTGGGTGCCCTGCTCGATTTTCTTCCTGGCTTTTTCATATTCTTTTGTTTCCCGGTATACCTGCCATTCTTTTTCTTCCTTTTTGGTTTTGGCAGTCGTTTTCTTTTTCTTTGCTGATGTCTTGCCCGAAGCTACAGTTCCAGCCCCCTTTGCCTCTGCTGTCGCTTTGCTGCCTTCTGCTTTTTTGCCGTCTTTTTCAAGCCCAAACGCTTTTTTAAACGCTTCGATCATATCCTTTGCAATGCCCCGCATGGATTTTTTCAGCGTTTCTTTTTCGCCATTCAGACTCTTGATCAGGCTCTTGGCGATCTTCTTTCCGGCTTCTTCGGTTGCTTCCTGTGCGGTCTTGGCTGCCTCTTCCACTTCTTTCGTCCATCCGGCTTTTGTGTCTGTCAGACGCTGTTCGAAAAATTCCTTGCTGTAGGTTTTGGACGAACTCTGCAGCTGTTCCCATTTCTCCTTGTACGCCGCCAGTTCTTCCGCTGACATTGCGTTCAGGTGCTCCACGAAGTTGTCTGCCTCGTTCAGGTCCATGCCAAGGATCTGGTCCATCAGGCTTTCCGGTATCTTGTCCTTGAGCTTTTTCAGACCTTCCTGGTACCGCTCGACTTGTGTCAGCTGGGTGTCCAGGTCATACATATTGGCCGGCTCTGACATCTTCTTTTTCATGTCGTCCCGAAATGATATGATCTGGTCGTAAGCCTTCTGGTATTTGTCTGCGATCTCGTCCAGCTTCTTGTCTAAGTCGTCTTCGATCTTACTGTAAGCTTTCTCTGTCCCTTCTTTCAGGGCATCCATGAACGTTGATGTGTATTTGTTGGCATAGTTCTTGATCTTTTTGGCGTTCTTCCGGAGCTTTTTTGCTTCTTCCTGGAGCTTTTTCTTCTGGGCTGCATCCGTGGTGTTGCCCGCCTCTGTTTTCTTGTCTTCGGCCAGTTTTTCGTATTTTTTTACAACCTTATCCACATAGCCGTCAATCTTGTTATCCAGCTTGGAAACCAGGAGCTCCTGACGCTTGTCAAGCCCGCTGGTGATGGATTCCATGATCGCAGACGCCGCATCGGAATAACCGCCCTTTGCCGCATCCACTTCACCGGCTGCCTTGACAGCTTCCTCGGACATCTTTTTCATGGTCTTTTTCAGCTTCGGGACTTCGGCTTCAATGCCCTTGATCACACCTCCGACGATGTGTTTACCGATCTCGTCCTTGAAAACCTTGGACAGTGAATGGATCTCAAGTGTATCCTTTGCGGTTTCCAGTGATGAGTCCGCCATAGCTACAACACTGTCATTTACTATTTTTTCACCGCGTTCAACTCCGACTGCGGCACCCTCAGCCATGCTGAGTCCGATTTCATCACGCCATACATGGGACGGGCTGTTCTTTTTTATTTTTTTCTCCGCTTCATTTACAGCCGATTGGAGGACGCTGTTTACCGCATTCTGTACAAAAGGTGATCCCCTGTTGATTCCAACTGCAACACCTTCTGACATGCTCTGGCCAACACTTTCGAAAGAACTTCGGTAAGTCCTTGCCGTGTCTGCTGCTTTTTTCATGGAATCCCCAGCCGCCTGTGACACCTGCCCGGAATTCTGCTGGATTCCGTCCGCTGTTGCTTTCTGCGACTCTTTTCCGGCTTCCTCGCCGCCTTTCTTGGCCGCCTCCGTGACTTCCTTTTGGCCGGATTCGATCCCGCTTTTTGCCTTTTCTGTATGCTCCTTGCCGCTCTTCTCTCCGGCTTCGCCTGCCGCCTGTGCGATCTCCTGACCAGTACTGTCCCAGTTGGTTATAATGGCAGCTATTTTCTCTGAATAGGCTTCTGCCGCTTCGCCACCACTCTCAGAATATGCTGCCACTGCATCTTGTAATTCTTTTCCTGTCATTTCTGTGCACGCTTTGACAAGATTTGCACTCTGAGGTCCCAGATTAACCAAATATGAAAAAAACTCTTTCGTCATGCCCTCTCCGGCACGTCCTGCAAGGGTTATCAGGTTATCTGCCCACTGATCTACACCATTTGCTGCACTTTGCAGATGTGTTACTACATCTTCTGCCGAAATCTCTTCACCGCCCGAAAAATCTTCGTATGCATTTACAACGCCTTTCAAGTTGTTCTGAATAGACGTTTTCATGTCCTCGTAGGCTTTCTTGACTTCCTCTGACATTTCTGTTGCGGAGTCTGATACGCCCTGGTTTGATTCTTCAACAGCGGTTTTATACTCGTAAGCTTTCTCCGCTATTTTGTTGTATCTTTCGTCTGCTTCCGAAGTTGTTTCCTGTAAGCCGGCAACGACTTCTTTCTGTTCTTTTATCTGACCATTCAGGGCGTTCAGCTGCAATGCATATTTGTCAACCGGTTCACCGGCTGCTGCGTAACTGCTCGCCATTTCCTGCACGGATTCCGTGCCGTCCTGTACCGCAGCGTTATGTTCGTTAATCTTCTTTACTGCCTGTGACCGCAGGTCGTTGAGCACTTCTTCCGCTTCTGACAGCTGGATCTGTGCCTCTGCCAGATCAGAAGCCGCCTTGTTTGCCTGTTCCTGATAAGCATTTGCAAGTGCCTGCTGCTTCATGGAATCGATCACGGCATCCACTGCGGATTTCTCTCTGTTCAGTGCCCCGGTTGTTTCATCAATGGAAAGCCCAAGCTCCGGCATGGCCCCGTTGAGCTGGTCGACGATCGTGTTCATCTGTGCTTTGTCTGAGGCTGTTTTATTTGTTTTATCCGCCAGCTCGTAGAGTTTGTCCGCAAGGTTCTGGTAGGTAGCCGCTTCTGTTTTCGCACTTTTGATGCTTTCTTTTCTCTCTTTCGCATGCTCTTCCATGCTGTCTTTCAGCTCATCGTAGGAATCCTTGCACTGATCGATCGCCTTCCGGTTCTTTACTGACTCCGATGTCCGGTCTTTCATGACCGCACCGAATGCAACGGCCGCCGCTGTAAGGGCTGTAAGGGCTGTAAGGGCTACTGCCACCGCACCGACTGGATTCGCAAGAAGTGCCACTGCAAATGCGTCAAATGCTTTTTGTACCTGCTGAACGACCAGCAACCCGACCAGTGCTGCTGCCAGTACTGCAAGGGCTGCCGCCAGTGCCGTTACTGCCGCCACAACTTCCGGGTGTTCCTTGACAAACTCCGTTGCCCATTCCATCGCATCTGCCCCGCTCTGCTGGAGTTCCATCAGCACCGGTGCAAGCTCATCACCGATCGCTATCTTCAGGTTCTTGGTGGCGTTCTGGAAACGCTGCTGGGCAAATTCCCCGGTTTCCGACATCTTCTCAAATGCAGTGGTTGCCGCCCCGGTGCTTCCTTCCATCGCCTGCACCAGGCTGTTGTATTTGGACGTTCCGCTGTTCAGGATGGACAGCATACCGACGCCGGCCTCGGAACTCGACCACATGTTGTTGAATGCGGTCGTGTCACCGTCCACGCTGTCCGCCAGTACCTGCAAAACATCCCCGAGGGAATTGCCCTCTGCCATAAGTTCGGCGAAAGTCTTGCCGGTTTTCTTCTTGAGCGTTGAGCCGACAACAGAACTTGTGCTCCCAAGTTCGTTCAGGGCCGCCTTGACGTAGGTCGTCGCCTGGGCGGTCTGTGTACCGTTGGCCGTCAGCAGTGCATAACTTGCCGACAGGTCTTCCAGGTCCATGTTGTACGCCGCCGCCAGCGGGATAACCATGCCCATGCTGGCACCTAACTGTGCAACGGATGTCTTACCTAAGTTCTGTGTCGTGATCAGGACGTCTGAAATCTTCGCTGCATCATCCGCAGACATACCATAGGCATTGATGGCGGTCGTCAGGATGTCCACGGCGGTCGTGGTGTCGGAAAACCCACCGACAGCCAGCTTGTTCGCTATACCGACAAAATCCACCGCACTTTCGGTCGCTACCGATGCAGAAATGGCCTGGTAGGTCGCTTCTGCCAGTTCCCCGACACTCTTGCCGGTTTCACCGGACAATGCCAGGATCTCGTTCCTCATATCACCGAGCGGCTTCTGCGACTCATCTGCAATCGTGCCAACCTTGGCCATCGCCGTTTCGAACTCCATGCTTGCCTGCGTGCAGCCCATGAGTGCGTCCGTGATTGCTTTCACGGATGCCGTTACTCCGGCAGCTACCAGAGCCTGTGCAAGGGCATCAATAGCTGTACTTGCCTGGTCTGTCCCTTCCTCGAACCCGTCCCCGATGCTGTCGCCTATGTCAGAGGCACTGTCTCCCACGTCTTTTGCCGCATCCGAAACGCTGTCCACAACGTCCGACATGGCATCCTCTACTGCTTCCACTGCACTCTCGCCTGCTTCTTCCACAGATTCCACAATGTTGTCCACAGCGTCCTGCACGGACTCTGCGGCATCCTGTCCGGCATTTTCCGCCGCATCTGTGACCGCATCCGCTGCATCTTCTGCTGCGTCCTGCACATCTTCCAGTGCATTTTCCACCTGCTTTGCCGCTTTTTCTGCGTCTTTCCCTGCTTCCTCTGCCGCCTGGGAAACGGCCTGCTCTGCCTGTTTTGCCGCGTCCTGTGCATCGGAGGCAGTCTGCTGCGTTGCACCCTTCGCTGCCTGCTCGATCCGCTTTAAGCCTTTCTGAAATCCACTCTCGTCGATCTCAGTGTCAAATCTTAGTGTTCCGTCTGCCATTTCCTGCCTCCCATCTTCTTATCAGTCTCCCCACATCGCAGCCGCGAACAGGTCACCGATCTGTTCCTCATCCCGCTCGTCTTCCAGGGATATTGCCCGCTGGATCTTCTGGATCCGCTGGCGTTCCTGTTTGTCCCTGATCTTTCCGGCATCGATCGAACGGTAGCCGATGCGGGTTTTCGTGCCGGAATCATCCGGCAAGCCTTCCAGCAGCATCTGGAACTTCTGCCAGTGCAGATATTTACAGGCCAGCAGGTCAATGCCGTAATAGTTCCGGAAATCGCTGACGATATACGGTGCATCCTTCTCATAGCTGAACGTCTGTTTTCCACTGCCTTCACGCTCTTTTTCCTTTTCTGCTGACCGGATGCCGGCAATGAAATCCGTGACTGCCTGGACGGCCCCCTGGATGTCCGGCGGAATCTCTTTTTTGTATAACCGCAGGATCAGAAAGAGCCGGCTGCCCGGCTCCCCTGCCTGCTTCACTTCCCCGATCAGCTTCAGCACTGCCCGGAAGTCCGTCTTGACCGGGTACAGGACGCCCCCAACCTCAACGCTTTTCGGCAGTGGTTCATATAATGGGTTCACAGGTCATCAGCCTACGGTCGGCTTTTCCAGGAACGTGCAGCTCTTGCCGTCTGCCGCAACCTTGGCATAGCCCTTGACCGGTTCGGACTTCACGCCGAACGACCCGGAATACTGCAGTGCATCGGTTCCGTCACCGGATGCATCCGGGAGGATGGAGAACTCACGTTTTCTTGCCACGAATTCATCCTCTTTGGTCGCTTCGCCCTTGTCGAAGAAGTCCACGACCACGATGTTCCTGGTCTCCCCGGTCAGCTCGTCATCGTGCACGGATGCGATGTCCATCAGGATCGGGTTGTTCTCGTGCATGTCGAAGTTATAGGACCATGAGGTGCCGTAACCGGTCACGTCGCTGTCGCTGGAATCCTTGTCCACGTACTGGCGTTCATAGGTGGTCGGGTTCTTGGACTCTGAAAGTGTCGTGAACTTCTCCATACGGGTAAAATCTGTTGGCTCTGCCCCATCGCTGGCCGGTACGCCGTAGAAGGACACCCTGCCGGTTCTCTTGACTAATTTCGTTTTATTATTTTTTTCTGCCATAATTTAAGCCTCCTGTTCATAAATTAAGCGGCACTCGATACGATACGTAGCAAGATTAGCTTCGGCATCGTACAGGTAACCGCTGTTTAAGGTTTCGATTGCTGTTGCATGTTGTTTTTCGTTCGCCAGCTCCGGAAGTTCCCCATCGTCCGAGGATTCTTCCAGCCACTCCTGAAGCCCCTGGTAGAAGCCGCTGTTCTCGATATTCACCCTGGCATCCTCGTCATAGGCTTCCTTGGAACAGATGGCGAACTGGTACTGTTTCTTTTTCCCGCCATCCACATATTTCTGGATCACCGGATCACACGGGAGCGGGTCGATGGAGTAACTCATCTCCTCGCCCAGGTAATCCACGTTGACCCGGCCGTCATGTAAAAACGGACAGGTCAGGAAGAATGTGCGAATGCTCTCGATGATGCTACTTTCCGCATGCAATTTTACCCGCCTCCTTCTGGATGCTGTCCTTGTGCCGGTTCTTCATGCGTTCGAACCATTTGGACTGCTTTTTGTGTTCGTAGTACTGCCTTCTGGCATACGGTGTGGACTGGACGATCAGACCGGAACCGGTGACCGTGCCAAGTGTTGCCGCATCCCGCAGTGTGCCACTTTGGAACGGTGTCTCCGGTTTCATCCTGCGGATGCATTCCCCGTCTACGTAGGTCTGTGCCCTTGCAAGGTTTCCGTTGAGCCTTGCCGCAAGGGATGCATCCCATTCCATCCTTGCCGTGAACATCCCACCGCTGCCATGCCCGCTGTAGCGGACATCCTGCGGCTGCCGGATCTGGAACGTTTTCCTGGTCTCTGTCATCATGCACCCCCTGTCACCTTGATGTGTGGATTTCCTCCGTACCGGTTATAGTTTGCCGCCGACACCTTGAAGTGTTCTGTGCCGGCCAGGTCTTTCGCCGTCTTTATCTGCACGCTGCACTGCCCTTTTACCAGGTAATCATCCTTTTTCACCAGGACTGTGGTATCTGGTATGCGGACCGTGAAAGTGTCTGCGGTCTTCCTGCCTTCCGTGGTGACGCTGGACTGTTCTGCCTCGTACCACCAGAGTGCCGGGATGTATGTACTATCCCATTCATCCAGACGGGTAACTGGATTATAACGGCGGTGGTAGAGGGTTGCGTCAGTGTTGGTCAGCATCGTCATACACCCCCATATCCAACAGGCCGGTCGGTTCCAAGTACAACGCCGCCGTCTGGTAGATCTTGCCCGCCAGTATCTCCTGGGCGGTTTTGCCGCCCTGTTCCTGTACATACGAAACAGAATAACCGTCGATGTTTTCTGATGCGACCTCCCTGCCCTGGTGTTCTGCTTTCGCTGCCTGGTCTGCGTACAAAAGGTCACAGCACGCACAGGCGGCATGCTGCACTTCTTCCATGGATCTGTCTGCCCGGTCAAACGTGATCCGCCGGATGTGTGCCGACACCGGCACGATCACCCTGCGGAACTGCTCTTCCGTCAGCTCACCGCCATACTGCCCTGTATAGAATGTATAATCGGTATACTGTGTCATAAGCCCGTCCTCTCAGGCTTTGTGTGACACGTAGAAGCCAGCCGCTTTGTTGCGGTAGTAATCCACCAGGCCATACTTGCGGTATTTCAGGATATCGCCGTCTGCATTCGCATTCAGGCTTGCCGGGATGATGTCGCTCGCAATGTGCTTATCAAATTTGATGATCGCCGGTTTATGGATGATCATGAAGTTGATGTCCTTGCCTTCTTCCGAAATTTTTTCGTAGTAGGTAGAAATGCTTCCCACTGCCGGGCTTTTGACCGCTTCATAGCTGCTGCCGCTCTGTGTGTAGTAGGTTTTCCCGGATACCACCGAAGAATCCTTCGTCTTTTCGTAAGCTGCCGTGCCTCTCGTGTAATGTCCGGCTTCCTCGCCCTCGCTCTTTCCGTCCAGCAGATGGATCGCGGTATAGAATCTGGACTGCGGCACCTTCTTCTTGATGTTGAATGCATTCAGGATCTCACGGGACTTCGTTGTGTCCAGTGCCATGACCCCGTTCATCAGTGTCGGGGTCGCATACAGGATCCTGCCCTCTTCCGGCACTTCGTCCTCATCCATCACGTTCTTTGCCTCAATCAGGGCTTTCAGGAATGCTTCTGCATCCGCCAGGTTCTCCGCTTTCTTTGTGATGCCGTCAAATCCGCAGATGGTCGCAAAGGTAAAGGCATCTGCTTCCGGTGCTACCCTGGTTCTCTGCAGCTCTGCTCCTGCCCTCGTAAATGCCAGGTTCATAGACTCCTGGTTGTCCATCGTATCTACTTCCAGTTTGGCACCACGGTCATAATTGAAGCGTGCGGTTGCCCATTTCAGTGATACAGCCGCAGAAGTATAACCGGAATTGCGGTCGTAATTTCCCAGTCCTCCGACCTCGATCTGTGGGTATAAGATCTCGCTTACATTTGCTCCGGCACGCATCATGCTCGGATCACTGGTCAGATCTGCGGTCACAGATGCACTTTTGTACACCTCGTCAATGATATCCAGATAGTTTTTTGCTAATTCAATCGTATTCGCCATGTTTCATCTCTCCTTTTCTATTTGCTTTCCGCAGGTGGTAAACCTGCTGCTGCCCTCATGGCAGCCAGTGCCGAGTCCGTTCCGCCGTTCCCGCCGGACGGTCCGACCGGATTCTTGAAAGGTTCATCTGACCCAAACAGATAAGCGTCAGACTCTTTTGCGGCATCCAGTGCTTTCTTGATGTCCGCACTCTGGTCTTTGGATTCCCTTAAGGCATCCATGTCAAGCAGTGCCATGACCGCCTTTGCATTTCTGCCGCCTGCTTCCTTGATCGCAGATCTAACGGAATCCGTAAACAGACGTTCCGCTTCCTTTGCGTCATACGTCTCTTTCTGCGTTTTCAGATCGTCCTGGAGTTTTGTGATCTGCCCTTTGAGGTCTGCGACATCCACGCCGTCAAACTCCTTGAGCTTTTCGTTTACCGTATCCAGTGAAGTCTTGTACTCGTCACGCTGGTTCACTGCCTTGTCGTACTCGTTTTTGGTGCGGTAATTTTCCTTCCATGACTTGTCAAAGTCTGCCTTTTTCTCTTCCGGGATCTCCAGACCGTAATCTTTCAGAATCTCATAGATATTTTTCATTGCTTCGTTCCTCCTGAAATGTTTTATTGACCGCTCTTTCAGCGGTGTGGGATATAGCCGGTTAGACCTCCGGCCGGGTAACTGCCCAGTTTTACGCCTTATGGCAGGGCATAAAAATAAGACACGTAACCCCGTGCCTTAAAGGGAGATACCTGGATCACCGCCTTTCTACGGATAACCGTCTGCCGTTGAACTGTACCGTATCGCCAATCTGTGCCACTTCATCGCCAATCTTCACCCCTTTCAGTTCTGCGTGTCCGTCAATGTCCCGGTATAAGAATTTGATTGTCTTGTAATT
>OIBI01000873.1_pt1 | contig 11012 bp, 7 predicted proteins | sample 1580951 | NCBI WGS metagenome assembly OIBI01 (sample SAMEA3882516, study PRJEB24775) | human gut metagenome | biome: human-associated habitat; feature: intestine environment; material: feces | place: Netherlands | collected 2009/2010 | reverse complement strand
CTGTTCCACTGCAGAGAATAATCTATTTCATCCGCCGACATTTCTTCCCCCTTCTGATAAGTCTGATGATAATAAACCGCTGCAAAAAAGACTGTCAGAATCACTACCACCAGCATCAGATTCAACCGGTGCTTCTGTTTAATTTTTTTCAGAAAATTAATTTCTTTTTTTTCTTTTTCCATCACCTCTGAATTTTCCTCAGCCGACGTCTCATCCGCTTTCATTCGCTCATACATATCCCTGCATGAAACACAGTCCGCCAGATGGTCTTTGACGGCTTCATTTGTTTCATCGCTGGTCAGCCCATCCACATAACTCGGCAAAAGGTCCTGCACAATTTCACATCTCAATTTATCACTCATTCCCATCCAGCTCCTTTCTTAGTTTTTCCTTACCGCGATAGTAGGTTACCCGGGCCCAGTTTTCTGTCCGTCCGGTGATTTCTCCAATCTGTGCAAAAGATAAATCACCAAAAATTCTAAGATACATAACTTCTCTGACCGCTACATCTAACTGATGCAATTTCCTTAAAATTTCGACACGGCCATACTCTGAAAGCACTGTTTTCTCCGGCGTCACATCCGTTTTTTCTGCTCCTGTTTTCGCCAACGCCTCCAGTTTCTCTGTATCACCGAATGGCACAAAATGCTTTCGTCTATAACTGTTCAGTTGATTCTTCGCAATAGCACAAAGCCATGTAGAGAAACGGCAGCTTCCGTCAAAACGACCGGCACAGCGGACCGCCTGATAAAAAGTCTCCTGAGTCACTTCCTCCGCCACATGTGCATCCCCGGTCAACGAAAACAGATACTTATAAACCATCTGGGAATACTCCCTGTAAACCTCATCCGTAACCTTCACGGCCCGCCTCCTTTCCTAACTGTTATTTTCATCTATTAATGTCCCTAAAACACCATTCGTTACACTATTTATATTAATTGTTTAAAACAATTTCACGCTTTTTGTTCTGCAACCATTTTACACTACCAACGGGATTTCCTCGATACCTTCCGAACTCCTTCTTCCTCCTATCCAAAGGGATACCCGCTTTACAGCCATCTTCAACTGCAATAAAAGTGCGGCTCAAAAATTTGCCAAAAAAGGAATCGAAAGGAGCCATTCAACACAGGTGCTTCTAATGCGGCCAGTACTTAGATGCTGTTTTTTAGCATCTTATGTACTGCTGCCAGCATTAGGCAACGCGAGTGTGCCTGTGTTGAACTGTTCATTTGAACCCATTTAGCGATACATTAAAAACCGCACTCCACACATTTTAATCCTATTACCGATACCTTTAAGCTGCAGGCTCGCTATTTTTTAGTGCAGCGCTTTCAGTGTATGGAACGCCTCTTTCATATCCTGTTTCACCAGTTTTTTCTGCAGCGCATACTGTTTAGCGTAAAAATCATGATTTTCCGCATTGGTATAATACAGTTTCTTAATCTCCAGACTTTCTGTCAATGCCGCTTTCATATCCGTGATATGTCCCAGTGCATAGGCACCGACGATACAGTCTGTCACCACAGCGCCGCCGGCATTCTTCAATGTGATCACTTCGCTGCCCAGCATGTCGGATTTCATCTGGTTCCAGATTTCGCTGCGGCTGCCGCCTTCTGTGATGGTGATACGGCTCATATCCACACCGGCACCACGGTACAGGTCTGTAATTTCCATATAGTCATAGCCGATAGCCTCTAATACCGCATGCCAGAGAGTAGCCTGATCTGTATCCAGCGTCATGTTAAGGAAACAGCCTGTGGCCTCTTTCACGTCATTGGTACCGCCCGTCAGATACGGCAGGAATAATACGCCATCAGAGCCTGCCGGGACATCTTTGGCTGCATTGTTCAGTACATCAAAATAATCACCGTCTTTTTCCTGCCCGCAGACAGAGTCCTTGAACCAGCGCAGCGCCAAGCCGCCCGTACGGATATAGCCCCAGTAGAAATAGGTATCCGGCAATGTACCGCTGTTGAAAATCAGTCCGGCCCCCTTCTTACTGAGTTCAGGAATAATGCCTTTTGTGGAAACGCAGAACATAGAACAGGTGCCTGCCACATCCACAGCCTGTCCTGCTCCCATATTGCCGCTGCCAAGCATGGACTGCATCGTATCGCCAGCGCCGCCGCAAATCGGTGTTCCTGCTGCCAGTCCCGTCTTCTCTGCCATTTCTTCTGTCAAATGTCCGACAATATCCCATGGTTTGACAATCTTCGGCATCATGGATGCCTCAATACCAAGAATCTTCAACTGCTCCGGTGACCAGCATTTTTCTTCAACCTTATAGCCCATGCCCCATCCGGACATAGCGCCCCAGTCGATAAACATATCCTTTGCTTTCAGCCCCGCCAGATGTGCCAGTACATAAGGCGCATTATGGATAAACTTTGCTCCGCGGGCCTTAAAAGCTTCATTATTCTTCAGCAGCCACCTGGCAAACAGTGCCGGAAACATGCATTTTGCCTCAGGATTGCCTGTTTCCCTGCCCCAGATATCCAAATCCCAGCTGTTGATCAGCACTTCATCCTCCTGAGTTCTTGAATCCAGATAATTAATATATGGTGTGATGGCATTGCCCTCTTCATCCACACCTGCGATTCCGCAGATGATACCATCCCCCATAATAGACTGGATCTGTTTCGGATCCAGGCCTTTCTCACGCATCTGCCGACTGCATTCAGCCATGCCGTTTATCGTCAACGCCAGATATTCATCCACATCCATATCCACCCATCCCGGATGAGGGTAAGTCAGTGTTGTCGGTGCTGATGTAGATGCCACGCATTCCATTTTCTCATTATATACGGTTACTTTTACACTCTGTGTTCCTGCGTCAAATCCAAGATAAAACTTTTCCATTTCCATACCTCCGATACATTCTTGCAAGTCAGTCATCTGCGACTCTGTACAGCATTCTTTTCATGGAGATTACATTTTATCAAAAGTCACATCAGGAAATTCCGGCGAACAATCCTGTCAGAATTTTCTTTTTCATATTTCATAAAGAAAAGCCCTGAATCCTCACACAAAGAATTCAGGGCATACATACAAAGGTCAACATTCAAATAAAATGCAAATCTTCTTCTCTCTCATCCAGACTATACTGTCGGCCCCGGAATCTCACCGGATCATGCATCAGAAAAATAATCATGCCATTCTTCTTCGCTCGCGGGCTTTACCGCCGGTAGGGACTTGCACCCTGCCCTGAAAAGATGTTTTACAACATAGACATTATAACGCTTTATATGTCCTATTTCAATATATTTTTAGTTAAAATGTCCAAAAATATACATTTATCATCGAATGTACAAAAGCATTTCTCAGATTGCACTGCACTTTCTACAAATCTGCCACGCAGGCTTTCAATACCTTGCCAATGCTGTCATGGATCAGCAGGTTGGCCTCATGATCATATGGTGTCTCACTCTTATTGATCAGTACCAGCTTATTGCCATGGTAGTAATTAATAAAACCGGCTGCCGGATAAACATTCAGTGATGTACCGCCGATAATCAGCACATCCGCTTCCGCAATGGCCCGCACACTCTTGCTGATGGTGGTATCATCCAGGCCTTCTTCATAAAGCACAACATCCGGTTTCACCATACCGCCGCACTTCTCACATCTCGGCACACCCTCAGAAGCCATCACATAATCCAGATCATAGAACTGACCGCACTTCATACAGTAATTCTTCATAATGGTGCCATGGAGCTCATAGACTTTCTCTGAACCGGCTTTCTGATGCAGTCCGTCAATGTTCTGTGTAACAACTGCTTTCAGCTTACCGATCTTCTCCAGTTTCGCCAGTGCCTTATGGGCTTCATTAGGTTCTGCCTCTCTGTATACCATGGTTGACTTATAGAAATCATAAAAAATCTCCGGCTTTCTCATAAAAAATGTATGGGAAAGAATCTGTTCCGGTGAACAGCCGTATTTGTGGACGGTATTGTAAATACCTGTTTCACTTCTGAAATCCGGAATACCGCTCTCTGTAGATACCCCTGCACCACCGAAAAATACAATATTATCCGATGCCTCAATCATTGCTTTTAACTTGAAAATGTTTTCCTGTTCACTCATGAAATCCGCTCCTTTCATTCCGCAGGCAAGTGAATGGTGTAGTTATTTCGAAAACGATGTACTAGTTTCTTCTGTTAACCCCGAACCCCTCTGGCGCTGACCGGCGGCCACCTTTGCTCCATGTCTTTAAGGTTGATCCCGGCCGCATCCAGAAGTCCTTTGTCGCTGATCTTCTTGAAACAATCCAGTGCATCATCCGGCTTTTCATCCAAAAGCCATGCCCGGCCTTCCAACATCAGATAATCATCATCTCCACTTTCATACCAGGCCTTGTGAAACCACTGTGCCGCTGCATCAGCCTTTCCCATACCCACAAGGAGCTGTCCTTTGAGCGCCATCAGATCCGCCCCCTCCGGTTCGATACGAAGGGCTTTCTCGATAGCTTTCATGCCCTGGCGTACTCTGCCCAACTGCTCATCCGCCATCGCTTCATAATAATAGCCGTCTGCTTCTCTGCCGTTCAGCACAGCCGCCTGCCGCCCACACACTTCAAGCCGCTTGATTTCCCTCAGATCCGTACATGTCTCACACATCAGCGCCGAAGCCAGTCGTTCGCATTCTGCCAGACACGCCTCATACTGATTCCGGATGGTACTCTGCAGAAAGATATCCACACAATCATACCGCAGCAGACTGTTTTGTCCAAGGTTGTCTGTCATACACGCCATCAATGGTTGATAACGGGCATCATCATCTTCTACAACCTCATAATACCGCTCTCCGAAATGTGCTGCAAATATCTGCTTCCGCTCATCCTCAGAAAACAGCCATGCTTCTCTGACGTCTGCCCGGATATTACCTTCAAGGAACAGAGACGGACGCATGATCTTCTTGCGCACTTCTGCCCGCTTATAGTACCCGATCACAGCCCAGCCGCCATCCTGTGCTTTTACAAAGGCCACCGGTATGTCCTCCAGACTTTCACTCTGAACCGTTCCCTCATAAAAATCCTCAAGGTTGATACAAACATCCGTATTCTTTTTCCTTGAGCGTGTCAGGGCATAACACCTTCCGTTATAGTCAAAAAACTCATTCATTAAAAGGGTTGACACATCTTCAATCCGCACAACAAGAATCGCCATCTCTCACCCTCCCTTCTAAAAATGGCCGCCCAAAATGCCGCAGATCACTCTGCGATAACGGCATCTTGCGGCAGCCATACTCAGCTGTTGCTTATTAGCATTTCTCCGGTTCCGGATAAGTCTCACCGAACAATTCCACTGTCATAGACTGGATCTTCTGCTCTTCAACCGGTTTATCCTGCCATCCTGTTCTGACAGATGCAATCTTATCAACGACATCAAGACCTTCAACAACCTTGCCGAATGCTGCATACTGCCCATCCAGATGCGGTGCATTGGCATGCATAATGAAGAACTGTGAACCTGCTGAGTTCGGCATCATGGAACGTGCCATAGACAGAACACCTCTTGTATGCTTCAGATCATTTCTCACACCATTCATGGCGAATTCACCCTTAATGCTGTAGCCTGGACCGCCCATACCTGTACCCTGCGGATCACCGCCCTGAATCATAAAACCGGAAATAACTCTGTGAAAAATCAGGCCATCATAAAAGCCTTTCTGAACGAGGGAAATAAAGTTATTCACTGTATTCGGAGCGATTTCAGGGTATAATTCTGCCTTCATCACATCTCCGTTTGTCATTGTAATTGTTACAACTGGATTTGTCATTGTATATCTTCCTTTCATTATCATTCTGCAGCCCTTCAACCTCTTTGCAGCTGCAAAATATCTTATTCTTCAATAGTTCCATTGTACAGAAAAAACCCCTTTCTGTAAAGGGGCTTTTCTTGTTGTATCTGTTTCTTGTTGTACCGGTTTCCCGTTACATCAGTTTTGTACTTTCAAGTTTTTCGATAAACGCTTCATTGAGTCGGACAATCGGCTTTCTGAGAAGCAGACCCAGAAGCAGTGACGGGATCAGATATAATGCCATCTTGCCCATCTCAACCATGTAATAATTGCCATAGAATCCGGCAATACACTCACGCATCGCATTCATACTGTGTACGAAAGGCAGCAGTGGATATACAACCTGGAAGAACTTCGGTGCACATTCGATTGGGAATGTACCGCCGCTTCCGGCTACCTGCATAACCATCAGCACAACAGCAACTGCCTTACCGATATCGCCAAAAGAAACCGTCAAAGCATAAATAATATTGACATAGATCAGACTTGAAAAACAGCCCGTGATAATAAACATCAACGGATGTTCACACTGAATACCGAGGAAATACAAATCTCCCAGACAGATCAGTGCACTCTGCAGAATACCGAGGCAAACCATCAGGATCATTCGTCCAAAATAAAGCTGATGTTCCTTTGGATTCTTTAGTCTCTTCTTCGCATTCTCTGACACAGTAACTTTCAGCATAGCCGCCATTACAACCGCACCAACCCAGATGGCCAGTGTTGAATAGAACGGTGCCATTGCAGAACCATAGTTCTCAATCGGATAAATCTGGTTCTCATGAAGTTTTACCGGAGAAGCAATGAATGAAGCCATGCTCTCAGGACTTTCCTCCAGAAGATCGGTCAGGGCATCCATACTGCCGCTGTCTGATACTTTCCTGGATGCTGTGGTAAGTTTGTCAGAAGCATCTTTTAACAGATTCACCGAATCTTCCAATGTTTTCTGAACATCCGACAGATCCCCGGATGCATTGTCGGTGACACCTGCAATATCCTGGACACTGGCATTCAACGCTGTGAACATAGATGTAATGGAGGAATCTGTGGATGACAGACTGCCTGCCAGATCATTCAGACCACTCTTGACATTCTCTTCATAGCTTGTCTTTACTTCTTCAACAGAATCCGTTGTCTGTGCGATCAGATCATTTATTTCTTTCTTGAGATCCGATGCATCCCCTGTCAGTGTTGTCAGACTGCCGGCGGCTTCATTGATCTTGTCCCGAATGGCTGTCTGTCTTGCAATCGCCGTATCGATCAAACCATTGATATCTCTGATAGCTGTGTTTAAAATCTTCAGGGAATCAAAATCATTGCCGATGTCTGTCAGGGAATTTTCTATCTCTGTATAGCGGTCGATCACATCCTGGATTCTGTCTGATACGGCATATAAAGCATCTGCGGAAGCCTCCGCATCTGTATTATAAGAATCCAGCGCTTTGCCCACCGCATCTGACACAGCTGTATAGAATTCCTTGTTCTGTGCCAATGCATCAGAAATCGTCTTTGTGGTACCTGTCAAAGCACTGTTTAATGAATCAATGCCTTCACCGGCTTTATCAAAAGCCTCGACACTGTTTTCTGCACCGGAGCCGGACTGCTTCAGAAATTCAGTGGTTGAGTCCAACATCAGCGCACCTGATTGCGTCAGATTGGCAAAGGACTGCACCGTATTGGCCGCACTGCTCAAATCAAAAGCTACCTGGTTCAGGGTTTTTGAAAGTTTGTCTGCCAACTCCTGATCATCTTCATCATCAGCAGCATTGCTGACAAGCTGGATTGCCTCCAGCGCTGTTTTGGAAACGGTTTCAATGAAAGTGTCATTCACCTGCTGCTGTACAGCGTTGGCCCCCTTTTCAGTAACCTTCGGTGCAATGGCATTTTCCTTCTCATTAATATAATAAATAATCTGAGGATGTGTCACATCACTGGTAAAAACACTCATCATATCCCTGGTAAAATCTCCAGGAATAACAAGGGACGCATAATATTTGCCGGATTTAACTCCATCGGCTGCATCATCTGCATCTGTAAAGACCCAGTTGAAATTGTCATTTTCCTTCAATGCCTTAATGACATCATCACCAAGATTCAGATCCACATTGATCAGTTCACTTGTATAACCTGCATCCTCGCTGGCCACGGCGATTTTCAGGCCATCCGTACTGCCATACGGATCCCAGCTGGCTGCAATATTGAACCATGCATAAAGAGTCGGAATAACAAGAATACCCATGATAACGATCATGGCAATAACGTTATTATGAATCTTGTTTAAGTCATTCTTAAAAACACGCAGAATATTCTTCATTATTCCTTCTCCTTTCCACGGAATTTCTCAAGCATTTCATCAAAGGACATACCTGCAATCTTCTGCTGTTCCTGCAGACTATTGTGAATAAACTCGACAACGATCAGCCATACAGCGATAATAATGATTGAAAGGATCCACAAGACAAGGAATACAATCTTCGATTCCAGGCTGAACATCAGAACAAGGAAAATCAGCGGAATAATGATGATCGCCAGGAATCCGAAACGCACCATCTTCTTATAATTGCCTTCAAAAGCCTGTGCCTTTGCAGCTGTCTCTTCTCTCAGATTGTCAACAGACAGAGATGCCTTCAAAAGCATTCTCAGCTGTTCATGACGGCTGAGTGTTTCATCCGGTTCTTCACAGATCATAAACTCTGTCTCTGAAAGCTTTCTGTCAAACAGGCGGTTCAGACCTACCAGGGCCGGCCTGAGGCCAAGTCCGATCAGCAGTGAAATCGGCACATAGCATAATAACAGAATCAGTATATCTTTCTCATAGACATGTCCATATACACCTGCTACACATTCTCTCATAGCACCGACGCCATACGCAAACGGAAGAAACGGATGCAGGTTCTGGAAGAATGCCGGTGTCATTTCAATCGGGTATGTACCTGATGATCCCGGAATCTGAAGAATAACCAGGATAACGCACAATGCCTTGCCGATATGCTTGAATGAAATAGACAATGCATAAATAATATTAACATAGACAAAAGAAAGAATCATACCGAGAATAACCATCCTTACCGGATGCACGACCTGCGCCCCCGGAAGCAGCGTATCACCCAGGCACACAATAAAGCCCTGAATGACACCGATCACGACATACAGCAGCCATCTGCCCATATACATCTCTGATGCCGTATAGTTTTTCATAGATTTGTCTCTGTCTACTTCCATCTTAATGATCGCGATCAGAACAATACCGCCCACCCAGATTGCCAGGTTGGAATAGAATGGAATCATAGAAGAACCGTAATTCTTCACTGCAAAATAAGTCTCTGTATCCAGTTCAACCGGTGATGCCATAAACTCAGAAATCTGGTCAGCATCAATGTCTTCCAGTTTGAGCAGTTTGTTATATGTATCGGAACTTACAAGCGCATTCATATCACTCTGGATGTCATTCAGCTTGCCGCTGACACTTGTCAGTGCAGAGGTTGTACCGCTTAAAGCGTCCCTGATATCCGCAAGACTTGTATCCAGCTGATCAAAAACCGACTGGAACTGCTCGGAAGCTGTCGGTACGCCATTGAGCAGACCGGACAACTCACCCGTCAGACTTGAGAATGTATCCAGTGTTTTGTCCAGTTCAGGAATAACATTCTGAGCCATGGAAATCCTGAAAGCATGGATACTGCCGATACTGTCAGAAGCAATTCCTGACAGCTGTTCACGTGTTGTGGATGTTGTGGAGATTGCATCTGAAATGCTGTTATTGCCTACAGTCAGACTGTCGATCAGTTTCTGATTCTTGTCATTCTGCTCCTGAAGACTGGCAATATTGCTGTTCAGTCTGTCAATGATATCATTGGCAATCTGTCCATCCACTTCATCAGCCACATGATTCACAAGATCCTGCATATTATTCAGGATCTCACCATTTAATGATACAACAGAATTGGCTGAATCCAGTGCATCGCCAACCGTCGTATTAATCTTGCCTGCCTTGGCTTCCAACTCTGTCAGCCCCTCTGAAGCAGAACTATGTGCCTGGTTCAAAAGTAGCTCTCCATTGGAAAGTGACCAGGACAGGATGGCGGAAAAATCTCCGGCTGCTGTTCTCGTATTCTGAATGATCGTATCCGCGTCATCCAGAGCAGATGCGCCTGAGGCCGCTGCGTCATCCAGTGAACCTGCTGCCTTCTGGGCATCTGAAATCAGATCCTTGGTAGAATCAGAACTGTTGTTAAACTTGTCCAACAAATCTTCGTACGCCTGAATATTGGCATCTGCCTTCTTCAGCATCTCATTGATGTCCGTATTCACATTGCCTACAGCATCTGCTACATCTGTCACAGAATTTTTAACGACATCCGACACAGACTCTGCTGCAACCGATGAGAATGTACTGTTGATCTGAGACTGGATCGTACTTGCACCCGTACTCGTGATCTTCGGTGCAATGGCATTGGCTTTCTCATTGATATAGTATTCCAGTTCCGGTGTATTAAGCTTGCCTGAAAGGACACTTAACAATGATTCACTGAAATTGTCCGGAATAACAATCGCTGCATAATACTTGCCGGATCTGACGCCTTCAACGGCTTCATCTTCCGACACAAAGTTCCATCCCAACTGATCATTTTCCTTCAGATTCGTAATGATCTCGTCACCCGCATTGATCGAAAGGCCATTGCTCGACGCCTCCTGATCATTATTGGCAACAGCTACCTTAATACCGGAGGTGTTGGCATAAGGATCAATGTTTGCAACAATATTGAACCATGCATAGAGCGACGGAATGATCGACACACCTATGATGACCAGTAACGCTGCCGGGTTGCGCAAAATCCGCTTCAAATCCCGGCGAAAAATCCGAAATGCATTTCTCATAAAAATGCTCCTTTTTCATAAATTGTTCCATTAATAGATAACATGTTGATTTTCTCATAAAAAATATTATATTAATGGACAGCATAATTTACAACCATCAATCGTATATTTTTTGTTCATTAATGGTCACTTGTTTTAAAAAGTGTCTAATTGTGATTTTTGTCCTTCAACCGGTGCCTTTGTGTGCTGCTTACAGCTGTGTTTTGTCCAGCCTTTCGATGATTTTCTTATTCATCCGGTCATAGGAACGCCACGACTCATGACTGTCTGCAATGCCGACCTTCTCACAGATATACCTGATAAGCCACATCACATATTGCATAAAGCAAAAAAGG
>OIBI01000854.1_pt1 | contig 11194 bp, 10 predicted proteins | sample 1580951 | NCBI WGS metagenome assembly OIBI01 (sample SAMEA3882516, study PRJEB24775) | human gut metagenome | biome: human-associated habitat; feature: intestine environment; material: feces | place: Netherlands | collected 2009/2010 | reverse complement strand
TAAAGGAATTCCTGTCAAAGGTTCTGTAAAAATAAAGAAATATAAAAGAAAAAAGGGCGTGTGAAAAAACGAAAGTTTTTTCATGCGTCCTTTGCTTATGAATACAACAGTAGTTATAGTTCATAAAAAAGTGTATAACTCCCCTTTCCCCATAAGAAAGCTATTATGGAATCCTATGCGGCAGTTGCAACTTTTTTCTGTTTGTTGTGATATTTATAAAGATTGTGTCCAATAGAAACAAGAAATACTTCCAGCAGAACAGATTTTATTCCTCTTCGGACAATTCTTTTGTACCAACGGTCGTTTTTGATGATGCCAAATGTACCTTCTGCCTGAATAGATCTATTCATTCTTAGAAGTGCTCCCTGGATACTTTCAAGATTTTCAATTACTTCCTGATGCATCGCTGTAAGTTCACGGTTGATCCGAACGATACGGTTTTTATCTGTCTTTTTACATTGTTCTGCGTATGGACATCCGGAACAGTCCTCACACTGGTAGTATTCTTCCTGACGTCCATACTTGTTTCCCTTTACGTTTTTTCGATACCGAAGATAAAAGTTTTTCCCGTTTGGACAACGCATGATTCCGTCTTCACCAATTGGAAAATTTACCGCTCGGAATGGATCTTCACGATACTTCCTGTCAGTAGTCTCTTTCTTGAACATGGTGAATTTCATATACTTTTCCATTCCATGCTGTTCACAAAAGATGTAATTGTTGTAAGAACCATATCCGGCATCTGCCACTGGATACTTCGGATAAAAGCCATATGTAGTATAAAACTCGTTCATCAACGGAATAAAACAATCCATGTCTGAGCGATACTGATTTACATCAACAACAGCAATGTATTCATCCGCAACACCAACCTGCACATTGTAAGCTGGAAGCAGCTGGTCATTTCCCATATAGTCCGTCTTGATCCGCATAAAAGTGGCTGAATGATCTGTCTTTGAGTAGCTGTTGCGTTCCTTCCCACAGATTTTGATTTTTTCCACGTATTCTTCTAGTTTTACAGCATACTCCCTAAGTTTCTCATAATGACGTTGCTGCGTGGTTTTGCGATGTCCCCTCCCATGAACAAACATCGTTTCATCAATCTGCCAGGCTTCTGCATACTGTTCAGTCGCTTTCTTCAGATACTCAGGTGCATACTCACTATTGATACAAAGCTTTATCCCTGTACATGACAGTTCTTCATTGATTTCCTCAAAGAGTGTAGTAATCTTATCAAAGAGACGGTATCTGGATTTTTCTGTGGCTTTTTTCCACACCCAGGAATATTTATTTGCATTTGCTTCAAACTTGGAGCCATCGATGTATAGATGTTGGAGATCCACATGTTCTGTCTCGAAGATTTTTTTATTTATGTCTTGAAATATTTCTTTAATGGAATCAGCAAGTACCTCGTTAATGAAGTAGCCGAAGGTACGATAAGAAGGTGTTTGATGATCCATGAGATACATGAAGCGGAGATTGACTTTACACTGGTCCTCCAACTCACGTAATGATATATAGCCATTCGCCATAAATCCGAACAAAACTGTCTTCAGCATGCTGACCGGGTCATATCTGAGTCTTCCTGTATAATGTTGTGGAATATTTTTCAGATACTTCTCCAGTTCAATTTCTCCCATAAATTTGTCAAAAGTCAGCACTGGATCACAGATGTCCAGATAATCTTGAATTAGCAGTGGCAAAACTGCCTGTTTTGGGTTAGAATAGATTATGTTATTAATTTTCATTGCAAGCTAATTATAACAGAAAGAAGGACCTTAGGGTTTATAATAAACCCTTGGTCCTTCTTTTTTTCGGGACTATGCTTTTTTCACAGCCCCATCTTTCCATTTTTATGCACAGCTTGTAGCGTTTTCAAATTGCGAGTTATACAGCTCTGCGTAGAATCCATTTTTTGCCAGGAGTTCTTCGTGGTTTCCTTGTTCGATAATATCGCCGTCTTTCATTACCAGTATAAGATCTGCATCTCTGATGGTGGAGAGTCTGTGGGCGATTACGAAGCTGGTTCTGCCTTTCATGAGGTTATCCATGGCTTTCTGGATCTGGACTTCGGTTCTGGTGTCTACGGAGCTGGTGGCTTCGTCTAGGATCAGAATCTTTGGATCAGCCAGGATGGCTCTGGCGATCGTGAGGAGCTGTTTCTGGCCCTGAGATACGTTGCTAGCTTCTTCGTTGAGGATCATGTTGTATCCGCTTGGAAGAGTCTGGACGAAACGGTGTACGTGAGCAGCTTTGGCTGCGGCTACGACTTCTTCGTGGGTTGCATCGAGTTTACCGTATTTAATGTTATCTTCGATGCTTCCGCTGAACAGCCAGGTATCCTGAAGTACCATTCCGAACATCTGTCTGAGTTCGCTCCGGTTGAAGTCTTTGATGTTGTGTCCATCGATCTTGATTGCCCCACTGTTGACATCATAGAAACGCATCAGCAGTTTGATCATGGTTGTCTTTCCTGCTCCGGTTGGTCCTACGATGGCGATCTTCTGTCCTTCTTTTACTTTTGCAGAGAAATCATTGATGATGATATGCTCCGGATTGTATCCGAAGTGTACGTGTTCAAATTCTACATTTCCCTGTAATCCTTCTACAGATACTGGATTTTCAGCAAACTGATCTTCTTCTTTTTCGTCCAGAAATTCAAATACCCTCTCTGATGCAGCAGCTGTCGACTGGAGCATGTTTGCTACCTGTGCAACCTGCTGGATTGGCTGTGTAAAGGATCTTACATACTGGATAAAGGACTGGATATCTCCAACTTCGATGGTCTGTTTGATTGCAAGGTAACCACCTAAGATAGAAACTCCTACATATCCAAGGTTTCCGACAAACTGCATGATCGGCATCATCATTCCGGAAAGGAACTGTGATTTCCATGCAGAACGGAACAGGATATCATTAGTCTCATCAAATTCGCGGATCACATCTTCTTCTTTATTGAATGCTTTGACAATATTATGTCCGCCATATACTTCTTCTACCTGACCATTGATATGTCCCAGATATTCCTGCTGGCTTTTGAAGTATTTCTGTGAGTGTTTTACGATTACAGAAATCAGTACCATAGATACCGGCAGGATCAGAAGTGCGATCACAGTCATCAGCGGACTGATACTGATCATCATGATCAGTACACCGATGATCGTTGTCACGGATGTGATCATCTGGGTTGCACTCTGGTTCAGGCTCTGGCTCAGAGTATCTACGTCATTGGTTACTCTGGAAAGTACCTCACCGTGTGTAGTCGTATCAAAATAATTCATCGGCATACGATTGATTTTTTCAGAAATTTCTTTTCGCATGCGATAGGTCAGCTTCTGTGATACGCCTGTCATGATATATCCCTGGATAAAGGAGAAACATGCGCTGATCACGTACAGACACAATAAAGTTAACAGGATTTTACCAATCTTTGTAAAATCAATTCCGCTGCCGCCGGATACTTTTCCGACCAGACCTTTGAAAATTTCGGTCGTCGCTTTTCCGAGAACCTTTGGTCCAATAATATTGAAAACCGTACTTCCGATTGCAAATATCATAACAAAGAAAATACCGATTTTATATTCACTAAGGTAAGTAAAAAGTTTCTTCATGGTACCTTTGAAGTCTTTTGCCTTCTCGCCGGTTCCCATTCTTCCATGTCCACCGCCCATAGGTCCTCTTCTTCTTGGCTGATTACTCATACTATGCTTCCTCCTTTCCGTCATTTTCGTTATTTAAGTCTCTCGCAAGCTCTGCTTCAGAAAGCTGCGATGACGCAATCTGATAATATGCATCACAGGATTTCAGAAGCTCTTTGTGTGTTCCGATTCCCGCAATCTTTCCATCATCCAGCACAATGATCTGCTCCGCATGTAAAATGGTGCTGATTCGCTGTGCTACAATGATCACTGTGCTGTCCTGTGTCTTTTCTTTCAATGCAGCACGAAGGGTTACGTCTGTCTTATAATCCAGTGCTGAAAAACTGTCATCAAAAATATAAACTTTTGGTTTCTTTGCAATCGCACGTGCGATAGAAAGACGCTGCTTCTGACCGCCGGATACGTTGGAACCGCCCTGTGCGATCGGACTTTCGTATTTTTTATGTTTTTCTTCGATAAATTCGGTTGCCTGTGCGATTTCTGCGGCTTCCTTCATCTCGGCTTCGGATCCATCCGGATTGCCATACAGAATATTGGACTCGATTGTTCCTGAGAAAAGTACACCTTTCTGTGGAACGTATCCAAGTTCATCCCGCAGATCATGCTGGGAAATGGTACGAATATCTTTTCCATCCAATGTGATCGTACCTTCTGTTACATCATAAAATCTTGGGATCAGGTTGATCATCGTAGATTTACCACTACCGGTACTTCCGATGATCGCCGTTGTCTGTCCCGGTTTTGCTGTAAAGCTGATATCATGAAGTACGTCTTCTTCTGCTCCCGGATAACGGAAGGATACGTGGTCAAATTTTACTTCGCCTTTTCTGGATTCTTCCAGTTTTTCCGGTGTTTTCGGATCTTCGATCGCTGTCCTGCTTGTCAGGATCTCATCCACACGGTCTGCTGCAACAGCTGCTCTTGGAAGCATAATAGAAATCATACAGATCATAAGGAAGGACATGATGATCTGCATTGCATACTGGATAAATGCCATAACATTACCAACCTGCATGGTTCCGTTGTCTACTGCATGGGCACCACTGTAAATAATAAGTACAGATACTCCGTTCATGATCAGCATCATAAGGGGCATCATAAAAGTCATACATCTGTTGACAAACAGGTTTGTTTTTGTCAGATCCAGGTTCGCTTTCTCAAAACGATCTTCCTCATGCTTCTCACGGCTGAATGCACGGATAACAGGAATACCTGTCAGAATCTCACGGGATACCAGATTCAGTCTGTCGATCAGAGTCTGTAAGATAGTGAATTTTGGCATTGCCACCTGGAACAGCACAAAGATCACAAGCAGGATCAGTGCCACTGCTACGCCAGGGATCCATGTCATGGATGCATCCGTATTCAGCACACGGAGCACACCGCCAACACCAAGGATCGGCGCGTACAGAACAATGCGGAACATCATTGCCATAACCTGCTGTACCTGCTGCACATCATTGGTGCTTCGTGTGATCAGGGATGCTGTGGAGAATTTATGATATTCTCTGCTGGAGAAGCTCATAACCTTACGGTAAATACTGTTTCTCAGGTCATGACCAAGTCTGCCTGCCACTCTGGCCGAAATAAATGTGACGCTGATTGCTGCCAGCATGATCACCAGTGCCATGGCAAGCATTCTGATACCTGACATCAGGATGTAATGCATCTGAATGGCATCCACATCTTTCCCCAGTGCTTCATATTCTGAAGCAACAAAGGAAACACCAGCCTGTGTCACAATAGACTCCGGCATATCTTTCAGCTTCTCATCCACCTGACTCATAATCTGCTGTACTGCTTCTTCCGGCATCTGTGCCAGTGCTGTCAACGGGTCTGTTCCCTCCGGAAGGCCCATCTGTGCAACCATTGCCTGCCCCTGCTCACTGTCTTCGGAAAAGGCAGCTACCATCATCATTGCCTTTGAGAAATCCTCATTTAAATTCTCTCTGGTTTCTTTGGAAATATCATCGTTTAATAACCAGGTATCATCTTCCTGTGTATAATTCTGTGAAACTTCCTTTTTCTGATCCTCATCCATAAAAATCTGAAGATTCTGCAGGGTTGAATCCCGAAGCTTATCCGGCACACTGTCTTCAATACCTTTCTGCTGGATACCTACATTAATGATCTTGGAGGTATAATCCGGCAGGGAAAGATCACAGTACGCCTGCAGAAACAGAAGTGCTATGATCAGGACAATGTATCCCGCTGATTTCTTCAGATATTTCATCAGTTTAATCATTGCTTGATTCCCTCTTTTCCTATTTTTAATATGTATGTCTGTTTAAACTCACGTGTCAGTTCTTTCACAGACAATATTATTTTTTATCTGAACATGCTGATACAGTTTTCTCAATCTGCTCCATCATGTATTTTTCAGTTTCTACCTGTTGACAGGTATCTCCGAAATATTATCCAGAATCTGCCCAAAAAACCTTCGTAAAAGACATAGCTCCGCTTCGCTGAAATTGCTGAACATCACTTTTTCCACAGCTTTGCTTTCCTGCTGGAGCTCCTCCACGATTTTTCTTCCGTTTTCTGTCAGATATACACGCATGATGCGTTGATCTTTATCATCACGTTTCCTGCAGACAATGTCTGCTTTCTCCAGACGCTGGATACTTACATTTACAGTGGGCGGTGTTACACCCATCCACTCTGCAATCTCCTTCTGGCTGCAGCCGTTATGTCTGTATACGATCATAATGATCGGCATCTGTCCCTGCTGGATACCGATTTCCCGTATACGCTGCATACATCTCATACCATATTGGCGGTTGATCTCCATAAAGAGCGCAGGCATGCTTTTCTCTTCTCGTTTCTCTTTCTCATTCTTCTCCTCTTCCGGGCACCACATAGCTTCACTCCTTTCCGGCCTCTGTCCTCTTTCAGGTCTGATATTATTCTTTAATTAGCCTGACTAATCATATATAATATACTTTTAGACAAAAAATGCAAGTGTTTTTTGAAAATTTCTTAACTTGTTTTTTGCTCTTGTAATTTTTGACGATATATTATATAATTAAGAATAAATATAGTTACACGATTGTTACCTAAAAATTCAGATTTCAGGAGGCTCTTATGCTCTCATTATTACTTAACGGCATCAGAAACGGCAACCTTGATTTCGGCTCGGTAATTGCCGAAATATTGGCTGTACTCGTTATTATATTTTTAATTCTCCCGTTCCATGAATGGGCGCACGCTTTTACTGCTTCACTTCTCGGTGATAAGGCGGTAAAGGGCAGAGGCAGACTTTCAATTAATCCGCTCAGCCACATTGACCCTATGGGTGCTTTGTGTATGCTTTTGTTCGGATTCGGTTGGGCAAAGCCTGTTCCGATTGATCCGAGAAATTTTAAAAATCCAAAGGTCGGTATGGCAATCACTGCAATTATGGGACCGATTGCAAATATCGTTGCCGCATTGGTCGGACTCCTCATTTACTATCCGATTATCCTTTTTACAGGCGCATTTCCGCTTTCGACAATCGGAGGATATGTTGTTCAATTCTTGAGCTTCTACATTTCGTGCAATGTCGGACTTGCTGTGTTCAACCTTATCCCGATTCCGCCTCTTGACGGCTCAAAGGTTCTTTTCGTATTTTTACCCGACAAGGCTGTTGAATTCTTTTACAGATATCAGATGTACTTTTTTATCGGTCTTTTTGTTCTCTTGTATGTGGGAATTCTCAACACTCCGATTAACTGGCTCAGCAATCAGATTCTTAACTTCATCAGCTGGCTTGCAAGCCTGCCGTATATGCCGTTTGTCGGTTGATTTCAAAATCATTCGTAACATCAAATCATAACTGAAACTTATTTATGGAAACACAACAACTTCAATATAAGCTGTCGGCATTTGAAGGTCCTCTTGACCTTTTGCTGACGCTGATTTCTAAAAACAAAATAGATATTTACGACATCAGCATTTCCGAATTGCTCGACCAGTACATGGAACAGATTAATATGATGCAGGAAAATCAGATGGATATCGCATCGGAATTTCTGACAATGGCGTCAAGGCTTGTTTATATCAAGTCTGTAATGCTCCTGCCAAAATATGAGGAAGAGGCTGAAGAACTCAAGAAAGAACTTTCGGGACAGCTTCTTGAATATGCCGTTTGCCGTGAAATGGCGGCAAAGCTGGGCGATATTTATGACTTTGACAGCTTTTACAGAGAGGCTTCTCCCGTTGAATTTGACTTGACTTACAACCGAATTCATCCGAGTGAGGATATCGCAAAGGCATATGTCAGCGCAGTCGGACGGGGCAAGCGTAAGCTTCCACCGTCAAAAGACGCATTTTCGGGCATTGTGTCGCATAAAATCGTGTCGGTAAACAGTAAGATTATCCATCTTATGAGAAGGCTCTGGCACGGCAAAAGGCTTGAATATCACGAAATTTTTGAGGTATGCGAGGGCAAAAGCGACCTTGTGGCAACATTTCTTGCAACGCTGGAGCTGGTAAAGGGCAAGCGTATCAGAATTGAGGGCAGCGGTGAAAATGCCGTTGTTCATATGATTGAGGATAAAAACGCAATGCCTTTGCCGCAGGTTGACGAGGACGAAAACGATGAAAATGAGGAGGTGCAGTAATGGCTGTTGAAAATATTCGTGGTGCGATTGAGGCGATTTTGTTCGCAAACGGTGCGTCGGTTGAATTTTCCCGAATAGCGCAGGCACTTGAAATTTCCGAAAAAAAGGTTAAAGAGCATATTTCTGCACTGATTGATGATTATGAGGCGTCAGGACGGGGCATAACTATAATATTGCTTGACAATTCCTGTCAGATGGTTTCAAAAAAAGAATTTGCTCCGCAGATTCGCACCGTTATGGACTTGAGAAGAAACACTCCGCTTTCACAGGCGGCTCTTGAGGTTCTTGCAGTTGTTGCGTACAATCAGCCTGTTACAAAGGCTTTTGTCGAGCAGGTGCGTGGTGTTGACTGCAGTGGTGTAATCGGCAGCTTGACAACAAAGGGACTTGTTGAAGAAAAGGGCAGACTTGAGCTTCCCGGCAGACCGTTGCTTTACGGCACAACCGAAAACTTTTTGCGTTGCTTTAACATTTCAAGTCTTGACGAACTTCCTCCGCTCCCCGAGAGTGATGAGGACAAGGAGTCCGAAGAAAACGGTGAAGAACAGGAAAAGACTGAAAACGGCAATGAGCAGATTGATTTGCTTGCCGATCAGCCTGTTGACAGGCAGTAAAATTTAGGGGGAATTCCCTTTGCTTTGGCTATATATCCTACTCGGAATTGTGCTGTTTATTGCGCTTGTGATGTTTATTCCGATTACTTTGCGTGCATCATATAAAGAGGAGTTTTGGTGTGCCGTGTATATCGGATTTGTAAAGCTTCAGCTTGTGCCGGCAAAACCCAAAAAGGAAAAGAAGAAGAAAAAAGCAAAAAAACAAACTCATAAAACCGAACAGCCTAAAAAAGCGACAGAAAAAAAGCCGAGCCTTATAAAAAAATACGGTATTGAGTGGCTTTTGAACCTGATAAAAAAAGTTGCAGAGCTTGCAGTATCTGCATTGCAGGACTTTTTCAGCCACATACTGGTTAAAAAATTCTCGCTGAGTATCAGCGTTGCAGGTGACGATGCGGCTGACACGGCTATAAAATACGGCAAATACTGTGCCGTTGTTTATCCGGCAGTAGGCACAATTGTCCGTGTTGTAAAATGCAAAGGCTACGGAGTTGACATAAATCCGAATTTTTCGGAAAAAGCAGAAACTGAAATTAACTTTGACTTTGCCGCAAGAATTTTCGCATTCCGACTTATCGGTCTTGCCGTTAAGCACGGAATCAAGGGGATTAAACTTCTTGCAGAAGTTAAAAATGATTGATATAAATATTGTTGAAAAAGGAGAATGGCTATGGAACATCCTATCGGCAGTTTAATGGATACCACAATGGAAAAAATCAAGGAAATGATTGATGTCAATACTATTATCGGCGAGCCTATAACTTCGCCTGACGGCACACTTATCATTCCTGTTTCAAAGGTAAGCTACGGCTTTGCGGCAGGCGGTTCGGATCTGCCTACCAAAAAGGAAAATAAAGACTGCTTTGGCGGCGGCAGCGGTGCAGGTGTGACAATTCAGCCTGTTGCATTTCTTACCGTTTATCAGGGCGATGTAAGGCTTGTTTCCGTTGACAGGGAAGAAGGTACAGCCGACAAGCTCGTTAATATGATTCCCGATGTTCTCAAAAAAGTAAAGGGAGTTTTCAAAAAGGATAAGAGCGAATCCGCAGACGATTTTTCCGAAATCACACAGGACGATATTGACGGCTGATTCGTAATATTGCAACACCCCTCGGCATAGATTTATGCAGGGGGTGTCCTTATGAAAAAAATAATCTCGCTTGCGGTGTGTTTGGTTATGCCGTTTGTGCTTATGGGCGCAAAAACTGCGGAGGATACTCCTCCCACAACTTCTGCACAGGCATTTGTCCTTTATTGTCCCGATAACAACACGGTTATCTGTTCAAAAAATGCAGATGAAAGAATGAAACCTGCAAGTACCACAAAGATTATGACATCTCTCATAACGCTTGAGGAGGCGGCATCCTGTAACAGCGAAGTAACCTTCAAACAGGAAATGGTTGCCGAGGGCAGTTCGATGTATCTTAAAGTCGGTGAAAAAGTCCGACTTTCGGACCTTGCGTCAGGAATGATGATGGCGTCGGGTAATGATGCGGCGAATGCGGCGGCATATACGATTTCGGGCAGTCCCGAAAAGTTTTCACAACGAATGAATGAAAAGGCAAAGCAAATCGGTATGACAAATACCAATTTTGTAACGCCGAGCGGACTTGACGATGACAACCACTACTCAAGTGCAAAGGATATGGCTCTGCTTATGTCATATGCACTTGAAAATGACGATTTTGCAAATCTTACGGCTAAGAAGAGCGTGACCGTTGAATTTCTTGAACCGAAATCAAAGAAAACCGCATATGCAAATCATAACAGGCTTTTATCGCTTTATCCCTACTGTACAGGCGGAAAAACAGGCTATACAACGGCGGCAGGGCGGTGCCTTGTTTCCTCTGCAAAAAAAGACGGCGTAACGCTTGTGTGCGTCACTCTGAATGACCGCAACGATTGGAATGACCATATTTCTCTTTATGATTACGCTTTTGAAAAGTACAGGGGAGTTGACTGCAAAGACGCTGACTTTTGTGCCGATATTCCGTGCGTGGGCGGTGATAAGGACAGCGTAACGGTTACAGGTGAGAAGAACAACACAATCGTTTTAAAGCGTGAGGACTGCGATAAAATTAAGAAAAAAATCTTCATAGACAGCTTTTTGTATGCTCCGATTGAAAAGGACGAATCGGTCGGCAGAATTGAATACACACTCGGCGGAAAGCTGCTTTATAAATGCAACATTGTTGCAGGCGAAAAGATTAAATCGGATAAAAAGAGTGTGTCAATATTTTCGGCAATAGGAAATCTGTTTTCGTGACAGCTTAAATATACAGAAAATTTTAATAAAAAGGAATTTACATATGGCTAAAAT
>OIBI01000851.1_pt1 | contig 11239 bp, 10 predicted proteins | sample 1580951 | NCBI WGS metagenome assembly OIBI01 (sample SAMEA3882516, study PRJEB24775) | human gut metagenome | biome: human-associated habitat; feature: intestine environment; material: feces | place: Netherlands | collected 2009/2010 | reverse complement strand
ATTTTAGAAAATTCAAAAGAAACCGGCGGCGCAAAGGTTACAATTTCAATTCCATATTGATTTTATGGGTAGCTTTTAAGCTGCCCATTTTTCAAATCTTTATAAAATCTTCAAAATTATATTTTACGTAAAATGCAATAGCAAGTTGCACTAATTCAAGCAACGATCTGGGTGGAAAGAATTTCCACGGTGTAAATACAGTCCAATTCCTGCTCAAATAGGAGTTCTGGGGTTCGATAGCCAAGGATCTTCCGAGGCAGAGAATTGGCCCAATCAGCCATATATGCAATGTCTTCTTCGGAGTATCGGTCCATCCTGACTCCTTTTGGGATAAATCTGCGTAACAGCTTGTTATGGCATTCATTGGTCCCTTTCTCCCAGGAAGAGTAGGGATGGGTAAAGTATACCTGTGTGCCTTGTTTAGCCAACTCAGTCAGCTGCGCAAACTCAGAGCCATTGTCAGCAGTTACTGTCTTAAATACATCGGACACCTTGCTCCCAAAGTAGTTCATCACACGATGGACCGCTTCCTGGACAGCTGAAGCAGTATGGTCAACTGCCTTGATCCAGATGGCATGGCGAGTCTTTCTCTCAACCAAAGTCACAACGCAAGGCTCCTCTTCTTTTTTGCCGCCAACAACGGTATCGATCTCCCAATGGCCAAATTCTTTCCTTAATTCGACAATTTCTGGGCGTAATTCAATGCTATCTCCAAGTATACGCTTATTTTTCCGAACCTTTTCCCGTTTTGTGTTTCGACGCACTTTCTCAGGCAGATCAATATTTTTGATCCCGATCAGGCCCTGATCCACGTAGTTATATAGGGTTTTTGTGCATACCGTCTGTTCGCGTTGGAAGCGTCCACTTTCCAAGGCCTCCCCTACACAAGCATCCAAAGACCACCCTTTGGCAAACTGTGTCTCTACATACTGAAGAAACGGAGATACCTCCAATCGCTTGTACTGGCGTCGGCTGCGATTCTCAGCATACGTCTTTTCTCCAACATCCGCCTTATAGCGAACTACCTTACCGCGATACAGTTTTACGCTTCCCCTGGCGACCTCATTCTTGATGGTGTTGTACGGTCGGCCTAAGTGTTTGGCGATGCGGTAGATCGACCAGCCGTCCTTTAAGCGTACCTCGATCTCATGGCGTTCTTCACTGAAAAGATGTTGCCTTTTACGATGCTCAGTGCTATAATCTTTGGTATCCATAGTGCTCGATCCTTTGCTGAGTTTTTGTTGTGGTGACTTAATTCTACCATCGGATCGTCACTATGGATACTTTTTTATTCGTGCAACTTCATTCTACAATTCGGCAAAATCTTATTCTATTTCATCCGAACCAAACACCGTTTCTTATAGAACGCGATCCCATAGCAAAGAGCCGAGTCATAGTCATCCTCAAACTCTTTCGCATACTGCCGGTCTTCAATCTGTTGAAGGGCCACTGCGCAGTCCTTAGACATTGCATCCTGTGTGCGGGAATACTTCGCCTCAAAAATCGCGACGCGATCTCCCTCCGGGTCAAGGACGACCACATCGCTGCGGCCTTCTCCATGTTCCTTATTGGAGTCCACCTCATACCCTGCTCCGGCAAAAATACCGGCTAGAAACGCATGGTAAAAGTCTTCTTTGTAGTCATGGTAGCTGATGGTTTTGCGGAGGAGCTTGTTCATCTGTTCTGTGAGAACCTCCGCTTTACCAGACCAAACGGCATCGAATAGCGCCTTTCGGTTCCAAGTCTGAGCACTCTCATCAAACCACTTTTGGATAGTTGTCTCGAAGATCTCCTGGACCTCCGCATTGGGGATCATCAGGGCTGATGTTTTTTCTGGCAACGGAGCTGGGAGGTCTTCTTCCCGTGCCTGCGTCAGATAACCGGTCAGGTACAGAATGCTCCACAGATTCTCTTCCGAAGAGTGAAGATAGTCATAGGTCAGATTCTCTTCGATTTTTTGAATGATATAGCCACCGGATAGCAGTGTTTCTAATTTACGAGAAATGCTGCGGCCTGCGTAGTCAATAAACGACCGAATGATCGAATTGTCACTGGTGTTCTTCCAGTAGCTGGCGGGCTTGGCCTTGGGGTTGCGCTGGAGGTCCCGCAGGTAGTTCATCACATCCCAGGGGCAGTAGACGTCCAGGTCCCCAAAGTGGTAGCCATCATACCAATTTTTTATGTCAGCAGCATGTTCCAGACAGTCTGCATCTTTGAGAATCTGATCTACATCTGCCTGAGTAAAACCGAAGTACTCATTCAAGTGAGAGGACGAAATCGTATCGGAGACAAAGTTATTCGTACCCGTGAAGATGCTTTCCTTGGCGATGCGCAGGCAGCCAGTGATCACAGCAAAACGGAGGGCGTCATTATCCTTCAATGCTGTACTCATTAGTCCCTTTATGACCTCTAGCATTTCCGGATAATAGCCCTTGGCACTGGCTTTGGCGATGGGAACGTCATACTCATCGATCAATAAGATGACGGGTTTTCCATAATGATCCCGCATCATCTGCATCAAAATCAGAATCGAGGTTTTTACTTCCTGCAAAGATGCCGTTTGGTCCTTTAGCGCAGAGAATTTCTTTTGGAACGTATCATCTATTTTTGGGTCCTGTTGCAGGTAAGTATGCGTGATGCAAGCTTGCGACAGGGCAAACTTTAGCATCTCATAGGCATTTTCAAAACAGTTCCCATCTACGTCTTTGAAGGAAAGAAACAACACCGGCCACTGGTTCATCCATTCGCTGCACAGTGCTTCATTCTTAGAGATTTCCAATCCCTCAAACATCGCCTGACTATCCTTGCGGATGTCGAAGAAGTTGGCCAGCATACTCATGCCCATGGTCTTTCCGAAACGGCGAGGACGGGTGATGAGGGTGACTTCTGCTGTCTCTTTCTCTAACAGGTCCGCGATGAGGCCCGTCTTGTCCACATAATAGTAATCGTACTTCCAAATTTTCGCAAAGTCAGAAATGCCGACTGGGATCTTGAGATCGTTCATGTCTATGGCCTCCTTCCAAGTCTTCGAGTTTGGTTTTATGATACCATGAAAAATCTGAGGTTACAAGCAAGAAGTATAACCGTCTCCGGATAGAATAAAAATTCGTGGAATCTAAAAAATTTCAGCTTTTTCAGCCACTGTCTGCTGGAGCTATTTTGAAAAATAACCGTGATAAGGGCCTTTTCTAATCCTTTCGTCATTTCAGAAATGACACGGGAGACAATGACCACGGCCTCCGCACGGGTGGCAGTCTTCTTGGGGCCGAAGCTGCCATCAATGCGATCTCATAGCGGGCGATGGCTTGCTCTGGCTGAAAATTTACCACTGTGACGGAGATCGCGGCAGCCTGGGGAATGAGCAAGCTAAAAAAGTCGTTGCAGGGCGAAATTTTTTGGAAAAGTTGGTTGCGTTTTTCCGCCTGCGGAGTCTTTATTCTATTGCAAGGGGGAAAAGATTCTCCCGGCGAGACGATGTGGGAGGGGACAGAATGAAACAAATGGTTTTGGTGCTGGTGTGCGGCGTACTGCTGCTTCCGCTCCTGACACTGCCGGCCAGCGCAGCAGAAAGGGACGGGTGTTTTTCCACGGAACAATGGTTTACCGGGGTGTTCCGCCTGAGCGAGAAAGCAGGGTGTTCCAGCAGGCAGCGGCTCCAGCAGAGACACCTGTTTTCGCCGGTCACGACGAACTATGCGTTTTCCATGCAGGCAGGGGAACAGACGGCGTACTTGAGCGGTACATTGGCCAACGGACAGACGGTGGTGAGGGAGAAGATCGTGCTTTCTTCCGTGCCCAGGGTGCTGGACGATGTCTTTTATCTTCCGCTGGAGGACGTGATCTCGGCCCTGGGCGGCGTTTGCCTGGTGGATGGAACGACGGCACGGGTCCTGCTGCTGGGACAAGATGTTACGTATTTTGCGGGGGAATCTCCGGTGCTGTGGAACGACAGGGCCTGGATGCCGGAAGAGGATCCGGCACGGCCGTTTCTCTGGAACCAAGCGTTTTACTTGCCGCTGTCTTACGCCACCCCGCTGTTTCAAGAGGGAATCCTGCGGACGGGAGAGTACGGGATCGTTTGGGGATAGGAGCGGTGAACAAAAATGCAGAGCAGAGTGAATATTCACTCTGCTCTGTTGAACTTGCGAAGTATAAAACGAGATTATTTTGTTTGGACCAAGCAGCGCTTTTTATAAAATGCAATGCCATAGCAGAGAATGGAGTCATAGTCCTCCTCAAACTCTTTGGCATACTGCCGGTCTTCGATCTGTTGCAGCGCCGCTGCGCAGCTTTCTTCCAATCCATCCAGTTTCTTGCTATACTTTGCCTCAAAGAGAACGACCTGCGGTCTGTCGGGATGGAACACGACAATATCGCTGCGGCCCTCGCCGTGTTCCCGGTTGGATTCTACCTCATAGCCGGAGCCAGCCAGGATGCCTGTCAGGAAGGCATGATAAAAATCCTCTTTGTAGTCGTGGTAGCTGATGGTCTTGTAGAGCAGCTTGTTGATCTCTGCGGTCAGCGTTTCCGCGTCACCGGACCACATAGCGTCAAACAGGGTGGTCAAATTCCAGGTCTGGGCGCTCTCGTCAAACCACTTTTGGATGGTCGTCTCGAAAATTTCCCGGACTTCTGCATTGGGAATGATCAAGGCAGATGTTCTTTCTGGCAACGGGGTTGGGAGGTCTTTCTCCCGTACCTGTGTCAAGTAACCGGTCAGATAAAGGATGCTCCATAGATTCTCTTCGGAAGAGTGCAGGTAATCGTAGGTCAGATCATCTTCGACCTTCTGAAGAATATAGCCACCAGATAACAGCGTTTCTAGCTTTTGAGAAATTTTTCTTCCTCGATAGTCAATAAACGACCGGATGATAGAATTGTCGCTGGTGTTCTTCCAATAGCTGGCGGGTTTCGCTTTGGGGTTGCGCTGGAGGTCTCTCAGGTAGTTCATCACGTCCCAGGGACAGTAGACGTCCAAGTTCCCGAAGTGATACCCGTCGTACCAGTTTTTGATATCATCCGCATGTTCCATGCAGTCTGCGTCTTTGAGGATCTGGTCTACATCTGCTTGGGTGAAGCCAAAATATTCGTTCAAATGAGAGGACGAGATCGTGTCGGAGACAAAGTTGTTGGTGCCGGTGAAGATGCTCTCTTTCGCGATCCGCAGGCAGCCTGTGATCACAGCGAAACGCAGGGTGTTGTTATCCTTCAAAGACGTTGTCATCATACTCTTGATGACGTTCAGCATTTCGGGATAATACCCATGAGCGCTAGACTTTGCCAAAGGAACATCGTATTCATCCAACAGCAAGATCACGGTCTTTCCATAGTGCTTGTACAGCAACGACAGCAGAAATTGGATGGAACGGAGCACGTCGATTTCGTTTGCGGTCCGTCTTTTCAGCTGTAAAAATAGAGCTTTATCGTCCTCACTGAGCTTGTTGCTGCTCAACAGCTCACTGTAGCTATCGTAGAGCAAGCCGATTTCATAAACCATTTGCTGATAAGCGAGAGAAAACTTGTCGCCGTCAATATTTTTAAAGGAGAGAAACACGACCGGCCACTGGTTCATCCACTCTTTACAGAGCGCTGCGTTCTTGGAGATCTCCAATCCCGCAAACATCGCCTTGCTGTCTTTGCGAATGTCGAAAAAGTTGGCCAGCATGCTCATGCCCATGGTTTTCCCGAAACGGCGGGGGCGGGTGATCAGGGTAACTTCCGCCGTCTCTTTTTCCAACAGTTCCTCGATCAGCCCCGTCTTGTCCACATAGTAATACTGGTAATTCCGAATTTTTGCAAAGTCGGAAATGCCAACTGGGATCTTGAGATCCGTCATGTCTGCACCCTCCTTCCAGAGTTCCATGTTTGGTTTTATGATACCATGAAACAGTTGAGGTGACAAGCAAGAAGTATATCTGCCTCTGCATGGAGGAAAGATGCATGGAGTCTAAAAACTTTTCGCCTGTGCAGAGTATCTTTTCCTTCCAGTCTCTGCTATACTCTTCTGTAAGGCGAATTTTTTTGAAAATTTGGTTACGTTTTTCCGACAGGACACTCTTTATTATAATAGAAGGAGGTATTTGACATGCGCCTCCCAAAGGAGAAAGGAGGAAGCTACGATGCTGAACCGCATTCTTACGCTGGCACTGATGCTGAGCGTTGTGGTCTGCTGTATTTTTGTGTTCACGGAGGATCCCCCGGAGCTGGAACGGACCGGTCCGCTGCCGATCTTGATGTACCATGATGTGACCGATGGACCGACCAGCGACAACCCAATGGTGGTGACGACGGAAAAGCTGGAGGGGGACTTGTGCTGGCTGAAGGAAAATGGCTATCATACGATCCTTCCCCGGGAGCTGACAGCGGGAGAGCCGCTGCCGGAGAAACCCGTGATGATCACCTTTGATGATGGGTATGTCAGCAATTACCGCCTCTTATTTCCGCTCCTGCAAAAATACCAGATGAAGGCGGCGATCTGCCTCATCGTCTCTCTGACGGACAAAGACCCAGAGGGGCATGGACACCTGACCTGGGATATGTGCCGGGAGATGCAGGCCAGCGGGCTGGTGGAGATCGCTTCCCATACCTACGCCCTGCACAACCTGGAGCAAAACGGCGACTATTTTGCAAAGGGAGTCAATGGCATCCAGCGCAAGACAGGGGAGTCGAGCTGGCAGTTTCAGATGCGGGTCTTGACAGACCTGAAAAAGAGCCGGGATATCTTACAGCGAGAGCTTGGTACTGCGCCTCAACTGTTTGCCTACCCCTACGGAGAGACGGAACCGGACGCAGAGGCCTACCTGCGGCGCCTGTTCCCCATGACGGTCATCACAGGAAAAGGGGAGATCGGGACCCTGGAGGGCCGCTATCATCTGCCGCGCATTTCCGTCTTCCAGGAGACGCAGCTGGGGGATCGATTGTTATAAACGGCACCATGCGGCCAAAAATAGACACGAAAAAACATCAGTTCCCGGAACCCTTTGCGCGGCAAAGAGTTCCGGGAACTGTCATAGGTCAAGGTATTTGATCAGATCCATCCCTTGGAACGTGGTGGCTCACGCCAACGGTTCCAAGGGCTGCACCACGCACCGCAGACGCGCGGGGGAGTGGGGGTAGCGGCGGTAGAAGGCCGTCATGAGCCGGTTGGCGACCATGTGGCTGTTTTCGTAGTTGGCCCTGGGCAGGAGGATCACATATTGCGAGACGCTGCACTGGGAGGCGACGTCCCCTTTTCGCAGGTTCTGGCGGATGAGCTCCTGGAGGTTTTCCATGGCCCGGTCCAGGCTGCGCTTGGGCAGCTCGCTGCCGTCCTTGGCGGCGACGGAGAGCAGGCACAGATGCGCGGTATTTCCCGTGCGGGCCATGGTCCGGGTCTCGGATCGGTAGAGGATCTTGAAAAAGTCATAGGTGCAGAGCATGGCTCCGCCGACGACGTGCTCCTCTTTCAGCTGATCCCGCAGGTCCTCCACGGACAGGGCATGGTTGTTGACGGTGCGGGTGGCCTTGCGGTAGAGGGCCCGCAGCTCGTCCGAGGGCATGACGCCGAAGTTGGAGAAAAACAGCTCGCTCATCTCCTCATACACGGCGATGGCCCCTTTTTGGTTCCCCATCTTGAGCAGCGTGCGGATGAGCTGGGCGTATAGCCTCTCCTGATAGGGTTCGATGCGCACGGCCTGCCGGGCCAGGAGAATGGCTTCCTGCAAGCGGTCCTGCTCCTCCAAAAGCTGGATGCTCTCCTCGGCGGTCTGGACGTACCGCTAGTGGTAATAGGTCGTGATGGGCACCAGCCACAGCTCACTGGACAGCTTGGGCAATATGTCGTTGGAGTAGAGCGCCAGCGCCTGCTGATAGGCGTCCAGACGCTCGTCTCCCTCTAGCGCGGCCCCGCGGCTGCAGAGGGTGTCAAAGACCTCTGCGTCCACCTCCAGAGGAACGTCTGTGTTCCAGATGTAACAGCCGGCCTTTCGGCGCAGCAGCGTCCGCCCCAGGCCCTCCTGGAGCTTGTCCAGGGTGGCGCGGATGCGGTGGATCACCGACTTGAGCGCGTTGTGCGGGTCCGACGAGCGGGTGTCCTCCCCCCAGCACAGGTCCACCAGCTCCTGCTGGGAGATGATTTTTTCCCGGTGGTAGATCAGATACGCCAGAACCGCCCACACCTTTCGGGAGCGGTCGTCCTCATCCGAGATGACGGTTTCCCCGTAGCGAAGGGTGAATTTTCCCAGAACTTGTATTTGTAAAATAGGTTCCATGACTTCCTGCATGCTGCCGCACCTCGATCGTTCCATTTCCTGTTTTTGAAGGCATTTTGTTGCTGTGTATCCTGAATTCTCTTGTCTCTAATAGGATACCATAAAATGCAAACAATTACAAACAAAATAGAGCGTTCCAGTGCATCAATATTCCGGAAGTTGTACTTTTGTTGTTTTAAGCTGCGGTGAAAAAGAGGATTTATACCCGGTTTTCTAACGGATCTCCTGTATAATTTCCCTTGATTCAAACTGAACCTAGAAAGGGATGACCCCATGCAAAAGATGGAACGAATGCCCGGCGATGCGATCCATGTCTGTGTGGACGCCTATCCAAACCGCGTGCTGCAGGGCCGCCTGCAAAGCGCTGCTTGGGTGGGAGAGATGCCGTTCGTCAGCCTGATGGATTTTTTCAAGCAAGTGGAGCATCTCCTGGACGAGCAGCTGCCGCCCCAGGCTTTTACCACCATGCGGCGCTTTGGCCCGGTGGTGAAGCCGGAGAAGACCCGTGGCGAGGTGGAGCAGAGTGCGTCGGGGAAGCTGGCCACTTTTTATGTCCGCATCCTCTTCCGGCAGAACGCCAGCTGGCAGGGCACCGTCCTCTGGTCCGAGGGCAGCCAGGAGGAACGCTTCCGCAGTGCCCTGGAGCTGGCTCTGCTCCTGGACAGCGCCCTGGAGCAGGTGAGCGAGCGCAGGTAGCCGCTGTTTTGCAATATGAAAAAAAGAAATGAAAAAGGAACGAGTCCAATCTGGACTCGTTCCTTTTGGTGCGCGAGGCGGGACTTGAACCCGCACGTGCGTATTGCACACTAGAACCTGAATCTAGCGAGTCTGCCAATTCCACCACTCGCGCACATATTCACTTTTTAGCGCCGCTCACTTCGTTTCAGAAGCTCGCGTGCCGCTCAGTGCAGGACTTATAATACCATCGCCTTTTGAAAAAGTCAAGCGTTTTTTTCGACTTTTTCAAAGAAATTTCAAAAAAGTTTCCCACCCCGCCCGCAGGGGACGGAGTGGGAAATCACAGTGCCTGAGAATATTTTACTTCGTGCCGAAGATCCGGTCGCCGGCGTCACCCAGGCCGGGGACGATGTAGCCGTGCTCGTTGAGCTTTTCATCCACGGCGGCGACGTAGATCTCCACGTCGGGGTGGTCGGCGCGGACGCGCTCGATGCCCTCCGGGGCGGCGAGGATGTTCATGAGCTTGATGTTCTTCACGCCGTATTCCTTGACAAAGGTGATGGCAGCGGAGGCGGAGCCGCCGGTGGCCAGCATGGGGTCGAGGATGATGACGTCCCGCTCGGCGATGTCGGTGGGCATCTTGCAGTAATACTTCACCGGCTCCAGGGTCTCAGGGTCCCGGAAGAGGCCGATGTGACCGACCTTGGCGGAGGGGATCAGGGTGAGGATGCCCTCGACCATGCCCAGGCCCGCCCGCAGGACGGGGACGATGGCCAGCTTCTTGCCGGCCAGCTGGTAGGTCACGGCCTTTGCCACAGGGGTCTGGACCTCCACCGGCTCCAGGGGAAGGTTCCGGGTGGCGTCGTAGCACATGAGGGTGGCGATCTCGCCCACGATCTCCCGGAAGTCTCTTACGCCGGTGGTCTCATCCCGCAGGATGGACAGCTTATGTTGCAGCAGGGGGTGGTCCAATACGTGTACCATTTCCATTTGTATCGTTCTCCTTTTTCTCAGTCGGTCTTAGATGGTTTGTTTTTTGGCGGCATCCTCCCGTTCCAGGCGCTCCCGCTCGGCCTGGGACAGGCGGTGGTAGACTGGCACCAGCTCGCCGGGGGAGACGGTCTGGCCGGTCCGAGCCAGTTCTAATCCCATCCGGGCCACGCCCCAGGCGCTCTGCATCCGCAGGTTCGGGGGGGCTAAGATGGCGGGGATGCCGGCGGCGGTCAGGGCGTCGTAGCAGAGCTGCGCCCCGTCGCCCACGACGATCTGGGGGACGCTCGTCCCCTCCAACTCCTTGACCAGGTCGGCCAGGGCAATGGCCCGGTCGGGGGTCAGGCGGTGGGGGGCAGTGCCGTTCACTTGGAAGCGGGCGTTGTAGACCTGGTGCCGCCGGGCGTCCATGGCGGCGCAGACCTCCCCCTGGAACCCGGCCAGGCTCCAGGCCATGGCTTCCAGGGTCGAGCAGCCCGCGCAGGGCAGCTCCGCGGCCCAGGCCAGGCCCTTGGCGGCAGCCACGCCGATGCGCAGGCCGGTAAAGGAACCCGGCCCGGCGGCCACGGCGATGAGGTCCAGGTCCTGCGGCTTGAGACCGCACTGTTCCAGCAGGCCCGCCGCCATGGGCAGCAGGGTCTGGCTGTGGGTCAAACCCGTGTGCAGGTAGGTCTGGCCCAGTAACATTTCGTCCTCACACAGGGCGGCCGAGGCCGCGACGGCGGAGGATTCTAAGGCTAAGATCTTCATGGCGTCCTCCCTTCCGGCGGTTCGGGATTGTCCGGGTCCCAGCCGTCCAGGCCGGGGCCGTGGAGGGTGATGATTCGCTGGCCGTCGGTCATGCCCCGGCGGATGTCCACCCAGAGGGTGTCCTCGTCCAAAGCGTCCCGGATGTTTTCACTCCACTCTACGGCGCAGATGCCGCCCCGGCGCAGGAAGTCCTCCCAGCCGATGTCGAAGAGATCGTCGGCGTCTCGCAGGCGGTACATATCAAAGTGGAACAGGGGCAGCCGTCCCCCTTCGTATTCGTTCACGATGGTAAAGGTGGGGCTGGTGACCCGCTGGGGGATGCCCAGGCCCTGGGCCATGCCCCGGACAAAGGCGGTCTTGCCCGCCCCCATGCCGCCGGTGAAGGCGATGACTTCCCCGCCCCGAAAATCCTGGGCCAGGCGCTGGGCCAAAGTGCTGGTCTCCTCGGGGGAATGGGTGATAAACTGCTCCGCCATGCTTAGAACAGCCCGTGGATGACGGCGTTCTCGTCCACGTCAATCTTCTCGGCGGCGGGGACTTTGGGCAGGCCGGGCATGGTCATGATCTCACCG
>OIBI01000832.1_pt1 | contig 11383 bp, 9 predicted proteins | sample 1580951 | NCBI WGS metagenome assembly OIBI01 (sample SAMEA3882516, study PRJEB24775) | human gut metagenome | biome: human-associated habitat; feature: intestine environment; material: feces | place: Netherlands | collected 2009/2010 | reverse complement strand
GCTTTGCCGCCAAGAAGCTGGGCGTTCCCTACGAACGCTGGCAGGTCTCCATCGCCGAGGCGGGCAACACGAGTGCGTCGAGCGTGCTCATGGCGCTTTCCGACGCCTATGAGGAGGGCCGCATCAAGCCGGGCGACAAGGTGATGTGCGTGGGCTTTGGCGGCGGACTCACGAGCGGCGCGCTGCTGTTCGAGGCGTAGAAGGCGCGGGGCGGAAAATCGGTAATAGAGGTCGCGGATTTTCGGTAATGAGGCGATCAGGGCCGTGTATCACAAATGTGATACGTTTAGGCGCACACAACGGCATTGCCTAAAGCTACCAAGGGGGTCGCCATGCAGCGATCTATGAACATCGATACGACGACGAATGAGCTCGAGTATGTTCGTGTTGATTTTGACGACCCGCAGGCGCTCCTCGAACACGCGAAGAAACTTGAGGGGCACACGTTCCGTGAGGTTTTGGACCTTGGGATTACCCCCGATGGACCCGCTGCAGGAAAGACCGACTATAACGATGCCTCTTTCAAAGGAGGTATGGGCACGCTCATCGAGGAGCGATACTTCGGTTACCACGCCAATAGCGATGCGCATGCCGACTTTGCCGACGCTGGCGTAGAGCTGAAAACTACCTGCTATGACGTCAAAAACGATGGCAGCATCCGAGCCGGAGAACGTCTTGTCCTCGGAATGATTGCCTATGACGAAAGCATTGAGCGCGCTTTCGATGAGTCGCATATGTGGGAAAAGGGCGGAAATATCCTGCTCATTTATTACAAGCGTGATAAGACAATCGATAAATACGATCAGAAAATTGAATACGTCACGCTCTTTACTCCGCCTGATGAAGACCTCGCAATCATCCGTGAGGATTACAGCACCATTCAGGAGTACGTAATGGATGGAAGAGCGGATGAGCTATCAGAATCGATGACCCACTACTTGGGGGCATGCACAAAGGGCGCAACGGCCGAGAAGAGCATGCGCAATCAGTCCGTATATGCACCGGGCAAGAAAGCAAGGGGACGAGCCTGGTGCTATAAGAACAGTTACATGAATGTCGTTCTCAACGACTACATCGTCGGACAAAGAGGTAACGAGTCCATCATCAAGAACTCGGAACAACTATCCAAGCGTTCCTTTGAAGAGCACGTCATTTCGCTCATCGAGCCTTTTATTGGAATGACCGACAGGGAGATTTGCGACAAGCTCGGCCTCGCCTATACGGGCAACAAGGCCCAATGGACCACGATTGTCTATCACATGCTCGGGCTGCATGACAGCCGAGCAGACGAGTTCGAGAAGGCAAACATCAATGTCCGGACAGTACGCATTGAAAAACACGGGGGAATAAAAGAAAGCCTCTCCCTCGACACCTTTTCCTTTATCGACCTCATGACCGAAGAATGGGAAATCGCCCCGCTTCACGAATACTTTGAGGAAACCAGGTTTTTGTTCGTTGCGTTCCAAAGAGAGGGCGAAGACCTGAGACTTAAGGGGGCAACATTCTGGAGCATGCCGCGGAAGGATATCGACGGCCCCCTTCGCTCATGTTGGCAAGCTACCAAAGACGTAATTAGCAATGGGGTTTCGATTGTCGAAGTGCCTTGGGGTGAAAAGACTCGTTTCAAGAACAACCTCCCCGGCAAAAGCGAGAATCCCGTCGCGCATGTTAGACCGCATACATCGAAAGCTGCTTATCGACTCGAAGATGGGCAAATCATTGGCGATGTCGAGCATCACGCCGACGAGTTGCCTGATGGCCGCGCAATGACGAAACAGAGTTTTTGGCTGAACAATGACTATATCTATGAAATCGTGAGGGATATTTAACATGTTCGCGTCTGAGAAATCTAGATCTTTCGCCGTCGATCATCTACAATAGGCACTGCGTTATGTGGCACATCTTTATGACATTCACGTGTCACACCCATAAACAAGAATATGCGTCCACGGCTTTCAGAATGCGAAGGAGCACCCTATGGCCAACGACACAATCGAAGTGGCGGAGCTATTCGCCGGAGTTGGCGGATTCCGTCTAGGTCTAGACGGATACTCTGACCCAAACCATCCCGAATTCAAGATGGAGGCCGCTGGCCCATTCAAAACCGTGTGGGCCAACCAATGGGAGCCGCCTGGAACAGAATCCAAGCAGTTTGCATGGCGTTGTTATGAGGAGCATTTTGGTGCAGGCAGCTGCGTCAATGAAGATATCAACAAAGTGCTTGACGAATACGAAGCAGGCGAGCGAACTATTCCGGATTTTGGCATGCTGGTCGGCGGTTTCCCTTGTCAGGACTACTCAGTCGCCAAGCCCCTCAACATGGCCAGGGGCATCGAGGGCAAGAAGGGCGTCCTGTGGTGGGATATTTACCGCATGATTCACTTAAAGCAGCCAAAGTATTTGCTCCTTGAGAACGTCGACCGCCTCCTCAAAAGCCCGGTGAAGCAACGCGGACGTGACTTTGCGATTATCCTGAGCTGCTTGGCTGAAGAAGGCTACTCGGTCGAGTGGCGCGTCATCAACGCAGCAGAATACGGCATGCCGCAAAAGCGCCGCCGCGTATATATTTATGGCGAGCTCACGGAAGATGAATGGGACCTTGAAAGCCGCATCAAGCAAGATGGCATCATGGCAAAGGCATTCCCCATCACTGAGAAAGTCACCGCAATCACCTCCGTTGATGTCACTGCGAATCCTTACGAGATATCCCAGCACTTCGGTGTTGGCAAGAAGCTCTCACCTTTCCAAAATGCCGGAGCGATGCAAAAGGGCCAGGTCATGACATGCAAGGTCGAGCCTGTCTTTGATGGCGAGGCGACTACGCTTGCCAACATTGTCGTTCCCGATTCTGAAGTGCCTCCTGAGTTCTTCATCTCAGAAGAAGACCTTCCCAAATGGAAGCGAATGCGTGAAGCAAAAAAGGAACCCCGCACCACGGCAGCAGGGTTTACGTACATGTACACCGAAGGTGCGATGGCATGGCCCGACCCACTCGATAGACCGGCGCGAACCATCCTCACTGGCGAGGGCGGCAAAGGCGCTAGCCGCACCAAGCATGCTGTTATGGGGGATAGCGAACGAATTCGTCGGCTTGTTCCCGACGAACTCGACATGATTCAGATGTTTCCCAAGGGCTGGACAGATACGGGTATGACTGACGGCCAGCGCGCGTTCTGTATGGGCAACGCACTCGTAGTGGAGATACCGCATAGGATCGGGAAAGAGATGGCGAATAGGCAAGGTGGAGTTGGTTAATGGCGGGTTATTTGTTCACATTCAGCGATATAGATTCTCTTATTAGTTGCATCCAATCGGGAATTTACTCAACAAGAATGAAGACCAGCTGGTCGATTGCTACCGAAGGAACGCTGGGTGACTTCATCAGCATGAAGCCTGGTGACAACGTCTATCTGTTCTCTAAACGAATCGTTTACGGCATTGGCGAAATAATCGAAATCGCCCCAGGATTAACTGTAGTTGAAAACTGGCCAACTTCAACGAGCGGTGAAGCCTTCGACTATGCCGTCGTTGACCCTGATCCTGTTCTATCCAATCAGCCTAATCAGGCGGAAGAAGTTATCCAAAGATGGATTGTCGCCTTTCGACCAAGCCCCTATTTCTTTAAAACAGGCATTGATATGGATGATCTGCTTCAATCTGATCCGCACGCATTCAGATCTTTGCGGGTTTTCTGGAAAAGGTCGTTCATAAAACTTGATGATGAAGAAAATCTCGCATTCAAGGCCGCGATTCTTAGGAAAAACCTGGGGCAACTTAATGCAGATGAAGAACTCGACTGCTTTGAATGTTGCTACACCCAATCATTACACGAAATCACAGAAGGAAATCACAAGCTCTCCTCTCCTGATATCAAATCGCTCCTTTCAAACAAACGACAGCCAGATGGATCATTAAAATCTGAAATGTTGTTGGAAATAGCGCTTCTCGATAATCTGTCGCATAAATCTGAACCTGGATCATTGTTCGGGCAATGGGATTATCTGAGCCACCAGGTCAATGCATCGCCCATGAAAGCAGTTGACTACATGGATAAGATTGACGTGTTTGGCTATCGCTGGCTGCCAAATTATGAGAATCAGATTATTGAAAAGTATTTCATTGCTGAGTTGAAAAAAGGATCAGCCACAATAGAAGACGTCTTTCAGCTTATGAAATATGTTGACTGGGTTAGTAACGAATATGCAAGTGGCGATTATTTCAGACTGAAGGCATTTTTGGTAGCGAAAAGCTTCGCATTTGAATCGCTCGATCAATATGATCAAGCTATAGAACGTAACCAACTCACCGGACGTAGACCAGCAAAAAATGAAATATGGAACGACGTAACACTAGTTACTTATGAAGTTGAAGCAGACGGGGAGATAGTTTTCTCATCTTTCCCCGTTGACTAGCAATATAAGCTGACGGATACTCTGCCCTCTACACAACCCTCGCGTCCCGAATCGCCTGCACCACCTCGATGTCCGATGGCAGCCACCCCACGTCATCTAACTCGTCCCGGCCCAGCCAACGCGCGTCGCTGTGCTCGAGCAGCTTCATGCCACTGGCGAGCGTGCAGACAAAGCACTGCATCGTCATCGTAAATTCGGGGTAGTCGTAGTCGACCGTGATGAGCTTTGGCCCCACCTCGATGGTAGCGTCGAGCTCCTCGTGAATCTCGCGCACGAGCGCCGCCTCGGGAGCCTCGCCCGGTTCGATCTTGCCGCCGGGAAACTCCCAGCTGCCCTTGTAGTTGCCGTAACCGCGCTGCGTCGCCAGAATCTTGCCGTCATGCACGATGATTGCGGCTACCACCTCGATGTGTTTCATAGCTTTGGCCCTTCTGATTCTTTCGAATCGAGATTTCTCGGCTCCGCTTCGCTCGAAATGACAAGAACAGAGCACGCCGCTATCTGTCCCATCTAAACCCGTGGGCGGATGCGATAGCTCGCGCCAAGCTCGTCGCATAGCTCCTGGCAGGCGCGCTCTTGCTCGTGAGTTATAGTGTCTCCCACCGTGGTGAGCACCACGGTGGGGACATGGGTTGCCGCGCGGCGCGCGAACTCAAGCATCGCGGAATGGGCCTGCTCGCCGAACTTGCTACGCGTGAGCGCGAGATACTCGTCCGCATCGGGGCTGTTGAGGCTGACCGAGATGGTATCGACAATTCCCTCGAGCTCGGGCGTGATGTCGCGTCCGTTGATGAGCGAGCCCTGGCCGTTGGTGTTGATACGCACCGGCAGCGTCGTATTCTCCTTCACCCAACGAGCGACCTCCTTGAGCACGTCGAACGCTTCCATGGGCTCGCCGTACCCGCAGAAGACGAGCTCGGAGTAGCGTGAGAGGTCGAGTTGACGAAGTTGCTCGACGATCTCCCCGGCCGCGGGCTCGCGCTCGAGCCAAAGGACATCGCGGCCGTTGACGGTATCGGATTCGTTGCGAATGCAAAAGGCGCAGCTACACGGACACCGATTGGTGAGGTTGACGTAGAGCGTGTCGCCGATCTCGTACAGTATGTTCATCGCCTTGGTCATATGTAAGCTCCGGTTCGATTTCGTCGTTACGATTCGAGAGAATAGCCCTTCGTGTTGCCCCCGAAAACCCGGAATTCCAACATGCAAGACAAGTGACAGCACTGTCGAGGGGCAAAAACGCAGTTGCATGTCGAAAAATGACGTTTTCCTAGAGGCCTGGGAAGCGTCCTGTCGAAAAATGACGTTTTCCTAGGATTCGAGAGCGAAAAAGCCTAGGAAAACGTCAGAAACATGCATGATATGCCGCATGACCCTAGGAAAACGTCGAAAACGTGCATGATATATCACGTGACCCTAGGAAAACGTGGAAAAGCTGCATGGGGGCATCGCGTGACCCTAGAAAAACGTCATTTTCCTGCAGTTGCACGGAAAGGGCCGCGAGCATAGTGCCCACGGCCCTTCACCTGCGACGCTACCAGAACCTCTACAGGTCAATGTACCAGATGCGCTCGATGTCGAGCGTCGCCTCCAAATCGCGGCGTACGTTGGCGGGAACGGCCTGGTTGAGGTTGATGAGCACCTCGACCAGGGGATGCTCGGAATCCTTGGCAATCTGCATGGACTCGACATTGATGCCCGCATCGCCAAACACCGTACCGATCTTGCCGATCTGGCCAGGCTGATCCTCGTACTCGAGCACGACGAAGTCCTTCATCGGCACGAAGTCGACGGGCAGGCCCATGAAGTTGATGATGCGTGGCATATCCGAGGTCATATCGCGCGTGACGCTGATGGAATACACGTCATCGCCGCACGACGCCTCGATCTCGATGTAACTCGGATAGCTCTCCGAGAGCGGATCGGTAGCGGTCTCGACGACGATGCCACGCTGCTCGGCGATGTAGCTCGCGTTGATGATGTTAACGGTGACCTCGCTGTTGAACGTCACGCCGCCCGCGAGCGCCGCCATCCCCAGGATCGTCGGGTCCGTGTCCGCTATCTTGCCACATGCCGTGACCTTCAGCTTCTCGATGCCGCCGCCGACGACCTGCGACAGGATCTCGCCACCACGCTGGGCAACGGGGATGAAGTACTTGAGCTGCGCCATGACGTCGGCCGGGATGCGCGCAGCGTTCACGGCCGTGGCAACCGTCTTGCCTTCGAGGCCGGCGATGACGTACTCGGCGATCTGCGTGGCAGCGCGAGTCTGGGCCTCCTTGGTGGAAGCGCCCAGGTGCGGGGTAATGACGGCGTTCTCAAACTTGTGGATGGGTGAGTCAGAGACGGGCTCGTTCTCCCACACGTCGATACCGGCACCGGCAAGGTGTCCGTTCTCGAGCGCATCGGCAAGCGCGTCGAGGTCGACCAGGCCGCCGCGCGCGACATTGAGGACGATGGCACCCTCGGGCATCTCGGCCAGCTGCTTGGCACCGATCATGCCAGTGGTCTCGGGAGTCTTGGGCATGTGCAGGGTGATGAAGTCGGATTGCTTGCACACCTCGTCGATTTCATCGAGCAGCGTGATGCCATAGTGAGCGGCGCGCTCGGGCGGGCAGTATGGGTCGTAACCGATGAGCCTCATGCCAAAGGCGGCGGCGCGCTCGGCAACCAGCAGGCCGACATGACCGGTGCCGAAAATGCCAAGCGTCTTGTCCTGGAGCTCCTTGCCTGTGAACTTGGAGCGATCCCATTTGCCCTCCTTCATGGACGCGCTCGCAGCAGCGGTGTTGCGTGCGGTGGCGAGCATGAGCGCCATGGTCTGCTCGGCGGCGGACACGACGTTGGAAAGCGGCGCGTTGCACACGATGATGCCGCGCTCGGTGGCAGCCTCGCGGTCGATGTTGTCGACGCCCACGCCGGCACGGCCGATGATCTTGAGCTTGGCACCGGCCTCGATGACCTCGCGGGTGACCGTCGTAGCAGAACGCACGATGAGCGCATCATACTCGGGAATGAGCTCGACGAGCTCTTCGGGCGTGGTATCGGGCTTGAACGTGACTTCGTAGCCAGCATCTTCGAGCACGGCAATGCCGGCCTTGTTGAACTTCTCCGGAATCAATATCTTCATGACTATCCTCATTCCCTTGTTGCCATAGTGAGACGGCGTAGTAAATGCAGTTATTGTAGTGACCCTTCACCTCATGCGATAAGGGTTCTCTCTTTTATTTCTATAAGCGTCACGGAAACTGTACATTTACGTCGATTTGGCAGCTTTATCTCATAAAGCATGAGTAAACACTCTTGATTTTACCGCCATATCGCCTATTTTAATCACATGACAAGACCGGCATATATCATTCTTGCTCACGAAAGCTCGCTCGCCTACTGGCGCAGCCCAACCGCAAAACGTGGACGAAGTCTAGACGCCGTCGAGGCACGTGACTTTATCGACCAGGCATGCGGAAGTGCTCACGTGCGGACGCTCGATAACGCCCTTTCGTCGGATTTCCTCGCGGGCATGCGCAAGCCGCTCGACCTGCTCACCGCCAATCGAAACGAGAGGCGCTCCACCAAGCGGGCGCGCTTCCACTGCATGCAAACCGCCTTGTCAGACAGAGCGCTTGTCCTGGTCGACGAAGCGATTCTTCCCGACGGCACGAAACTGCATATCGCACTCAGCAGTCCCGAGTTCTGCTTTTTGCAAATGGCGCGCCTGCTCCCATGGTTCGACTTAATCGCCCTCGGCTTTGAGCTCTGCGGAGACTACGTGCTCGCTCCCGATACTCCACGCGGATTTCTCCCTCGCAGTCCCATCAGCGCACCTAACGATCTTGTCGCTTTCGCCACAAATGCCTACAACTTCACGGGATCCAAGACTGCCCGCAAGGCTGCTCGGCAAATCTTGCAAGGATCACGCTCGCCCAAGGAGACGAAGGTCTGCATGCTCGCCCATCTTCCCCGACTCCAGGGAGGAATGGGATGCAAGGCCCCACTGCTCGGCCAGAAAATCGAGGCACCTGATCCCGCTGCTCGCATCCTGGGCACGCGCACCTTCAAACCCGACCTCTATTGGCCCGAACATCGTGTGGTTGTCGAATACAGCAACCACACGTGGCCATCGGCACAGGAGCGCCTGAATTACGATAAGCTCGTGCGCAATGCATATCGCATGCTCGGAATCACTGCTATCTCGCTAGGGAAGGACAATTTGCCCGACGACGTGGGGCTACGAAAGCGATTCGAACTCATCAACCGCAAATGCGGACGACGCCTGCAGGCGCCGAACGATCGGCATTTGGCTCGTCAACGCGAATTACTCGACTGGATGAGTAGCTAGCTCTTCCGGGTGCGCGACCTCATCGCATTTGCTCTTTCGGGCCTCCCGTCCTAGCTGTCCTTTCGTACATGCGCTACTATCGCTTGCAGTAACAACACACGAAAGGATGCCCCATGGCCTCAGCATACGATGTCATCGTCGATACCCCCAAGTACCACCTCCAGGGAAAGGCGAAGCTCGAGCTTTTGGGCGAGACGGCCCGCGCACATCTCGACATCACCGACGTGGGGTCACTTGACGGAGAGGGCACCCGCAACGGCAAGAAGTTTGACGTCTCCGGCATCGCGCACATTGACGGCAAGGACATCGAGTTCACCGCCCATGGTGCGACCTGGGCAAATAGCATCGATGTCAAGGCGCAGACGAGCATCGGCGAGGTCGTCATCTACGGAACGATGACCGGTTACTCCGCAGGTGACGTCGTTGGCAATGACGCCGGATTCGCGGGCCGCTGGGCTGACGTGCAATAAACGGAGCATTTTTTCGATAATGTGAGATTAAGACGAACAGGGTGCAAGAAGATTTCGATTGTGTGATGATCGAAAGGCGACCAGTCTCACATAATCGAAAAAAGCGTGCACGAGTTCGCCGCACGACACACATAATCGAAAAAATTGCGTACGGGAAAAACTCTAGGTTCACATAATCGCAAAAAACATGCTTATCGGGTGAGACGCATCGACCCTTTAGTCTGTGTATAACGCAGGTTTTCGCTTGCATAGCACACGGTCAGGGTATATCCTCAACGACAATTCCGTTCCAGAGAAAGGTCGATTATGTCAACTGATTTCATCGCTATTGGCGAGCGCATTCGAGGCATCCGCGAGGCCTGTGACGTAACGGCCGAGGACATGGCCGCCGACCTTGACGTCGACCTGGAAACCTACATCCAATGGGAGGAGACGGGTGCCGACGTACCCATCTCGGCCATCTATCACATGGCAAATCGCTTTGGCATCGAGTTCACGGAGATCCTGACGGGCAAATCCGGGCACCTCGACACCTTCCACCTCATCAAAGCCGGCGAGGGCCGCGAGGTCGACCGCCTTCCGGGCTATCACTTCGAAGACCTGGCCTGGCGTTTTACGCAGAAGGACTTCCAGCCCCTGCTCGTCACGCTTGACCCCCATGACGAGCCTGCAGAGCTCGTCGACCATCGGGGCCAGGAGTTCAACTACATCCTCGAGGGTTCCATCGTCTTTACCTTCGACGACCGTGAGATAGTTCTCGACGCAGGCGACTCCATCTTCTTCAACCCGGAGCACAGGCACGGACAGCGTTGCAACGGCGACGTACCCGCCAAGTTCCTCACCATCATTAGCGAATAAGACAGCGTGCCTGGCACACTGTCTCATATCCTAGAAAGAAAAGATAAAAGTGGACTACATACTCAGCAAATATTGCCCCCGTATCGAGTTCGACTCGTACGAGGACTTCTACGACAACTTCAAGATCGACGTGCCCGAGAACTTCAACTTCGCCTATGACGTCGTTGACGAATGGGCGCGTGTCGAGCCCGAGAAGAAGGCCCTCGTGTGGATTAACGATGCCGGCGAGGAGCGCGAGTTCACCTTCACTGACATCTCGCTGCTCTCAAACCGCGCCGCCAATGCCTTCAAGAAGCTCGGCATCCACAAGGGCGACGTCGTGATGATGATGCTGCGCCGCCGTTGGGAATACTGGGTGTGCGCCATGGCGCTGTGCAAGATCGGCGCGACCATCATCCCCGCAACCATCCAGCTCACCTCGAAGGACATCGCATATCGCGCGAACTCGGCAGACGTGAAGATGGTGATCTGCGTCGATGACGACTATGTGGTCGAGCAGGTGGAGGGCGCCCTTCCCAACTCGCCCAGCATCCAGGAGAAGGTGCTCGTCGCGGGTAAACGCGACGGCTGGCTGTCCTTCGACGAGCTCATCGAGAGCGCGAGCGATCAGTGGGAGCGCCCCACGGGCGAGGATGCCACCCAAATCGACGACATCATGCTCATCTACTTCACGAGCGGCACCACGGGCAACGCCAAGGCCGTGGAGCACAGCTTCAAGCATCCGCTCGGGCACATCCTCACCGCCAAATACTGGCAGCAGGTGCGCGAGAACCGCCTGCACATGTCCGTGACCGATAGCGGCTGGGCCAAATTCGGCTGGGGCAAGATCTACGGCCAGTGGATTGCCGGTGCTGCGATCTTCGCCTACGACATGGACAAGTTCGTGCCTGCCAAGCTGCTGCAGGTCATGCAAGACTACGACCTCGCGACCTTCTGCGCGCCGCCCACCATGTTCCGGTTCATGCTCCAGGAGGACGTGACCAAGTACGACCTCTCCAGCATCCATCACTGCTGCATCGCCGGGGAGCCCCTAAACCCCGAGGTCTACAAGAAGTGGCTGGATTTGACCGGCCTGAAGCTGTACGAGGGCTTTGGCCAAAGCGAAAGCTCGGTGATGCTGGCCAACTTCCAATGGTTCGAGCCCATCCCCGGCTCCACCGGCAAACCTTCGCCTCTGTACGATATCCGGTTGGTGGATGGAAATGGTATTGTGTGTGAGGACGGCGAAGAGGGCACCATCGCTGTGATGGGCGTGAAGGAGCATCCTCCCGTGGGCCTGTTCACCGGCTACTATTTAAACGACG
>OIBI01000806.1_pt1 | contig 11612 bp, 8 predicted proteins | sample 1580951 | NCBI WGS metagenome assembly OIBI01 (sample SAMEA3882516, study PRJEB24775) | human gut metagenome | biome: human-associated habitat; feature: intestine environment; material: feces | place: Netherlands | collected 2009/2010 | reverse complement strand
CAGCTGCCGGAGCGGTGCTTAAGCCGCAAGGCGGGAATTGTGCGGTGTTGCCTTATATAAAAGGGCGGAACACAGATTGAACAGATTGAAATAATTGAAATAAAAGAATGGATCACTGGTGCGCGGGGTGGCGTTTCAGGAAAGCGCGGTATTCCCGGTACCAGCACTGGGGGCAAAGGCTCTGATACTCTACAGCATCCACTGTGTCAATCGCAACCTGGGCGCCCTCAAACACGAACTCGCCGTTTACCTTGCGGCCGTTGCAGGTGGCTTTGCGGCCGCAGGCGCAGATGGTTTTCATCTCCTCGATCGTGTGGGCCAGCTCTAAAAGGCGGGTGGAACCGGGGAAGCCGCGGTTCATAAAGTCCGCCCGCAGCCCATAGCAGATGACCGGAATGTTCAGGTCCACCGTGACCAAAAACAGCTGCTCGGCCTGCGCCGGGGTAAAGAACTGGCTTTCGTCACACAGCACACAGGCAGGGGCGCTGCCATGGGCGGCGGTATCGGCCCGGACGATATCCAGGATGTCCATGTCCGGGCTGACCAGCACATCCACCTTGTGGCTGACCCCCAGGCGGGAAACAATATGATCGCCGCCTTTGGTGTCCACGCTGGCTTTCAGAATCAGCACCCGCATGCCGCGTTCGTTATAATTGAAAGCAACCTGCAAAAGCGCCGTGGTTTTGCCGCTGTTCATTGCGCCGTAACGGTAATATAGCTTTGCCATGTTTGGCTCCTTATTAAAATAAAGTGAAAAACAGCATGAAAATCGGGGTGTACCACAGGATCCTGCACCCATGCCAGGGCAGGCGCTGGGGTACACCCCGCCGGAAACAGTCATGTGCTGTGTGCCCGGCTTTTATTCATCATGGCTGCGCAGCCGGTAGCCAAGGCTCATCAGGCTGTCGCCCAAATGGACGTTTTCCACTGTGACCTGCGGATAAACGACCGAAAGATCATAGTGGCTGAAGTTCCAGAAGCCCTGAATACCCAGCCGAACCAGCTCGTCCGAAAGGTCCATGGCGCTCTGGCGCGGCACGCACAGCACGGCGACCACCGGCTTGTGCGCCGCACAGAAGCTTTCCAGCTCGGACAGCGGGCGGATGGTTACGCCGCTGATCTCCTTGCCCTCCAGGGCGGGGTTGATATCAAACGCGGCAATCAGCTTGTAGCCGTTGGTATCGCGGCTGATAAAGCTGGAGACCGCCGTGCCCAGGCGGCCGGCGCCGATCAGCACGGTAGGCAGCAGCTCGCCGTTGCCAAACAACAGTTTGCCAATCTCGGTAAGCAGCACATCCACCTTGTAGCCGATGCCCTGCTGGCCAAAACCGCCAAAACAGTTGAAATCCTGCCGCACCTGGCTGGCGGTGGTGCCCATCATGCGGGCCAGCTCGCTGGAAGAAATTTTATCACGCCCATCTGCCTGCAGGTTGCTCAAGTAGCGGTAATATTTGGGCAACCGCTTGATCACGGGCAACGATGCTTTGTTTTGCATTGTTGATGACATAAAGACTAATCTCCCGTTCTCCGGGCAGGGGTAAAGGGAACACCCTGCCTCTTGTGTGATTCCGATGTAAATTCTAGTAAAAGTATAATCAATCTTGTGCCGATTGTCAATTTTTTATCTAAGTTTTTCCGCGCTTTTTTTGCCCAGTCGCGCCCCTCTGTGCATAAAAAAGCGTACCAGCGGGGCATACTGTCAGGGTATAGCCGGGTTTTGCACTGCCCGGCGCACCGATTTTGTCGGAAGGAAAGGAACCCCGCCATGCCAAACCGTACCCCAAAACAACAGCCCGCCCCCCATGCTGCCAAGGACGCAAAGGATGTGGAGCGCATGCGGCTGGAACATGACCTGATCACGGACAGCGGCATTGTGCCCGCCACCAAGGGCCGCCATGCCATTTATTGCCTGACGGTGATCGGCACCATTGAGGGCCACAGCCTGGCCCCCGATAACCAGAAAAGCACCAAGTATGAGCATGTGATCCCCCAGCTAGTGGATATTGAGGAGGACCCCGCCATTGAGGGGCTGTTGGTCATCCTGAATACCGTGGGCGGCGATGTGGAAGCCGGGCTCGCTTTGGCGGAGCTGATCTCCGGCGTCAGCAAGCCCAGCGCAACGCTGGTGCTGGGCGGCGGGCATTCCATCGGCATCCCGCTGGCGGTTTCGGCCCGCAAAAGCTTTATTGTGCCCACCGCCACCATGACGGTGCATCCGGTGCGCCACTCCGGCATGGTGCTGGGGGTGCCCCAGACCCTGCGCTATTTTGAGCAGATGCAGGAGCGCATCGTCAGCTTTGTGGCGGGGCATTCCGGCATCAGCGCCAGGCGCTTTACCCAGCTGATGCACAATACCGGGGAGCTGGTGATGGATATGGGTACCGTGCTGGGCGGGGAACAGGCTGTGGAAGAGGGGCTGATCGACGCCATCGGCAACCTGGGCGATGCGCTGCGCTACCTGTATGCCGAAATCGACGCCGGAAAAACCGGATATTGAGGGGGCGCTGCCCGCCAGTGGGCGGAAAGGCTTTGATGAAAATAGAAAGAGAAAGGGGTTTTACAAGCGGGCGTTTTCATGCTACAATATACCTTATGCTATAAGGGGCAGTATGCCCCTGCCCAAAACAGCACGGCACAGCCGCCGTGGCGGATGGCAGATAAAATCACTGCGCGGAAAGTCTCTTTATGCGGGGCCGCTGGATCCTGTTTAATGGCCGCCCGCTGCCAGATAAAAGGCGAAAGAACTTTCGTTCAAAACGGGGGCAGGCCCGCCGCGCCAAAGCAAATCAACAATGGCTGCCCGCTGAACAGGGCAGCCTGAATATACGCATATTATAGTAAAGAGGTAGGGAGAGCATGGCACGTTCAAGTTCCGCCAAAAACGGAAAAAACAGTAAAAACACATACCGCGCCTCCGGCAGCAAAAGCAGTAAAAGCAGCAGCTCCGGGACCAGACACAACAGTTCGGCCTCCGGCAGCAAAAAGCGGATGTCCAGGCTGGAACAGCGCCGCGCCCAGCAGCAAAACCTGATCCGCAGCGTGGTGCTGGCCGGGCTTGGCATTCTGGCCATTGCGCTGGTGCTGGTGCCGGGGCAGAGCTTCTGGAATGTTCTGCGCAGCTGGCTGTTTGGCACCTTTGGCGTGGTTACATATTTTGTCGGCCCGTTTTTGCTGTATCTGGCCTATCTGCTGGCATCCGGTTACCATGTGGGCACTTTCATTGGCAAGGTGCTGCTGCTGGCGGTGCTGCTGGCCGGTACGGCGGTCATCTTCTCGGACTTTAAGGTAGGGGATACCCCCTGGCAGACCGTCAAGATGCTGTTTGCCTGGGGGCAGCGCAAGTTCTGGACCGGCGGTGTGCTTGGTGTGCCCATCGGCGCATCGCTGCTGGCCGTCTGTGGCCGTCCCGGTGCCAATATCGTCATGATTATTGTCATCCTGATGGGGCTGATGGTGTTTTTTGCCGTTACCCCGGTGGATGTGGTGCAGTTCATCAGCTATTATATTCAGGAGTTCAAAGCCCGCCGCGCCGCCCGTGCGGAGGAAGAAACCGCTTATGATACCCAGCTGTTTGGCCATGAAGCGGAGGAAGAATCCCTTGAAAACCTGACCGGCAGCCTGCCGCCCATGGCCGGTGAGTCTCCGGCCACGCCGCAGTCTGGCACCCGCCGCCCCTTTGATGTGGCCCCCTATCTGGAACAGGAGGAAGCCGCCCGCCGCAATGCGGCCCAGGCAAACCCTGCCGACCAGGCTGCCGCCGCAGCGCAGGCCGGCCAGCCGGCGGCCCAGCCCCAGCAGGCGTATACGCAGCCCGGCACCGCAACATACCCCGATATGCAGCGTGCCCAGGCTGCGCCCCAAGGCGTGCAGCACACCCAAAGCTTTGCCCCGCCCGCCCAGCGTTCGGACTTTGATGTGGACCTGGGGCCGGATGCTTCCCAGCGCGCTTTGCAGAACGCCGTGCAGCATGACCCGCTGCAGAAAATTGAGATCGGCCCCGGCGGCACCTTTGGCCTTGACCCGCTGGAGCAGTTGAACCATCGCGAGTACCCCGCGCCCCAGCCGGAACCCCAGCCGCAGGAAGAAAGCTTTGAGCTGCACCTGGAACCGGAAGCCCAGCAGGCTGAGGAAGCCCCGGTGGAGGAAGAAAGCCTGAATGACCTGATCCAGCGCGCCGTGACCGGGCGGGATACCCCCGTGGCCGGTGCCGATGTGGGCCTGCCCGATGAGGATGAAGCGGAAAGTTTTGAAACCCCGCTGACCCCGGAACCGGATGATAACGCACCTGCCGCCTCGGTGGAAGATTTTTCCACCCCGCTGGAGCCGGTAGAGAAATTGCCGGAACCGGATGACGTTGGCAGCAGCGAAAGCGCGGATAATTTTGAAACACCGCTGGTGCCGGAACCCACCCAGCCAGCGCCTGCCCCTGTTACAGCCATCCCCACATTGGGCGGCAGCTTTGACCAGGGCGGTTTCGATGCAGCCAAGGCTGCCTGGAACGCCGGAATTCCGGTATCGGATCTGCTCACCGGGCGGGTCAGCGTGCAGGCCCCGGCACCGCAGCCCACGGCCCAGCCTGCTGCCGCTGCGCCTAAAGTATACAGCGTAACGGATGAACGCCGCCCCGGCAGCCCCAACCGGCTGCGGGTATCTTCCAGCATGGGCAATTCGGCTTCGGCTCCCATTTCCAGCCCGCCCAGCGTGGCCAAAGCAATGGCGAAAGCCCCTGCCGCCCCGGCAGCCACCGCACCCGCCGGTGCAGCCCGCGAAGCGGACGAGGATGCCAGCAGCGAAGCTACGGCAGCCTTTGCCGCCCAGGCCAAAGAGGAATTCCCGCCGTATACTTACCCATCTTTGAACCTTTTCAATGCGGCCAAGCCGGAAGATGAACGCGGCGCGGCTGCCGAGATGAAGAAAAACGCCGATATCCTGGTGAACACGCTGGACAGCTTTGGTGTTAAGACCCATATCCTGGATATCTGCCGCGGCCCTTCCGTGACCCGGTATGAGCTGCAGCCCCAGGCGGGCATCAAGGTCAGCCGTATCACCAGCCTGTCGGATGATATCGCCCTGAACCTTGCCACCGCCGGTGTGCGTATCGAAGCCCCCATTCCCGGCAAACCCGCCGTCGGTATCGAGGTGCCCAACAAGATCCGGTCTACCGTCAGCATCCGCGGGGTGTTTGAATCCCAGAACTACATCAACATGCGCAGCCCACTGACCATGGCGCTGGGCAAAGATATTGCCGGTACAGCCCAGGTGGCGGACCTGTGTAAAATGCCCCACCTGCTGATCGCCGGCTCCACCGGCAGCGGTAAATCCGTCTGCGTCAACTCGATCATCATCAGCTTTTTGTTCCGCTCCGGTCCGGAAGATGTCAAACTGATTCTGATCGACCCCAAGGTGGTGGAACTGGCTGAGTACAACGGCATTCCCCACCTGTTAATGCCCGTTGTGACCGAGCCGCGCAAGGCCGCCGGTGCCCTGGGGGCCAGTGTGGCCGAGATGGAGCGCCGCTATAAGCTGTTTGCCGAAAACAATGTGCGCGATATCAAGAGCTATAACAAGCTGGCCAAGCAGCACCCCGATGTGCTGGAACACCTGCCTTATATCGCCATTATCATTGACGAGTTGGCCGACCTGATGATGGTTGCCGGCAAAGAGGTGGAAGATTATATCTGCCGCATTGCCCAGAAAGCCCGTGCGGCCGGTATCCACCTGATTGTGGCAACCCAGCGCCCCAGCGTGGACGTTATCACCGGCCTGATCAAAGCCAACATCCCCAGCCGTATTGCATTTGCAGTTTCCAGCCAGATCGACTCCCGCACCATTCTGGACAGCGGCGGCGCCGAAAAGCTGCTGGGCAACGGCGATATGCTGTTCCTGCCGGTCGGTGCTTCCAAGCCCGTGCGTGTGCAGGGTACCTTTGTGACGGATGAAGAGATCAGCGCTGTGCTGAACTTTATCAAATCCACTTCCAGCGCCCAGTATGATGAAGAGATGATTGCCGAGATGGAGCGCCGTGCCGTGGCCGAAAAGGGCGGCAAGGGCAGCAGCTCCGATTCGGACGATGACAGCGGCAGCCGCGACCCCATGTTTGAACAGGCGGTGGAATGCGTCATCGAAGCCGGGCAGGCATCCACCAGCCTTTTGCAGCGCCGCTGCAAGCTGGGCTATGCCCGTGCGGCCCGCATCATGGACCAGATGGAACAGGAAAAGATTATCGGCCCCTATGAGGGCGCCAAGCCCCGTGCCGTTTTGCTGACCCGCGCCCAGTGGCAGGAACGCCAGCTGGGCCAGGGTGAGTAAATACCGGCGGCGCAGGTATTGCCGCCATTCCTACCGCCGCCCCCAGGTGTGGACCATTGTGGCCGCTGTTCTCATCGCCGTTGCCTTGTATGTGGTCGAAAATTACGGCGGCAACGGTTTTGTGCCCAGCTGGGACCAGATTTACCAATGGGTTGGCCTGGAACCCAGCCAGAGCGAAACCACAGCCCCGCTGCCGGAGGGGGAAACCGAAGTGGTGTTCCTGGATGTGGGGCAGGGGGATGCCGTGCTGATTTTGCAGAACGGTGCGGCCTGCCTGATTGATGCAGGCCCCAAGGATGCCCGGCAGAACCTTGTGCAGGACCTGCGCAGCTATGGCGTAAGCCAGTTGGACCTGTTGGTGATGACCCACCCCCATGCTGACCATGTGGGCGGCATGCAGGCCGTTTTGCAGAACTTTGATGTGCAGACCCTGCTGACCCCCGACCTGAGCGAAACTGACGTGACCGGCCAGACCCAGCGCACCCTGCAAACCGCCCAGGAATGCGGCGTACCGGTGGAAACTGCCTATACCGGCCAGCAGTACACCATCGGCACCGGCACATTGACCGTGCTGCTGCCCGGTGTGGATGCCGATACGGCGGGCAGTGACGATGCAATAAATGATATGTCGCTCTGCCTGCGGTTTGAAGCCGGGAACTTTACCTTTTTGGATACCGGCGATGCCGAGCGCAACGAGGAAGCCGCCCTGGCGGAGCAATATCCGTTCCGCTTGCGGTCCACCGTGTTCAAGGCCGGGCACCATGGGTCGTCCACATCCAACACCCAAACACTGCTGTGGCAGGTGCAGCCCCAGCTTGTGGTTGCCAGCTGCGGCCTAAACAATGATTACGGCCACCCCCACCGCGAGGTTATCCAGGAAATGCAGGATGAGGGCATTGACTTTTACCGCACCGACCTGTACGGCACGGTGACCGTGACCGCCCAGGCGGACGGCAGCTTTACTGTGCAGACGGCAAAACAGCCGGACGAAGAGCTGGCTCCCGCCGCGTAACCCCCGGCAGCCTGACTCTGTGTGCCTGACCCCAGTAAGTCGGCAGGTAAGTGTTCCCGCACGCCCCAAAAGTTTTAGGCAACACCGCACAATTCCCGCCTTGCGGCTTAAGCACCGCTCCGGCAGCTGCGGCACGGCATCTGCCGCACCTCGCTCGCCGTATCGGCACTTAGAATTATGCGGTATTGCCTTAATTGGGTAGAAATAGAGGAAAGTAATAAAAATACAGGAGGATGAATCCTATGCAGATCTCCCAGATGTTCAAGCGCAAGCCTTGCGTGTTTTCCATCGAGTGCTTCCCCCCGAAGCAGACCGCCAACTTTGGTAAAATGAAGGACACCCTGCGCACCATGCGCACCCTTAACCCGGATTTTATCAGCGTTACTTACGGTGCAGGCGGCTCCACGGGCGGCGTTTCCACTGTGGAAGTGGCCGAATTCCTGAAAAACGACCTGAACGTAGAGCCGCTGGCCCACATGATCTGCATGGGCAGCGATAAGGCAAAGGCCGCCCAGCTGCTGGACCAGCTGAATGCCGCCGGTGTGCGCAACGTGCTGACCCTGCGCGGCGACCGCACCCCCACCCGCCCCGAAAGCCCGGACTTTGCCCACGCAAGCGACCTGGCCCAGTTTGTGTGGCAGACCCAGCCGGAATTTGATATCCACGCTGCCTGCTACCCCGAAGGCCACCCCGAAGCCGCTACCCTGGCCCAGGATGTTGCCAACCTGCGCTTTAAGCAGGAGGCCGGTGCCACCCACCTGCTGACCCAGCTGTTCTTTGATAATATGCACTTTTATCGCTTTTTGAACCTGGCCCGCCGCGCAGGCATCACTTTGCCGGTGTCTGCCGGTGTTATGCCCATCGTTAAGCGCAGCCAGATCGAGCGCACGGTGGCACTTTCCAGCGCCAGCCTGCCTTCGGAGTTTACCCGCATGATCTCCCGCTACCAGGACGACCCCGAAAGCCTGTATGCTGCCGGTATTGACTATGCCGTGCAGCAGCTGCGAGATCTGATCGAGGGCGGCGCGGACGGTGTGCACCTGTATGCCATGAATGACGCCAAGGTTGCCGCCGCTGTGTATGAGGGCATCAAGGACCTGCTGTAATCGGCCTGTTGGCCCCATAGAGGGGGAGTGAAACGCTGTGCAATTAGCCTACCCGCAAAACGATACCCGCGCCGAAACCCTTCGCTACCTTGGGGCAGGGGGCTGGCAGCCGGATGCTGCATCCCAGGTGCTGCTGCAAAAAGCCGAGGACGCCCTGCGCGCCGCCGCCACCCCGCGCGGCGTGTGGAAGCAGCTGCCACTGACCGCCCTGCCGCTGCAGAACGCCGGGAATGATATTGCCCGCCACCTGCGCGGCTGCGATGCCATGGTGCTGATGGCCGTTACCCTTGGCAGCGGGGCTGATACCCTGATGCGCCGCCTGGAGCTGACGGATATTGCCCTGGCCGCTGTGGTGGATGCGATGGCTTCCGCTGTGATGGAAGAGCTGTGCAACGCGCTGGAAGCCGAGATCCGCACCAGCGTGCAGGCGCAGGGGCACTACCTGACGGGGCGTTTTTCCCCCGGCTATGGGGACTGCCCGCTGACTTTGCAGCAGCCGTTTGCCATTGCGCTGGATACCGTGCGCGGCCTTGGCATGGCGGTCACGCCGGAAAATCTGCTGACCCCGCGCAAAAGCGTAACAGCCATCCTTGGCGTGGCGGACCACCCGGTAACGGGGGCCCGCGCCGGGTGCGGGCACTGCCTGCTGCGCGAAAAGTGCGAATACAGAAAGAGGGGAACCACCTGTGAAAATTGAGGAAGTATTTGCCCGCCGCCGCTTTATTATGCTGGATGGCGCCATGGGCACCCAGCTGCAGCTGCGCGGCCTGACCACAGAACAAAAGCCGGAACTGGCCGCCTTTATCATGCCGGATGTGCTCACTGCCGTCCACCGGGACTATGCCCGCGCCGGGGCGGATATCCTGCTGGCAAACACCTTTGGCGCCAACCCTCGTAAATTGAAGGGAACCGGCTATACTGTGCAGCAGGTGATCGAAGCGTCCATCGCATGTGCCCGGACCGCCGCGCAGGAAACCGGTGCCCTGGTGGCACTGGATATCGGCCCCATCGGCGAGCTGCTGGCCCCGGCCGGTACCCTGCCGTTTGAGGATGCCTGCGCCCAGTTTGCTGAGATGGTGCGCGCCGGTGCCGCAGCCGGGGCAGACCTCGTCTTTCTGGAAACAATGACCGACCTGTATGAGCTGAAAGCCGCCATCCTGGCCGCAAAGGAAAACTGTGACCTGCCGGTGTTTACCTCGATGAGCTTTGAGGCCCGTGGCCGTACCTTTACCGGCTGCACAGTGGAAAGCTACGGCATTACCGCCGCCGGCCTTGGTGCGGACGCCGTGGGCATCAACTGCTCGCTGGGCCCCAAGGAAATCCTGCCCTTTGCTCAGCGGCTCTGCCGTGTGGTGCCCGCCGGTATGCCGGTGTTTGTCAAGCCCAATGCGGGCCTGCCGAACCTGGACGGCAGCTATGATATCACCCCGGCGGAGTTTGCCGCTGAGATGGCCGCCTACCTGCCCACCGGAATTTCCATGCTGGGCGGCTGCTGCGGCTCTGAGCCGGAATCCATCCGCCTGCTGAAAGAGCTGACCCAGGATAAAATCCCCGCCGCCAAAACCCCTATTGTGCGCAGCCGCCTGTGTACCCCCGTGCGCTGCGTGGAGGTAAACGGCATTACCGTGGTGGGCGAGCGCATCAACCCCACCGGCAAAAAGCGCTTGCAGCAGGCCCTGCGGGAGGGCGACAGCGCCTATGCCTGTGCCCAGGCCGTAGCCCAGGCCGAAGCCGGTGCCGAGCTGCTGGACGTGAACGCCGGTCTGCCGGATATTGACGAACCCGCCACGCTGGAAATGCTGGTGCGGGAGCTGCAATCCATCACCGACCTGCCATTGCAGCTGGATTCTTCCAACAAAGATGCTTTGGCCCGCGCGCTGCGCATTTATAACGGCAAGCCGATCGTCAACTCGGTCAACGGCGAGCAGAAGGTGCTGGACAGCATTCTGCCCCTGTGCAAAAAGTACGGCGCCGCCGTGGTTGGTCTGGCACTGGATGAACACGGCATTCCCAAAACGGCAGAGGGCCGATTTGAGGTTGCCAGGCGCATTGTGGCCGCAACGGATGCTATCGGCATTCCCCGCGGGGATGTTTACATCGACTGCCTGACGCTGACGGTTTCTGCCGAGCAGAGCGCCGCTGCCGAAACCCTGAAAGCCATTACCATGTGCAAAAAGGAACTGGGCGTGCGCACCGTGCTGGGTGTTTCCAACATCAGCTTTGGTTTGCCCTGCCGCGGCTACATGAATACCACTTTCCTGACGTTGGCCATGCAGGCCGGGCTGGACCTTGCCATCATGAACCCCAACACGCCGGAAATGATGGCCGCCGTGCGCGCCTACCGTGTGCTGACCAGCCAGGACGAAAAGTGCAATGATTACGTTGCCGCCTATGCCAATGTGCAGGTGCAGACCTCCCAGGTGGCAAAAACTGATGCCGCCGCCCCGGCGGGCGGTGCAGCAGGGGCCGATGCTCTGTTTGAAGCCGTGCGCCGCGGCCTGAAAAACGAAGCCCGCGCCGCTGCAGGGGAAGCCCTGAAAACCCGCGAGCCTTTGCAGGTGGTGAATGAAACGCTGATCCCCGCGCTGGATGTGGTGGGCGATGCCTTTGAAAAAGGCTCCATCTTTTTGCCGCAGCTGCTGCAATCCGCCACGGCGACCCAGGCTGCTTTTGAAGTGATCAAAACCGCCATTGCCGCCAGCGGCAGCCAGGGTGAAAGCAAAGGCCGTATTGTGATCGCCACTGTAAAAGGTGATGTGCACGACATTGGCAAAAACATTGTGCGCGTAATTTTGGAAAACTATGGCTATGACGTGCTGGATCTGGGCCGCGATGTGCCGCCGGAGCGCGTGGTGGAAGCCGTGCGCCAGACCGGTGCGCCGCTGGTGGGGCTTTCGGCCCTGATGACCACCACCGTGCCCAACATGCAGGCCACCATCGAAGCCCTGCACGCGGCCAACCTGCCCTGCAAGGTCATGGTGGGCGGCGCTGTGCTGACCAAGGCATACGCCGAACAGATCGGTGCCGATTTTTATGCCAAGGACGCCAAAGCCAGCGCCGATTACGCCAAACAGATTTTTGGCTGATTGAATCAAGTTTTGACTTTCACGTTTCAGCTGGTATTTTGCTATAAGAAAAAATTAAGGCAATACCGCATAATTCTAAGTGCCGATACGGCGAGCGAG
>OIBI01000800.1_pt1 | contig 11697 bp, 5 predicted proteins | sample 1580951 | NCBI WGS metagenome assembly OIBI01 (sample SAMEA3882516, study PRJEB24775) | human gut metagenome | biome: human-associated habitat; feature: intestine environment; material: feces | place: Netherlands | collected 2009/2010 | reverse complement strand
CAGTGGAAAGCAGAAGTTCGGGCTTGTACTGTTGGGGAAACACCTGTTCCGCCAAAGGAAGCAGAAAATGCAATGTTTACTGGATGGGAAGGTCATGATTATACGAATGGAAACAATCTTGATGAAATTACCAGTTTGGATTATGGAACAAATTGGAATCCATCAAGGTATGCGAGTGATTCTCGCTACTATAGTTTAACAAACAGAGGCTTAGTAACATCCGGAAAAAGTGCTGATGAAGTGCTAGCAACCTATGATGCAAGTACATATAAAAATGAATGGCGTTATGAATGGAATGCGGTTGGATTTTTAGATCACACATTTGCATATCATGCACCAGAAAACGGATTTGCACAAGTATACCGTGCCAACTATCGAGATTGCAACATTACATTCTTGTACGGCAACGAAGATGCCTATGACAAAACAGGCAACGAAGCAGAAGATGTAAAGAGCCAAACGCGTGCGTTCAAAATCGGCGACACCATAAAAGCCCCGTATGATTCCACCTATATGGAAGGCTATGGTTTGGTACAGGGATGGGATAAAGATGGCGATGGCGTCAACGATTATGAATTGGATGACGAAGGAAAAGCCATTTTACCGGTAGCCACGGAGGATGGCATGATTTTAAGAGGAGTTTATGAAATTCCAGAAATCACGCTGCATTTTCAAACCTATAATGGCGACAAACAGCAATATGAGGACTTTACCGAAGTCACATTGAAAAATGGGTTGGAAATCAATTTTGACGGAAAAGAAGTGACATTTGGTGGAGAAAAAGTCTATGCAAGTGGAGCAACAGAAGATGTCTTCACGCAGACCATTGCAGCTTCTTCCAATTTCAGTAAGTTCCGTTATTGGGAATATCGTCCTGTTTCAATAGACGAATGGAAAAAGGCAGATGAAGCATACAAGACAACTTATTACACCAGTGATATTTTCTTCCGTCCTGCTTTTGAGGTTTATTACAAGATTGAATTTCTGCCGGGAGAAGTGGGACAGTTCCGTGTTAAGAATGACGATGGAACGATGACGGAGCAGACACAACTCACACATCGTGTACTTGCTGGAAACCTCGTTACACCACATGAACTGATGATTGATCTTGCTTATCCAACAGAAGATGGTGAAACATTGCGGTTGCTGGAGGGCTGGGATGCAGATGGCGATGGTGAAATTGACTATCGGCAGAGGAGTTTATTCACCGCAGAAAAGAGCCTGACGCTGACCGCAATTTACAAAAAAGAACCGCTTACCTTCCAGACAGAAATCGAACTGCCATTGCAGTTTGAACCTGAATTTCCAGCTTCAGCAAAGCCTTATTTGACCAATGAAACCAAAGAAGGCGATTCTGTTCAGACTTATGTATATGAAGGACCATATACACCATATTTACCGCTGGAAACCTACATCAAAAACTTGTATGAAACGACGAAGCACATCGACAGTGAAACGGGATATGAAGTGTATGATTATGCTTCAATGACCTCCTTGCAGACGCATTTCTATTATCCGAATGGAAAATCAACTGCAGTCAATGTATTCAAAAAAGTGGAAATTCGGGAAGGACACACCGGACATACGATTACATTTGATGCGGGCGAAGATGGTTACTTTATGAGTTATGGAAGTGCAGACGTCAAGAAGCATCAGACGTTCACAAAGAAATTGGACAATGGCACGTATAACATTGCAGATTATACCTGCTGGGCAAATACCCGCCCGAACCGTGACAGTTCGGACTTGTCTTCCGACTATACAATAGATTATTGGACAGATGAAGACGGAAACCGATTGGAGAACGACCAATTTACGGTTGACAAACAAAACAAGACATTGACAGCACACTGGATATGCAATATGCAAATTCGGCTGGATAGTGAACAATTAGAACCAATCGGGCAAATCGGCAGTTATACCTATAGCGGTATGAACACTTCCAATATGCTGCTTGCAGAGGGAACACACAAATTCTCCGAATTGAATCAGCCCGTTCAAACGTATTTTCCAGAGAAGTATTTATTTGAAGTCGTTGGCTGGAAGGATAGTCGGGATAAAACAGACATCATTCATGGCTTAGAGGAAGAATTTGTGCTTTCGGATGAAGAACAGGATACCGTCTTTACTGCTGTTTGGAAACAAAAGGGCGTTGCTGTGATTCTTCATGCAGATAAAAACTTCCAAAACGGAACAGGAAATGCAGTTGCACCGGAACATGACTTTAATGAAAACAATCAGGTTCTTTTGGCCTTCGGAACGTATCCGATTAGCGGCTTCCCAGTTCCATATGATTTAGACGGAATCTTTACCTATCAGACAGTCGGGTGGAAAGACTCGAATGGAACGGTATACAGATTGGATGACCCGAATGCAGCGATTACCCTGACAGAAGATACTGGTTATTTAGAATTGACGGCTGTTACAGAGATTTCAGAGTGTACCTTTGACTTTGATGCAAACGGCGGAACATTCAGTGATGGCGGAACACAGTACACGAAAAAACTTTCTGTCGGAGAAAGTCAAGTTGATGATTGGGCGATTCCGGAGCGAGAAAACACCGCTTATGAAACCTATGACTTTGCCGGATGGAAAGTTGTAACGAATGACGATTATCAGGAAACGATTTGCAAGGCTGGAGACACTTACACGGTAGACAATTCTTGTTGCAGTGTATATGCAATCTGGCAAACGACCGAGCAGAAGCATCATTATCGTTATGGCTTTGATGAGGATTCCCATTGGTTGGTTTGTCTGAATGAAGGCTGTACAGGAATTGATGCTGAAAAGACAGCACACACTTGGGATGAAAATCAGGTTTGCAGCGTCTGCGGATATGGATGTGTCACACCGCAAACCGATGAAGACGGCAACTATGTAATTACCAACACTGCGGAATTGTATGGATTTGCAAAGCTGGTCAACGAGGGACAGACCGATGCAAATGCAGTGCTTGGCTGTGATATTACAGTCAATCAGGGTGTATTGGATGCAAGCGGCGACCTTTCAGATGGTGCATTTATCACATGGACACCGATTGGATCTTCCCATACAACGCCATATTCTGGAACATTCGACGGCAGAGGACATTCGATCAACGGGCTTTATTTCTGTCAAGACCGAACACAACCATTACAAGGAAAGTTGTATTTGGGACTGTTTGGACTGTTGGAAAATGCAACGGTTGAGAATGTAACGGTAGCAGATTCTTATTTCAATGCCGGTGCTGATTATTCCTATGCTGGCGGAATTGCTGCACAAGCAGGGAATAGCACGATTTCTTGTTGTGAAACCAGAGTCAATGTCTATGCAATGGTATCTGGTGGTATTACCGCAGAAGCACACGGTTCAGAAATTGTCAACTGTTCGAGTGTTGGAACGATTGATTCGTTTACGAAAGCAGGCGGCATTACTGCATTTGCAATGGAAAGTAATATCAAGAAAAGTAATATCAAGAATTGTTTCTATGCCGGAGCAGTAACAACTTCGTTGCAGGGAAGCGTGATTCCAATTGCAGATTGTGAAACGATTTCTAACTGCTATTATGACAAGAATCAATTCCCAGGACAAACAGAACTCCTATCTGGTGTTACAGCAAAGACAACCAAACAATTCCAGTCCGGTTCTGTTGCATATTTGCTGCAGGATGGACAGGAAGCGGAAGTTTGGGGACAGGAAATTGGTGTGGATCCGTATCCGAAGATTCATGGGAAGAAAGTTTATCATTCTGGAAATAAGTATTTTAATGAACAGGTAACAACAACTACCACTACGATGATTACAACCACTACTACAACTGTAACAACGACCAAGTTGACAACAACGAAACCAATGACTACAACATCTACAACCAAACAGACAACTACAACGACGAAATTGACAACAAATCCAGTAACAACAACATCTGCAACCAAACAGACAATCACAACGACGAAGTTGACAACAAAGCCAATGACTACAACATCTACAACCAAACAGACAATCACAACGACGAAGTTGACAACAAAGCCAATGACTACAACATCTACAACCAAACAGACAATCACAACGACGAAGTTGACAACAAATCCAGTAACAACAACATCTACAATCAAACAGACAACTACAACGACGAAGTTGACAACAAAGCCGATGACTACAACATCTACAATCAAACAGACAACTACAACGACGAAGTTGACAACAAAGCCAATGACTACAACATCTGCAACCAAGCAGACAACCGCAACGACGAAGTTGACAACGAAGCCGATGACTACAACATTTGCAACTGAACAGACAACTGCAACGACGAAGTTGACAACGAAGCCAATGACGACAACATCTGCAACCAAGCAGACAACCGCAACGACGAAGTTGACAACGAAGCCAGTAACAACAACATCTACAACCAAACAGACAACTACAACGACCAAGTTGACAACGAAGCCAATGACAACAACATCTGTAACCAAGCAGACAACTGCAACGACGAAGTTGACAACGAAGCCGATTACAACAACACAGGCAACTACAAAGTCTACTACTATTACCACAACAAACACAGCAAAACCAACTACAACAAGCACTAGCATTATAAATAGTATGACAACTATTGTTACAGCAACATCTACAACAGAAACTACTACCGCAGTTACAACAACATCATTTACAACCGAACCAACAACCACAGGATCTATTATAAATAGTACAACAACATCTACAACTGAATCAACTACCACAATTACAACAGTTCCAGCAACCACAACGACTACCGAAGAAACCACAACATCTACAACCGAATCGACTACCACAATTACAACAGTTCCAGCAACTACAACCACTACTGAAAAAACTACAACATCTACAACCGAATCGACTACCACAACTATCACAATTCCAACAACTACAACGACTACTGAAAAAACTACAACATCTACAACTGAATCGACTACCACAACTACCACAGAATTAACAACGACCGAAACCACAACCACAACATTCCCTACAACAACTTCTGAAACTACAACTACAGTTCCAACAACCAGTGAGGAAAATCCAGATACTACAACAACAGAACCAATTGAAATGGGAATATATGGGGATGTTGATGGAAATGGTATCGTAGATGTTTCCGATGCAGTTGCAGTTTTGACGTACTACGCAAAGCGAGCAGCTGGATTAGAACCAATCTTCGGTGAAACACCAGAAGAAAATGAAGCCATTTTCGCACTTGCTGATGTGGATCAGGATGGTATGATTACCGTTCAGGATGCGGTTTATATTTTGACGTACTATGCACAGAAGGCAAGTGGAATGCAACCTACATGGGAAGAATTGACTGGCATTTCTGCACTTTTTTAAAAAATGATACGCTATAATCTATAAAAAGTGGGGGTACACTTCGTGTACTCCCATTTTTTTGCTTGTAGGGAAATAAGTTGCATGAAAGATTTGTGTTGTAAATTTGTTGCATTTGGCTGACAATTTGCAGGAACAAAACAAAAAATCCGCCTCGTATTGCTACGAAGCGGATTCTTTATAATCTTTTGAAAAAGACCAAACAAAGACCATACAGCCCATGTTTGTTTGAAGTCCACCGAAAATACGTTGACTTTCGGGAGGGAAATTATCTCTTGGAGTTTACCCCGAATGTTCGGCTAACCCAGAACTGGTATTCAGGCATCTTCACTTAAATTATCCTTTTCTTCAAAAAGTGCCGTATATACGGCGTTTGGATTGAGTTACAAGAACTGCGGTTCTGCTGGATTTCAAAGTCTCTGCCGCTCTCTTGTAACTCAGTTGACCACTACTTGACCTTAATTGACCACGCTATTGCATATCTCTGTACTAAATTTGAGAACTGTGGTGAGAGCCTTTGAGAACTCCGCCCACGAAAGGAAGATCATTATGACAATAGCAGAAAAACGTGAGATCGTAAACACAATCATTAACCTCTTGCTTCAACTGACCGCCGAGGAAGAAGTGCAGGAACAGCCTGCAACATCATCAAAGCCTGTCAAAGCTCCTGCACAATCGGTCAGAATGCTGACTATCAAGGAGTGTACCGCGCTGATCGAAGGTATCTCCGAGCATTCTATCCGTATGCTGATAGCACAAGGCAAGATCAAAGCGTTCCGAACAGGTGAGGGTGTCCGTGGCAAGTATCTCGTCAACAAGGAAAGCCTGCTGTCTTATTTCAGCGGAAATGAGGAGGTGAGTTATGAGCAGATACAAGAGCGAACATACCGCATACAGCCCACTGAAAAAGAAATACGTTCCGCTGTGGAAGCTTGACACTAACACTGTTACCGTCACCCACTTCAACGCCGATACGCAGACCGAGGAGAGCAAGACCTACAACACCGACTTCATCAGGTATCATCTTCATTTCTCTGACAGCCATTGTCCCGACATGCTTCGCAGGCTCGTTAATGAAGGGAAAATCATGAAGTACCTTGATGATATGGAACTGAAAGTCAATGATGTTATCTCCCGTCAGGTGGAGCTTTGGAAGCAGACCGACAGTTGTTATCAGAAAGCTGTTTTCGCAAATGATGCTGAGAAAATGCTCGGTCTTGAAAACTGCTTCATAAGTATGGCGAGAGAAACAGTGTTTGAGTATATGGTTTATATTTGATGATCAACGGCTGTGCCTTTGGGTGCAGCCGTTTTATTTTTATTATGGTCTGTAAACTTTGTTATATAGTATAGACTTTGATGCTTTTCTCAATAGGAATAGCCAAATTCTTGTTAAACAAAACAAGATTCTTACCTTTATCATATACTGTGCTTTTATAGATAATTCCACAGTACCCTAATGACTGAAAATAGTGAGCAATGCAATGAAATGGTGCGTAGATTAAGCTTTTATTATCTGAATTCAGTGGAACAAATAATTCACTTGATATTATATTTGCATAAGCTGCGACAATCATTCTTTTGCAAATCGGATGTTGTTCAAGTATTTCAGTTTCCACAATAAATGGGTTCTTTTTACGCTGGCTTTTTATCAGCCTTCTTATCTCTTGCTGTTGCTGTGTGGGTGACCATGTATCTCCTACTGTTAAGTCAACTAATTTAGCATCATGTTTAGTTGCTCCAAATTCACACAAAGCAAATCTATTACCGGTTATTACTCTGCACTCCTTTTCGGAACACCTACGTGCTTTATCTTTTCCGTTTTTGGCTTTAGGGTAGCCTAAAGCTAAATATAGCCATTCCACACCTTTAGGACTAAACCTGTTATCATCTTTTATGTACTGTGAATTTGGAATAAATCGATTTCCATTTGGCGTGGGTTCAGTCTCTCCAAGAATAGTACCTCTGATTAGATAAGCATTATTACATACATCGCTTAAAGTTTTTGAGAAGTATTCTTCTCCACCATCAGTCGTAAAGAGACTATCAAATTCTGATAGGATAGATTTACAATATAAGTGCAACACAAAAAAAGAATGACACATAAAGCCACTCGTGTTATAATATGGGAGTCACCACACAACCATAAAACAGGAGGAAGCAATATGTGTCATTACACCCATTTTACCACAGAAGAGAGAGAAAAGTCAAGAGTTTTGAAAGCACAGGGACTAAGTATTCGGGCAATTGCCAGAGAACTTGGAAGAGCCCCCTCATCTGTAAGCCGTGAATTCCGGAGAAACTGCTATGCCAACGGTGACTACGCAGCATATCATGCAGATAGATTATACCGGAAACGGCGAAAAAACTGCGGTAGAAAGGCAAAACTGCTGGATGATGAAATACGCAATTATGTCATGGAAAAGATGAATCTACGCTGGTCTCCAGAGCAGATTGCAGGACGTGCCAAACGTGATAAGGAACCGTTTTGTATTTCATTTCCGACAATTTATCGTGCGATTGATTCAGGAATCTTACCGCCGCAGCTGAAAAAGATCATGCGTTTCAAATGGAAGCATAAAAAATGCAAAGGAACAGACAATCGTGGAAAAATCCCAGATACTACGCCTATTAGCGAGCGTCCTGCCGGTGCTGAAAATCGTTCGAGATATGGTCACTGGGAAAGCGATACGGTTCTCGGTATGCGGAAAACAGGCTGTTTTGGCACACATGTGGAGCGTAAATCAGGATACCTTGTTGCATTCAGAATAGATGACAGACAGGACAATGCTTTCAATTACGCCACGATAAAAGCGTTTTCTTCCATTCCGGAGAAACTGAAAAAGAGTTTTACTGTCGATAATGGAAAAGAATTTGCTGCACATAAAACTTTGGCTGAGGCTACAGGAATGAAAGTATTTTTCTGTGATCCTTACTCTCCATGGCAGCGTGGCACAAACGAAAATACCAACGGCTTGCTTCGTCAATTCTTTCCGAAAGGAACTTCATTCGCCAACGTTTCTGATGATGATTTACAGCGTGTTGTTGATCTCATCAACAATCGCCCCCGCAAACGTCTTAATTTCCTGACTCCCTTCGAGGTGCTTCAAAAATTTTTTCTCTGATTATGTTGCACTTGACTTGACAATCTATCAGAAATTTACTTTTGGTTGCTTCAGATTCATCATCAAATGAATATTTACCTACTTGAAGATCTTTACGTAGTAGCCCCCACTTTGCTTTTATCGCTTTATGAGCAACCATCATATCTTCAGGTTTATAACTATTACTTTTTTGAACAATTTTCGCTTTCATAAAAACTATTCACCACCCAAATATTGATAAGTCGAACATAATGTTTTAACTAATCTTGCTTAACAAAATGGTTGTAGGTAAAAATACTATCTTTACCTACAATTTTCTCCAAGTAGCTTTCAAATTCATCATTAATTGGTACAGTTACAAATATTGCTAATCTTTTAATAGATCTTGAGCAGCAGACATAGAATAGATTTCTATTTCTAATATAGACATCATATTCTTTTCCTGATAAATTCGTTGGATCTAAATAGACTTGTTCATCAAATTTATAGTTATTCCATCCTCGCCCAATAATGAAAAGTACATTTTCATATTCCTCACCTTTTACACCGTGTTCGGTTGAATAGTCTGATTGCGGTGAAAAGAAAGCAATTGCATTTACAATTTCCGAATAACTAATATTATATAACTCGGATAATGATACTTTATTGTATATATAATCTGGATTTGACAGATGTGCTTTATAGTTTTCTACTATTATAGATGGAATAGGGATTATTTGCGCGTTTTCTATACATACATTTATTACGTCTCTTATTGTTTTTTCTCGTGCCTCTTTCAATGCTTCATACAATTTATGCCATGATTTCTTTTGTTTTTTTCTTTCTATAAGCATACGATGTGTTTTTAAAGCATCACACAAATCATTTATATTATTATCACATAATGCCTTATAGAGAGGTTCGATAATATTCTGAAAGAATTTCAAATACTCATTTTTTTCCTCTTTCAACGAATCTCCTAATAATGTAAGCACATTATCATAATGCTGTTGATTTGCGAGCATTTTATGGGTGATCATTAGTGTTTTTACTTTGCCATTCCAATCACGTTCTAATTGTTTTTTTACATTATCAACGTAACATACAAGGTCATTTTGAGCTAATTCTGACTTGTAATAACCACCTTGTCTATTGCCTTGGTAATCTTGTGTTGTTATCACGAAAACTTGTCCATCATCTTGCTGATCTACGGCTTCTTGTTGAAAATCAGGTCTAATTGCGTTTAGGGCATTTACTACAGCCACATTTGAACGAAAATTCAATTTTTTTTGTATTTCAATAAGCTGGTTGCTGTCTATTTTTCCACAAGCACCATTTGATGTATAAATAGTTTGCCATGAATCACCAAAGAAACCAAATTGAATGGTTTTCGAGCCTTCTACAAAGTGCTCTATAAATTTATCAGTCAATATCTTAAAAGAATCCTGATATTCATCAATTAATACGATTGGATATCTTAGCGATAGAAGTCTTCTGAATTTTATATTATCTAAGAATTTGGCAAACAGTTTAATAACATCATCATGGTAAAGATATAAAGTTCCGTTATCTATATACCTTGAACCAAGCATATATGCAACATTAGAAACCTGATTTATGGTTACTCCTTCGGGTAATAGGCCTAATTCTTCTACATAGTTTTTAATAGTTTGCTGAAATTGATTTATTGAATCCCACGCAAAAGAATGAATTGTTGAAGGGACGATTGAACTATCAGCAGAAAGTCTTTCAAGTATTACGTTTACAGCAGCGTTAGTATATGTAATACACGCTATATTCTTTTTCTTTCTTCTAAATTCTTGACATTTATTTTGTTCCAGCCAATCAATAACTTTTAGAAGGGAATATGTCTTTCCCGAGCCTGCACCTGCTTCAACTATAAAACTGTTTCCTGATTTTAAAGCATCAATAATATGATTATCAATAGCATCAGCTTGTTCTTGAATTCTTTTATTAAGTATAGCCATATCATTCTACCTTAATCTTTTATTGTTTTTATGGTTAGGTTTTGTTTTCTCTTTTCTTTGACGGTGATTGTAACAGGATATACTATCTTTTCTTGATTGTTAAGCCATATTAGCCCATCAACAATGTATGAAGGTGTTTGATATTCTAAAAAATCATCGTCAGTCAATAATTGCAAAGAAAAGTTTGTTTTCTTTTGTTTTTCCGAATCGAAAGAAAAATTACTATCAGAATGGCTAATACCATATAGCTCTCTATTAACATTCATGATAGCCTCCTCCAAACTTCGAGCATGATATCCGTTTTCTTCTTTTTGAAATTCGATATGTCTAAATCCATTAGTGAGTTTATCGTTGGATATTAGTTTATATACATCTTCTATCTTTACTGTAGTAGATAAGGGAATATTCAATTTATCGTGACACCATTTCATGATAGTTGCATTGGAAGTTCTTTTTGCTTTATCTTTCAAACATTTTTTTCCTTTTGAAGTAACAAAATCAATGTCTGTTAGTATTAACGTTGGTATTCCAAGGAAGTCTATAAAATCAAAGAACCTGTGAGCATATGCTCCTCCAACTTCTATTATTGAGCAATATTGAGATGCTAAGGTTGGCGATTTTGTGTTGAACAAACCAGCTTGATCACATTTATTAATCATATCTGGAATCAAAAGTCTCTCAGCTGCTCCTTCAACCAATATAGCTTTATCACAAAAGTAAAGATCACATCTGCTTATTGTCATGTATTTATGTAGGAATTGCAAATTGTTTTGCTTTTCTTCATCATTTTGACACGTATTATAGAAGTCAGTTAAATTCTTACATATAACACATTCTTTCAACCTCTTAAAATATCTGACTTGTGTAAAAGGAACTGAATTAGCTATATATGACGAATGAGTAGAAATCAATATTTGAATTTTATTGCCTGTAAAACCTTCAAGAACCTCACTAATATACTTTACAAAAACGGTTTGTAATTGAGGATGCATATGTGCTTCAGGTTCTTCCAAAAAAAGTAAAGGAATTGCAGAAAGTGAATTCTTTTTGATTTCTTGTGCGAACTCTTGCAATAAAAACACTATTTTTATAAGATTTTTATAACCCAGACCATTGTGGGAACTTGGTAGAGTTTCATTTTCTCCACTAATTGAATATGCAAGATCAGTGTCTTTAATGATATTATCTTTCAACAATATTTGCGTTGTTGCCTTTAATTGCAAGTCTTCTGCCGTCGGATATCCGAAGCGTATCATTTTTGTAATTATTTCTTCAAGAAGTTTATT